>Ga0160505_101053_pt1 | contig 13738 bp, 10 predicted proteins | sample DIDeMG_FD_108225 | JGI IMG/M metagenome (GOLD analysis project Ga0160505, IMG submission 108225) | Enriched chicken feces microbial communities from UW Madison campus, WI, USA - DID2874_E49_Stillage MG | ecosystem: Host-associated > Birds > Digestive system > Large intestine > Fecal ... | reverse complement strand
TTTTTTTTTTTTTTTTTTTTTTTTTTTTTTTTTTTTTTTTTTTTTTTTTTTTGTTTTTATTACTGTGTTGCTATTAGTTGTATGCTTGCTCTTAATGTAGTTTTGTTCCTGTCACTTGCATTTATAATCAAAGCGTGAATCGCGGCTGGCAAAATAATGGTTGGGTGCCCCTTTAGGCGTTGCCGCTATCCAGGGCAGTATTAATATCACCATGGCGCCGTTGCAACCGCCGATTAAGTTTCTTTGCCTATAGTTGTTGTTTGCATTTCTTTGGGATTACCCCACAGGTGCTACCGAGGATAAAAAGCCGGCTATTGTCGAGGTCCTCGAGAAAACAAAAAAAAAAAACTGTCAAAACAATAGATATTCCTTTATCAATTTTTTTTTTAAAAACCATTCAATTAACACTCAGGCTCTACAAGAAGCAAACACCAAACAGCAGCTAAAAGCCCATTCCATTCCCCTCCGCCGTTTTTTAATTCCTTGTTTTTTTTTTGTAATGTTCTTGAAGCTAGGCAAATCCGCGTATACCACCGGCTTGGTGGGGCTCGCGCGTACTCGAATGCTGGCCCGGCCAGGACCCCTGGCGGCGGCGGCAACAGCAGCGCGCAGCGTCACTACGGGCGCGCGCGCGCTCGACCCCGAGACACGCAAGATGCTGGGCGAAATCCTGGCCACCGAGGACGCCGCGACACAAAAACAGGCCAATGGCGGTGCCATCAACCACTACCGCCTCGAGTCTGGCGGCCTGGTGAACCACGACATTTTCTGGGGTGATATGGATACGTTTGGGCACGTCAACAATGTCATGTATCTAAAGTGGTTTGAAACTGGTAAGTGAGAGTCCCTATCATTATTATCATTAAAAAAAAAAAAAGTCAATGCAAAACGATATTGGTAACTAACAACAGTATTGAACTTTGATAGCAAGAGTGAACTATTTCCGGGCGTTGCTGGGTTCTGATGCCGATAAGTTCATGGGCGGTGTGGGCGTAGGCCCCATTATCCGATCCGTCGACCTTGCCTGGCGTTACGTATGTACACACACAAGATGTCAACTCGATGCACCAAGCTAACATATACACGCGCTGCTGCTGGCGATTATCTTTTTTTTTTTTTTATTTTAGCCTATAACCTTCCCCGACACCATCTCCGTCATCCACAAGCTCCTGCCCCTGACCCAGCCCGACCGATTCGAGCTCTCCGGCGTGGTGGTCTCCCACAAGGCCAAAAAGGTCGCGGCCCGGATCCGGGAAGTCATTGTCACCGTTGACTACTCCAATGGCGGCGTCAAGGCGCCCATCCCCGGCGACGTGAGGAAAATCCTGGAGAAGCAATGGCAATTGCAGCAACAGCCATTGGAAACAAAGTAATTGATATTTTTAATTATAACATTCACAACCACCCCAGCATTTTATCACTCCCCGGAGTCTAGATGATGATTAATAGCAGTGGTAAAAAAAATAATATAAACCTACTTATTTCATTTACCAAATTTGTAACTAATGCCTGCTCTTTAAATGGCATCAACAATAACCTTCTTTTCCACCTCAGTATACGTCTAAGTAAATGTTAGTACTAGTCTGTTGTTATTGTTGTTCTTTTGTTTATACTTACGCGGTAAAACTCCTTGAAGAGCTGAACCGAATAGCCAATATCATCTGTACCAGCGGTCTCGCGGATCGAATGCATTGAGAGCTGGGGCGAGCCAATGTCAAGCGTGCGGATGCCCAGTTTGCTGGCCAAAATGGGGCCAATGGTACTGCCGCAGGCCGAGTCGTTGCGCACAACAAAAAGTTGCAGGGGGACGCGCGCGGCCGTGGCGACGGTCTTGAGCAGCACGGTGCCGACGGAGTTAGTAGCGTAGCGCTGGTTGGCGTTGATTTTGATCACGGGACCCGCATTGATGGCAGGCGCATGGTTGGATTCGTGTTTGGACTCGTAGTTGGGGTGAATGGCATGAGCCATGTCCGCGGAAATCAAAAATGACTTTGAAAAGGTCTCAAACGCGGTGCTGTTGCCGGGGGAAGTGGCTTCGGCGCCGGCGAACTGTGTCTCGGCCAAGCGAGTGAGCACCGCCAGCAGAAGGTTTGAGTCGGCACCCTGCGCTGAGGCCGAGCCAATCTCCTCGTGGTCAAAAAGCGCGGCGAGGCGGATTCCCTCGTCGTCAGCAAGATTGTCAAGCGACTCAATGAGACCCTTGATGGTAGTAAAAGAGGAGTTGAGGTTGTCATGGCGCGGTGAGAACACAAACTCGTCGTTAAGTCCACCGAGGACAGACGGCTGCGTGTCGTAGAGCACAAGCTCAAAGTCCTCAATGTCCTCGGCCTTCACATTGGCATCCTCAGCAATCAGATCAACAAGGGATTTCTCATGGCGCTTGGCCACGGGTGCGAACGCATCAAACTCGGCCTCACCCTCGTCGTCAGTCTCTTGCTTCTCCGCCTTTTCTGCTGCTGCGGCCGATTTCTTGTTAAGTGCCTTTTCAACCAGGCCAGCAATCGGCACCAGCTGAGTCTCCTTGTTGAACTCAAATTTATCCGCTGACCCACGGTTAAGGTGGATCGCTAACGTAGGGATCCGCAGCAAGGGCTTGTTAATGTTGACGAGCTTGGGCACAAAGCGAGTGCCTTCCTTGACAATAATGCGGCCAGCAACGGAAAGGTCGCGGTCAAACCAAGTGTGCCAAAGGCCACCGCCGTATGTCTCCACGCCCACTTGAACGTAACCACCCTTGCCTGCCGTTTTCTTGGACACCGGCTTGACGCGCAAACACGGCGAGTCTGTGTGCGCACCGACAATAGAAATACCGTTGCCTGGCTGCCACTTGCCGCCAACGCCAAAGGCAATAATGGAAGAGCCATTGCGCGTCAAAAAGTACTTTTGGCCACGCTGCAGGCCGGCCTCACTCCAGTTGGTGCGCTCCGAGATCTCGGTGAACCCGGCCTTGGCCAATAGTGCCTTGGTCACGCTCACAGCGTGGTAAGGCGAGGGTGATGCGTTGACAAACGCGAGAAATTCTACATGAATGAATTGTTAGTACAACCCCGCTTTGATCATACTCAATTCGTGATAATTACCATTTGCGTATTGCTTAGATGACATTGCTTTAAATTCAATCGCTAACTTGAGGAGAAGAAGAAGAAAATAACAATAATATATATAGCAAGATCAAACAAGAAAAAAGAAAAAGAATAGCAAAATCAAACAAGAAAAGAAAAAAAAATTGCCGTTTATTTACATCATTTCCCAAACCCTCACGAGGCTTCACAGATAACACACTTTAACTCTTTCTTCATGCCCAGATTCCGTAGGCAACCGAGATGGTAGCTGTGCTGGCACTTGAAGGCAACAAGTAGCTTGGTATTTTCACCATCTGTTTGGCTTTGCGCAATTTCAGTGAACGACACCATTGATGCCGCGTCCTTAGACGGCACGCCCTTTTGTTTCTGCTTGCCCTTCCCCTTCAGTAACTCACGGTGCTCCTTTGAGCTTAAAACCACTCTTTCCTGTGGTCGCGTTTCCAGTCGCTTGACTTGGAGCTGGCCCCATTGCTCGTAGAGCCAGTCCGCATCGATACCAAGTCCAAGAATCCGCTTGCCACATCCCTCGCACTCGCCAGACTTGGAGGCACGCCAGCCTTCAAGCTTCTTAGCCATTAGTACTTGTAGGTTCTCATAAGCATCCTTGTCAAGCAATTGCTTGGCAACAGTAAGCACCTTCTGCTGGTACCGATATGCAGAAAACAGGTCGGTTAGAATGGGCCGGACTGTACCAATTGTTCGCGGTTTTGACTTGTCCAAGGGGGTCATCAGTGATGAACAAATGCGAACAATAGTTGCGTCATGTTGGGTTCCATTGCCAGCATTGTCTAAAAGCGCCGAAAGAGTCTTCAGCAAAAGGGTCCGGGTAAACTCCTCTTGGTCCTTCGCCACAGTCGAGTCAACTTCACCGGGGTTGCCTTTGGAGATGTCAACAAGCGCATCAATTAACTTTACCCAGAGCTTTTCGCTTAGCGACTTGAGTTTGGACTCGCTATTCTTTGCAAGCGAAGTCGTCTTGACATCAGGACTGCTGCAGATGCCTACACCAATTTCCAGATATTTGGAAAATTCTTTTCTAATATCTGGAATCACAAACTCTTCAGGAGCATCAAAAATGTTCTTGTCCAAAGTGTAGAGTCTCTCAACAACACAATCAATTGCCTCAGTGTATTCGCGCTGGCGGATCAGGATCAGGATAATACTATCAACGGCACCAGCCTCTTGCAAGTCATTCCTGAGAACCTTCAAGTCAACGTCGTACGCCCCCGTTATCAAATCAGTCAACAGACTGTAAATGTCGCGGTTCAGTTGGCGCTTAGCAAGCAGCTTTATGTAAAGGTGTCTATACCGCAATGTGGGGATAGGGTAGATACCGCTCTTGTTCCGCGCCAGAGCAAACAGGCTCTCAAAATAATTAAACTGTAGGTCAGTCCGTGATTCAAGTTTGAAAATAGTCTCATGCAGATGTGGCGAGTATTTGGAGATAATTTTCACCAGTCTGGGAGTATTGATGTTCAAAAGATATTCAAAATTGTCAATGATAGTGGAATCGATGATGGAGCGCTCCTTTTCTTGCAACCCAGTCGCCTCTCTAGTATTTCTAAAACATTCAGCAATTGTGTCAAGCAATTTGCTGTCTTCGGGAAGACTGTCAATAGGGTCTTCTTTCCACATCTTGAGTGTAGTTTCTAGCAGTTTCGAGTACCGTTTCTCTGATCTGAAGATATACTGTAAAACATGATAGTATTTGACTTCGTGGAGCAGAGCAATAGTGTTGTCTAAATCGTAGGGCTTGTACTTTGACAACAACGCTTCGACACCCAACTGGCACTCTTCTTTAAGATCTGGATCCTGACACAAGCAAACTTCCTCCAAAACTTTCGACAAAATGTTTCCAGGAAGGATTATAAACTGTGAGTACTTGGGATAGTTTCTAGCAATGAAAATGTCGAGGAATATCCGCTTCTCCTGTAACTCAGGTGACATATTGAACAAATCAAGAAGAATATTTATAATCAACTGCCGCGTAATAGTATTGCCAAAAACCAACGCTTCGTCAGTATAACCAGTCTTGTTTTTGGAATCTAAATCATTTAGAAATGAATCTTCAAATGCTTCATTAAGAGCTGAAAAGAATGCCGCACAGTCAAAGGTTATCAGTGTCCACAGGTATGGATAAGCAGGTTCCTCCTCTCCGTTAGGTCTGGTCAACAGGGTAGACCCGCCTCGAGGCCACACAATATTGGTGCTGCTAAAAAGCAGGTAGTACACATAAGATCTTGCCTTGAAGGCTTCATCAGCGGTTGAAAAAGGCATACCGGTCGGATAGATTCGTCCCGTCAAAATGTATGATATGTAAGGAAAAACCCTATCACCTTCGTAGTCACCCTTCTTTATAAGCTCGAACAGATCCCATAGTGGTGTAATAAAATCATTAAGTGCATGGTTCCAGATGTAGATCAGGGTATCTTTAAGATGATACTCGGTGCAGAGCGAAATAGCCATGTCCAGATCGAGTGACTGGATATCCAGTGAGCAAATAAGCTCTTCAAGTCTATTTTGCAACTCAGGAGTAACAATGTAGGTTTTAACCAGTTCACGAAAGATGCGGGGCGGAAGGTATGTTATACATCCATCCAGAATAAAATTGGCCAACTCCTCAAAGAATAGAATTGTAAAACCAGCATTCTCGAAGGACTCAAAAATCTCCTCCATAAGATCATCAGACTTTCCAATAGTAGTCCAGGCCCTAAATGTTGAATCACAAAGATCTCTCAGTAGCTGTATCCACTGGTCTTCTGGAGTGCGGGGCGCATTAAAGGTATACTTGATGGACGCCATGATCATTTCAGGCAAATTCTTGACAACTATCGACTTTCTCTCGTCGTCATCCACTGGCAACCCCACAATCATAAGATCCTGTGTTCCTTGATAATATTCCGTTGCCAAGTCGATGGCACCTACATAGTCTCCCAAATCCATAGTATCCAGAATTCTATCTGCCCAGTTGGACACGGTTCCAACAACAAATTCGTAGTTGCCCATAAGGAAAATCTTGCCCTTGAGCGACTTGACACTGTTGTAATACGAATCAGCAATAACAACTTCTCTCACCTCTTCTGTTTCGGGATCCATCGTCGATATACCTTTTAAAGCCGTGGAAAAAAAATCAACATGCATAATATGCTTGTCAAGTAGATCCACTGTAGCAGACACAGTCATGGTTTCTTCATTTAAAAGCAAAAGCTGTTGAGTAACTGTGACCAAAGCGAGTACCTAAAAAAAGAGTTAGTTAATGGACTAGCCAATAAAATGGACAAGCATACCTGACGACTTATCCATTGAATGGATACTATTGCTTCTTCGCCAACGTATCTTTTAACTGATGTAAAATTTAAAGACATGTCCTTTCTACTCTTTGACGACTCGTGTTTCTTTATAACAATCACTTCCATGATAGTTAACACATTTGACCACGAATATGCCAGTCGTGAGTTTGTTTCACTTGACGTTCCCGACGCTTTGAGAGCCGGGAACCAAGCTAAACAGCCACTCAGCCCCATTTCTTGAGATACTGACTTTGGCCGTCCAGTCTTGAATTCTGTTTGAGGAGAGGGGAATACCGAAACTATTGCTAGAAGATACGGTGTCATAATCGCGACTAAACACATGTCATCTGTTGGCTGTACAATAGTGCCTAGCGGTAATGGCGAACACGCCAGAATTGCAGTTGGTTTGTGACGTGTGCCCAACGTCAAGTGCGGCTGCGGATACCGGCCCATTATTCGCCTCGTTTTAACGGTCCGACCCAACATAGTTCGCACTGTATTATGCGAAAATGCCATTCCACGGTCGTCGCCAGACACAAGCGCGCTATGGCGCTTGCCAAGAAAGCTGAGATGAATAACCCGCGATCCCTCAATATGGCCATCATGGGACGGCTTGCCCACAAAATTCATGCTGATGGGTGATACATGTATGTTGTACGTTGTGAACTTAGCCAAATCCCAAGTAAATATATGACCTGTACTGTATCCAGACGCGATGTAACTAAAGTCCGCTGAAACGGCCAGTGAGGTCACTTCGCCGCACTCGACTGCCTTAGTATGTTGTCCGATAACGGACTTGAGATTCTGATGATAGTCAAACACTAGAACAAAGCCCCGTGAGGTACCAATGGCGATGAGCGCTGCCGCAAGCAAACATGTTGGCCGACCGTAACTACTAGCGGCAGATTCTGAAAAAATCTGGTTTGAAATCTTTCGCAGTTTTGTCCAGCGCATCGTTTCCCACGATTTCTCTGTCTCAGCATCAATAAAAAGCTGATCAACATTGGCCGAAGGCATTCCAAACGAGGCAGTCCGCCGTGGTGTTCCGACTCCGCTGTAGTTGCTTTGAATGCTGGTTAAACTGTTGAACCTAGTTTTAAACCGCTGATCAATTGAACGCACAAAGTGTGCTCGATCGGGTGTCCCAGGTATACTAGGTGATGGCGATAGATCCTGCGTAGACGATAAAAGTGAGTTACTAGTTGAAGGTCCGCTAGAAACCAGGTCGTTTTCATCGTCGGACTGGATTTCTTCATCGTCAGAGTTAGTGCTAACTGCACCACCTTTTACAAGCCTGGTCGCATGAGGCTTATAATAATGTGGAATTGACGTTTTCAAGCCTTCAGATATTGGTTGTTGATCTGACTCATCATTATAATCTTCACTATCTTGCGCTTTAGAAACACTTGAGAAGGTGCTAAACAAGTCACTATCTTTTTTTGAGTCGATGTGCTGTTCACTTGTGTTGTCGGCGACCGTTGTATCAAATGGCGCCTCGTTGTAGGGATTCCCCGTCATTGCAGTAATGCCACTCTATGCTAAAACTCAAAAGCAATTAATAATAGATGAATTGCGCAGCTCAGAAGGCGTTGCGTCGAGATACTGTGAATTAGAGTCTCTCAATGACTTCCGGTAGATGTAAAAAAATGGTGAAATGTGAGGTTGGCTAGAAGGGTTCTTTTAGAGGGTGCTGGGAGGCCTTAAACAGGACAAAAAAACTACAAAAATACAACACTAACCTTCCCAAGTACTATTAGAGTCGTCGACAACGCGTAGACACGACAAATAGCAATGCCTCCCCGAAGACCCAGACGCGCTACCACTAAGGTCGACTACTCTAAATTTGGCGATGATGGCAATACAAACTCAAAATCTGATCAGGACGAGGATTTTGCGGCTAAGGATGACGCCAGTGAAGACGATGCGATGGACGTCGATATAAAAGATGTGGACGAAGACGAAGAACTACCCGACATTGACGAGGGCGACAATGAACTTGACGAAAAGAAAACTCCAAGAAAAAATGCAAAGCCTCGAAAAGTTACCAAAAAGCCGTCAGCTTCGTCGACTGGCTCGAAAAGATCAAGCCTCGTTCTTAATCTACCATCTGCGCATCGCAAAGGTAACCTCATGGAGCGTGTCACCATGGTGCTAGGATCAAACCGCAATGATCAATTTGAAGGTCTGAATGCGCGCCAAATCTGGGCAAATTCAATGTTCACGCCTGTCACTGAAAACTTTGGCAAATATATGAAGGTCCCTACAAGTAACTCGGAAAATCGGTTTGAATTTGCCGATTTGAGCGGGCAGACCATTGAGGAATTGAGCGAAAAAGCACTAGAAAAGTACCTCCTCCCTTCAAATCGTGAGATAACACTGAATGAGACCACCTTGAAGTCTTATCAGGACCGCATCACTTTTGAAGACGGATTACTGACGGGCGCCATCTTAAACGTTGGTGGCATGATCACGTCGGTCGCATGGGTACCAGGTATTAGTGGTTATGAACAATACATTGCTGTTGGTGTACTTGATGATAATCAACGTGATCCGCTTAAGGATCCGATCCATAACCCCATGACTTCACTCTTTTCAGCAACAGGCTACCCCTCGTCCTTCTACATCTACAAGGTCAATCTCGATCCGGCACTTTACAACGAGGGCGACAACAGCAGTAGTATGTGTCAATTAGTTGCTAGCTATAGCCATGATTTTGGTAGTGTATCACTGCTAAAATGGCGACCACAGAATGAAAAAAATGGTGCGGACACACTTGGCCTATTGGCGTTTTTATGCCAGGACGGAAAATTACGCGTTATTGACGTAAAGAAGCCTATGGTTGACACTGTCAAACGATATAAAATCTCGCAGGCATTAAAAACTTATGAGTTTCCCGGATATAAAATTACTTGCTTTTGCTGGCGGACGGAAAATGTGCTGGCAGTCGGCACTGAACATGGTAGCATTGCTGAATATGACATCTCTGACATCGAATCTGACGAGCCATCATACACGGTAACAATTGCAACCACGGTAATCTTTACAATTTCCTCAGGCTACCCCAATAACCCTGATCTTTTGTTTGAGCAGGCTGCTGATGGCTTCTGTTGTTGTATTGACACACGCAATCCCAACTCGCGAGAGTACAGCTTGCGCATCAAGACAAATGCGTCTTCAAGCGGGTATATTCCTTGGGCCTCTAGTTTTGTCTCTGTCGACGATTTGTTTCAAGTACGCGCTCAACCCATACGCGACTTCCGGGTTTATGGTACTATTAACTCTTTTACAGGTCACCGGGTGCCAGTAACGGCCATTGGCGTGTCCACATTCCACCCCTTCTTGATTTCAGGAGGAATGGATGGACAAGTAAAGGTCGGTAATACAACCCGAAGATTGATTGCGCCGCAGCGCATGCTTGCGTCAACATATACCAGTGCCGTTCTCTGGCAGCTTGACTTTAGTCAGAAAGCAAATGCTTACCGGATCTCGCCTGTTTATAGAACGGAGAAGATTACCAAGGGCGATGCCATTGAACTATTACAACCGTATCCTGTTAACGTAATGATCTCAGATTTGGCATGGAGCAGTAATATTGAAACTGCAGAATGGTATGCAGCGGGAACATCTAGTGGATTATTAAAACTGCATCGACTGTATGACCACAAGTTGAATGCAGAGAGTGACTAGTTCTTTGTATTTGTTTAATTTATGTCATGACTTTACTATGTTTATGAGTTAGCATCACAAATCGCGGATGAGGAAAATTTTCTTTTGAATGATTTAATTTTATATTGTACAATTCCATAGCTAGTATCTTGGGAACGTATTATCAATTTCTAACGCCCATTTGTCTAAACCACCCCGGATGTCAAAAACCTGCTTTAAACCGGTCAGCTTTTTGATTTCCTTAACACTGCCTTGTGAGTCATTGCCATATCGGCATACGACATAAACAGGTTCTTTAAGCTGTTGTTCCAGCTTTCCCTTTTGCAACTGCGCATACGGGATATCTAAAAAAAAAGACATGATAGTTAGTAAAATAAATCCCATTTAAAGCAAGGAGAATTGCAACCACATACGGATGGAGTTTGGCAATGCACAAATGTCAAACTGTTCTTTTACTCGAACATCCACTAGTAAATGCGGAGTACCGCAATCCAGCACACGCTTATACTCTTGCACCGACACACGCTCTGTTGCCTCGTCCACGCGCACCATATTTGCATGGCCACCACAAAACTCCGAGTAGTCGAGCTTTCCACTCTCAATTAGATCGCGTGAGATCGAGGGCTCTTCACCACATACTGCGCATCCAGGCTTGCGTCCGCGCATTTTCATTGTCCGCCACTGGGGAAACGAGTAAGCTGAGAAGAGCGTTAGGAATGGCTTGAAATCAGTACCTGCGTCTGTATCATCATCAGCACCTGGTGCATCGTAACCGCCCGTAAGAAGCTTGAGGGCCTCGATAGCCTGGTGAACACCCATAATTCCAACTACGGGGCCAAGGATGCCGCCATCGCCACAAGAGACCACAGCGTTAGGCGGTGGGGGGACGGGGAAAAGACACCGGTAGCATGGTCCACCCGCAAAATTGAGTACGGATAGCTGGCCTTCAGTCTTGAGCGCGGATGCAGATACAAGCGGCGTGCGAGTCAAAACGCATGCATCGTTGACAAGGTAGCGTGTAGCGGGATTATCGGTGCAATCAAGCACAAGCGCGTAGGGTCGATCGGAGATAATGCCAAAAATGTTAGTCGCGTGAACATGCGTATTGTAAGTGATGACATCAACGTTTGGGTTCAGTCTAATTTTCATGATAATGTTAGAATAAAAGGGCATTATCTATTGAGCGTGTATTCATACTTGCTGATGTATCTTCTAGCCGACTCGACTTTGGGAAGACCAACCGAGGCAGAGTTATGAATAATTTGTCTGTGGAGGTTTGATGTATCCACAATATCGCCATCCACAATACCAATGCATCCTGAAATTCACAAGTAATGAATTCTGTTAGATAAAAAACATTAATACTTGAAGAAGGAATCTCAACCTACCGACACCAGCGCCTGCCAGATAAGCAAGTGCAGGGCAGCCCAATCCGCCCGCGCCGACAACTAGCACCGCTGAGTTTTTCACTCGTAGCTGCCCTGTAAAATATGAAATATTAGAAAATAGTAGCACTAATAGATCTCGACAATTTAAATAATATACCTTTAAGGCCAAACTGAGGGACAATCATTTGTCGGCCATACCGCGCGTATTCATCAAGCGATAATGGGTATTCTTGGTTATTCGGTGGTGACTGCTGCTCTTGCTGTTCTTGCTGCTGCTGCTGCTGCTGTTGCTGCTGTTGAAGAAGCTGCGCTTTGAGCTTCTCATTTTCCTGTTTCAATTGTTCATAAGTTGGTACTTGCTCTGTCATTATTAATGCAAACACTAGCTTATGATGAGTCTCTGCTGCGATCTGATGGGGTTTGATAATCGGGACGTTTATTTTGCCAATAATCCGAAAAAAAAAGGAAAATTTTGAAATCATGAATAATTAAACAAGTTCTAAAGTAGAAGTCATAATTCTGTGGCTATTCACGGAACTTAAAACAGGAAAAACATTATGGTTTAGGTCTGTAGTGCTATATCTTAGAACTCACAAATATGGGTATCGGGGAGATGTGAGCCGGGCTTTTGTTCTTTTAAAAATGAATCAATTCGAAACCAGAGAAATAAAAATCACTAATCTTTAAATTATTAAAATCATTAAAAAATTCTATAAGCTGCAATCGCAAAATATTTTGAATATATATAAATATGTGATAAAATGTTGTAGTCAGGAACCTAGATGACTATATAACATGAGGTTTCTACCCCAGACCTGCTGGACACCGGCGCAGGCTTACAGGGTCACCTCAAGCAGTTGATACATAGAAGAATTAGTAGCAAGGGAATAAAAAAAGACACCAATTGATTTATAAGAATAGAAAACAAAATAAAAATAATAAAAAAACCCCTTTATGGAATTGATGCCATCTAACAAGTGACGACCTTTTAGGAACAAACCAATATACGAATATGAAGTTCAGATTAAGAATCTGGAAACATGGACGGGAAACGTGGAACTTCGGAGAGTGACCAGAAGACGTACAAAAATATGCAATTAAATGACAATCAATAATTCAAAATTGTCTTAACCCAAATTCCTAACACTGATTTGAGTTTCTAATCCGGAGCACAATATGCGAGTACCGACCATATCCAATATATGGTATGATGACGTCTTTTTAAGGTTACTGTCTTATCTGGGGAAACAACTGTTTGTACTAAGGGCAGCAGCAATAATACAAAAAAAAAAGCAAAACTATGGAGAAATAAAAACCGATAATAGGCAGGAAAGTCTGGGGTTGTTTCCGGGGAAATATTAAAAAAATTAAAATAGATTCTCCTTGGGCTTGGAAATTAGTACTAGTCTTTAAAAGAACAAAAGGTTTTTAGAGACACTGCTAGGCAATGCTTGTTTCATTCTCGAGAAAATAAATTTTGAATCTATGCTGTTCTGCTGGTCAAATTATGAGACTAAAAAATATATCGGAATTATTGAGGCGATGATTGATATTGATGGTTTGCCCCCCGAGGAAACGTCAAGATATTCCTGATGATCACTATTACCACTGGCCAAGCCGTTTTTGCCAGTGGACAGTCATCAGAGTGACTGATTCAGCTGATTATTAAAAAAAAACAATAACTATGTTTTAAGTGGAGCAGTTCAAATATCAAGCCCACTACATGCCAGTACGTCTGATCTGCAGGTTTTCTAAAGGTATTCTTCTTGAGAGCAGCGCCTCGGAGTTATTGGAGTTGAAGCATACATTAAAAGCAGAGACAGAAAGGAAATTGGGAAGAGTGGATTCCATTATTCCGTGCTGGATGGAGGGATCTTATGTAAAACATTAGAATTGATAAGTAATAAAATAGCGGCAGTATCTGTAAGCCATTTTTATTGATGGCTTAGTAGGCTCTAAAATGGAAGTATAGATAATATGGAGAGAAAATCAAAAAGTGGCAAGCTATGAGAGCAATACTGTCATGGTATGTAACAAGCAGCTGATAGAGAAGGAGGAAATTCGAGGAGTTTTTGGTCAATAGAGAATATGTACAGTTGGCAGCTTATTACTTGAAGATTGTAGTTTGTATGAAAAGTTTAAAATGGAAAAGAGCGTGCCACGGATATCTGGAAGAAACCAAAGTACGGTACTCATTTTTTTTAAAAAAAAAAAAACAATTACAATCGGGAAAATTTATGCGTTTTTTTTTTTTTTTTATAATTATAAAAAAAAAAAAATATAATCAATAAAATAAATTGAAAAAAAAAAA
>Ga0160505_101052_pt1 | contig 13749 bp, 15 predicted proteins | sample DIDeMG_FD_108225 | JGI IMG/M metagenome (GOLD analysis project Ga0160505, IMG submission 108225) | Enriched chicken feces microbial communities from UW Madison campus, WI, USA - DID2874_E49_Stillage MG | ecosystem: Host-associated > Birds > Digestive system > Large intestine > Fecal ... | reverse complement strand
GAAGAGGTAGTATATTAGGTTGCGTATCACAGGTTGCAAAGTCTATATTATTTTCCCAAACAAGAAATTTTTATACCAAATAGGAATATAACCTCACACAAAACAATAAGATATCCATCATCCAGTTGCATGTAAAAAATATACCGTAAATATCTGATTTTTATGCCCCATATTATAGCATGTTTCAAAGGTGAAGGAGTGTGAAAAATCTATGGCCCAAAGCGCTAGCCGAGGAGTTGCAGAAAAGCAAGGAACTGAGGTTCGAAATCCCCCGCACGAGCAAATTACGATAGAAATTCTTTTTTGTTATGAATTAGTTTGACTGAGTTCCAAGTCAAAGTATGGGTTTCCAACTCACAGAAAAGAGGATGAATGTAGAGGTTGAAGTTAATCATGCTGTATAACTTAAAGTAAAGTAGAAAGAGTTGATATGGTTCAGTAAAGTCAATAACGGATTGTTCTTGTTCTCACTCTTTTCCATTTTTCTAGTTTCAAGGATATCCAAGTGACTATTTATATTTTTTTTCTTTTAGAAATCTTTATGCAATTAGAGAGGGCAGGTGTTTTCGGCCTTACTAAATTCGGCTTTCTCAACCAAGTTCCCAATAACGCTTCCCTTGATCTCAACTTGTATACTTGTGTTGTAAAACTTACCAAATGCGCCATCAGACATACCATTTATGACCACATGGTACAAACTCAATTTTCAAATCGTAGGTTTCTCATGTAGAGATTAACCAGCAACAACCTTTTTCTCCATACATATAAGCCTACTACTATTGGGTTCCGATCTGGTAGATATTCTGTATCACAGCTTGGTCCCGTAACATATAAAAACTAGTCATGGAGAGTTCGGCGTCATCAATCACCTGAACTTGTAATACGCGCTGACAACTGCGACCTAGCCAGTCTCGTCGACCCAACTGTTATAAAATTGCATGTCCTGTTTGCATGCCATTTTGTTTGTACCCATTTAAGGGCTGTAACTTGACCATCTCCATCTATGACTTTTGGTAATGATTTAAATTAGTTTTTGTTTTTTTATTTTATTCTTATTTTTACTCTAGCAAACTTGACCGGGAAAAAAGAAGTATCATTATTATTATTATTATTATAGGCAAGTGACAACTTTCATTAGGGGGAAAAATGGATTAAACATTTCTTGATAAAAATGAATCAATATTAAAAAAAAAATTTTAAAAAAAAAAAAAATTAAAACGTAAAAAAAAATAGGTCATGTATCTAACATAAGTGAATGATAACATTGTGTGCGCAGTTAGAACTCCCTGCGCTGGTCGCGTGTGGCTATTACAACTCCTTGCGTGGAATGGTCGAGTCAATAATACTTGTCAGATCAACGTTATTCTCCGCCAGAAACTGGCGCAGTTGTTTATTCTGCTCAATCATAAACACAATATATTCGTACACAATCTGCAGCACCGTGGCTTTGGACGAATTTGACGTGGTCCCCGCATGCACCCCCTCGGCCAGCTTGGGGACCAGCGAGCACATTTCGGTGAATTGCGTTTTAATTAGATCGCGCCGTCTTTTCTCGCTGGAAATGTGGTTCATGCGTTTTTGGTCCTCAGTGAGGTTCTCGCGCCGTGGACGCGCCACGGGGTCGGAGCTTTTGCGCCGCGTGGAGGCCACGATATTTGCTGACGTGGTGGCTGCGCTTGCTTTCTTGCCATTTTTTTTGCTGCTCGTTGTTGCCGGCACGGCGGGGGCATGTGCCTTGTCATTGCTGGGGTTGACATTATTGTAAATATTTTCAAACTTGATGGGAACATTACTGAAGTTGTTAATGTCAAACCCAGGGCTGTCGGGGGACTCGTCAGGGACTCTGCGGGTCCGGATAGCCGACGAAAGCGAGTAGCTGGGCTGGAACCCGCCCTGTTGGAAACTAGGGTCAGTGCCATATTTAATGGGCAGCTTGCGTAGCGCGTCGGGGTTGGGCCGTGCGAGAGGCTCATCAGAGGATACTGTTGTCGTGGTATGGCTTGCAAGTTTTGCATTGGAAGTGTTGGTAAAAGCATTGCTGGTATTGGGTTTGGTCACCGGGTCTGCCATGCGGGTGCTACTGCCATCAAAGGGGAAAATTTCCGGTGTTGGTATATCCCATGATTTGGTGGATTGCGGGTGATGTTGGTTATGGCTGGGTTGATGCTTTGGGTGATGTTGGGTTTGGAACGAGAGCGGAGTGGAAAAGTCCTGCTCGGTCAGGTTTAGCAGCCGCGAGTCCAATTTGGGAGAGAAGATAAACTCAGGGTCCGCGTTAAATTTCTCAAAAAACTGTGACATCATTGACGACTCTTGGGCATTGAACAGCGGCGCTGTTGACGTCTCGCTTTGGGTCGTGGGAAAGGAACGAGCGTGGTTATGGCTTGCTGGCGACAGAGCCAGGAGAGCCGAGGCATCTAAGGATGTAGATGCCAAAGTAGGACTTGAAAGGGTTGGTATCGAGGATATGACTGGCTGACTGGTAAGCGGGGGTGGGTTGGAGACCGGCAAATGGCTGGGGTTACGTTGATTTAACAGCGGGGGCACGGTAGATGGCGCTGACGGTGATGGCGGGAAAAGGGCGCTGACGGACGCGGCCTGGGGGCCATTTAGCAGCTCCGAAAGCAGGTTTGACGCCGGGATGTCGATTGGGATGTTTGAAAACGCCGTATCAAAGTCAATGTTGAAGTCAAAATCGGTGTACGACTGTGGGAGGCCAAATTTTTTGGCGGCAGCCGACGAGTGGTGGTTGTTGTGATTGTTGTTCATGGTTGATATGTAATGAAAAAAAAATGTATATATTATTTTTTTTTGTTTGTTTGTTGACTACTGGGTCATGGTACAAATAGGATCAGGGCCTGGAACTTATATATACGAGAAGGTTTGATATGTCCGATTGACGATGGAGGGGGAGGGTCGAGGGAAAGGGGGTGGTGGAGAGAAGGAAATTGGCTTGTGACAAAAAGGAAAAAAAAAAAAAAAATTTAAAAAATAAATAAAAATAAATTAAAATAAAAATAAAATAAGTATTGTTATTATTGTTATTATTAATTTGTGTGAGCTTAGATAACAATCTTTGATCAAAATTGATTAAATGAACATGAAAAAAATGAGAAACAGTTTACATAATGATGACTAAACTATATGAATAATTATTTACAAAACATCGACAAAGCACAAAATAAAACATCACTGAGAGATAATCACGCCAGCAGCCTTGCCCCAAGGGCCTGACCATGATGAAGCCAACGTTGGCCATGACGCCCACACGCCCTTCTTTTTAAAAAAAAAAATAAACAACAACACAGAGTTAACAAAGTTAACAGAGCATCTACTCCTTCTTCTGCGCGACCTCACGCAGGTAGCCGCCAGGTCCAAACTCCTCCTCTTCCATCTCCTTCCATCGCTGGGTGACCTTCTTTCTCTTTTCCAGCGATTTCTTCATGTTCTCGCGCTCTCTACTCACGCGCTCAGCGTGCAGGCACCGAGACAGCTCGGCCTTCTGGTTGTTGCAAGTGCCAAATGCACGCTTCATAAAGCCCTGCTTGTGGCAGTCTTCGAGGGCCTGGATGAGCTCGCCACAGTCTGGTACCGTTAGTACAAAATCAAATATAACCGTTGCAGCATAAGTAATAATAACAATATTAAAAATTAATAATAACACTGTTTGTGCACTTACAGATAATTCTGCTTTCAGTAAACTGGGGTAACATGGTGATCTAGTTGTAGGATGGTTGTCTAATATAAAATCAATTTTCAATGTTCTAGTTGGTTGGAAGGAAAAAAAAAAAAAATTCAACGTCAGAAATTTCAATAGTAGTTTTTTAATTTCCTGTAGTGTAAAATAATTGTTACTGAAACTTTTTTTTTTTTTTCACCTCCACCAAATCCCACGGTTCATCCACCATCAATCCCCGTGCCCATTTTCTTTAACCATGTCCGACCTCGCGCAAACCCCGTACAAGTCGCCCAGCATCCCCACTCGCTCGCCCGAGGACCTCAAGAAGCTGCAGACCAAGCAGATGGCCATCTTCCTTGGTCTCGGAGCCATCGTCATCAGCTCCAGTCTGGCGTCGCGCAAAGCGGTGCTCAACCGTCGCTACATCCCCCTTCTCTTCGACGCCAACAACAAGCCCCCCTCTTACAACTTTGTCAAGGACGCGGCGCTGGCGGTTTCGCACGCCTCCGTCATGGCGGTCTCGTCCTTTGGCTTTGCCGTCGTGGGCTTTGCGTGGTTGTCTGAAATCAAGAGTCTGCGCGAGTTCTCGATAAAAATGAAGAACGCATTCGGCGCTGCCGCCAAAGAGGAGGTTTACCTGAATGCTCCCGAGGATAACAGCCCAGAGACGCTCAAACTGGAGAGCTCGCTAGAGGAGGTTTTTGGCAAGAAGTAAGAAAGAAGGAAGAAGAAGAAGAAAAATGGTTCGATGATGATTTATGTACATAGTAGTTTTTTTTTAAGACAATAATAGACACATTGCTCAAGTAACGACACCAGCAGGGTTTTGGTTTGAAAGAAACTCTGTAAAAAAAAGAATTTAAAAAAGATAGCGGTGCTTTGGCGCCGGATTCTTTGCACTTGAATCAAACAAATGCCTAACAGAATGGATACACCCCGATCTGAAACCAACAAACAGCGAGCCCAGGGGATACTCGAAAGCCCAGACTTTAACTTCTACGAGGACAGTTCAAAGCTCAAAGACCTTGGCTACACCATCAAGGCCCTCATCCAACCAACTCCTACTCCTTCCCAATGTTGTGATGGGACCGATCCCACCACGCTTACCGATCAGATTTCAGAGATTGTCGCTGCCCACGTCGGCCCCAACCCAGCCCTGGTGGCGGACCTCGCACAAAGGTGTTTGCAGCCGCTCGTGGACCGGGCCCAGGCCAGCACCGCCCTGATGCTCCGGCGAACCGCGGAAATTGAACAAATGTTTATAGAAGGTTTAGTAAAAGAATTTGATGATTAGTTATGGCGTGTGTGGGTGTCATTAGCAAAAAAAAAAATATATATATATAGTGGTCATTGATCAAAAATCATCATATATCTAGAAAAGCGAGTTAGAATATATCCGTGTCTCCAAGCAGATCATCAATATATAAGATCGCCAGGTCAAGAAAACAGAATATAATGCTCTTACCAGATTGGAAAGCTTGACAAAATCAGTCAGCCCCGTTGTAAACACATTATCCGCTGCTGGGACCGCTTCGTGTTCCCACAGCGTCACCTTGTCAAAAGTTGACACCGCGTGCCACGACTTGATTGAAACAGTATTGTCCTCGGTGCCCTCGTCGTCATCGTCGGCGCTTGCCGCTGCATCTGTCACTATCCGCGTCGAGCCCTCTTGGATCACGCATCCTAAAATAAAAAAAAAGGTAGAACGTTAGTCCCTTTTTCAAAACGCGTTTTTTCTTTCTTTTTTGGGGAATATGAACCAACTGATATTTCAAAAACTTACCCACAAAGCCATTGCCAATGTCAACGTCAATTCCCTTTAACTTGCGGCCACGAAAATGAACCACTTTTGTCTGATCCGCTTGCTCCTCGGTACCCTCCTGGCTCGTCGTCTTTTGTTCGGCCTCGGAGAGTTTGATAAACTGCTGGTCAGCCTCGCGCGCGCGGTAGGTCTTGTATAGCTCTGGCGTAAAGTGCCGGCTCACCTCGCTGACAGTACCAGTATGATGCACGCGGCAGGGCAATATATTGAGACTATTGCTTGGAATCCCTTGCTGCTGGTTTACCTTGATCTCGATCTTGCTGCTGCTCATTCTTTCTAACCTGTTAAATGATTATTCCACAGAGAAACGTATTCTTTTTTTTTTTTCAATGAAAACTGATTGCAAGTCAGAAAAGAAAAAAAAAAAAATAATTGGAAACAGACTTGATTTATTTTTACCCTCGCGTCAAAAAAAAATGCGTATTACATAATCACTCCTCTGTCTTGACCGGCTTGGCCGACGCGAGACTACCATTACTGGGGTCGCTGGCGGCGGTAGAGCCGGCACCCTCATCACCCATCACCGCTGCTCCATTCTCTGCTGCCGGAGCCGCTATCGCCGGACTCGCAGCCTGGGTTGTGGCTGTCGAGGGTGTCGATGACGCCGCTGCCGGCGCTGCTGCTGCTGCTGCTACTTTTCGCTTTCTACCGGGCTTGCTTCCTGGGCCAGCTGCGCCGGCATCGGTGCTGGCTGCTTTGCGCTTTTTCGAGCCAGCAGCAGTAGTGCCGGACCCGCCAGCACCTGCGGCTGGGGTGGTGTCCGCACCAGTCTTCCCATCGGCGCCCCCGCTCGACCCGCTGTCGATTGTGAAAACTGATGGCTGGTTACGGCGTAGCCACTCAATGAGACTCATGGGGTTGCGCGGCACGGGATCGTTCTCCTCATCGCTCGAAAATTCGTAGCTCTCACTTTGCACCTGGGCCAAGCACTTGACGTCGTCGTTCCAAATGCGCTCGTCGGTAAAAATGTCTGCCTTTTCTGGGAATATGCTGTACTGCTTATTACTGACCTTCCCATTCTCCACATCATCATCATCGTCCTCATCCTTGAGTTTAAGATGTTCAGACTCTAGTCCTGCTAAGGTGTCAAGAATCCGTGATTTTTCTCGTATTAGTCGATTGATGATTTTGCGCGCCCGCAGCTTTTGTTTATAGAGCTCCTCGGAGCGGGCCATGACCTTGGCAAAATGGATCTCCATCTTCATGTATTTTTTTCTAAACCTCATTGTAAGTATCACAGTCATGGCTTAATTGATGAAATAATTGCAAAAATTAACTTACTTGAAGCTTTTATATGGCGCTTTCTTGTGTTCTCCCTCAGCGGGCTCGTTGACGCCAGGCGCAACATCAGTAGAGCCAGCTACCGGCACGACAGGGGCAGCAGAAGTCGTGGTTTCAGACGGCGCACTAGACCCCGCTATACTCAGTGGTTGCTCCATGGTTTTATCTATAAATAGTGTATGTATATATGTGGTTGTTGTTGATTTTCTTTGCCCCGAGTGTGGGTTATGGTGGTCGCGAAAAGGGAAGAAGAAAAAAATTGTTGGTGTTGTGGGAAGAAATTGGAATTTGTGCTGGCGCTCTCATTATCGAGAAGGTGAGGAAAAGCTAACCACCTAATCTAGCAAGTCACTAGAGGCACAAGTCATAAAACCAAAGGTACAACAAAAGGTCATGGTAAAAATAAACAAATAAAACAAATAAATAAATGATGATAATAATAATAATAATAATAATAATAATATCACAAATGTATAATATTCTAACGTCATCGATCTGTTCACATTATAAAGCAATCTCTTCCGTCCTTTCGCAGCTCCATCTCAACGTCTTTCCTGATGCGCCCCCAGTCACTTCTGCTTTTAAGAAAGTCAACTAGTTCGTCGCGCTGGAATATCTCTTGATTCTGCTCTGACAGTTTGCTAACAAGTTCGCTCACACGGTCACTTGGAATTGCATACGTCTTGACCAGTTCCTGTAGTGCTTCAAAGTACTGTAGTACAGTTTTCTGCTTGGTTGTCATGTGCTGACGAACAAACTGGGTGTACAGCTTGACATCTTGCAAAAGCCTCTGGCTGCCCATACCTGGACTGATTGTCTGGCGGCGTATGTGTTTACAAACAGTCCCAAAAAATCGGGTGCCAATCTCTTGCTGATAAAGCTCAACAAGCATATCATGGTTAGCAGCGGAAATGAGACCCGTGTGAAGTTGGAGAATATTGACCACCTTTTGAGCAGTTTCGGTCGGCCTAACCTTGATTGACTCGGTCACCTCCGTAGTATTGTTAAATTCGCTTTCCTGCTGCTCTGTGAGGTAAATGTAATTGATCTTATTCACCAACACCGTGATTCCGTTATTAAGACCTCGCGCCACGTTTTCATCCAATTGCTTTTCAAAATCATGTCTAAGCTTGTTTCCGGGCGATAAAGAAGACCTACTGTTGTTCAACATGCATCGACTGTAAATTGACTCAATCATTTGTTGCACTGTGTCAGCATTATTTACTAGCACTGTGAAATTTGTAAGCGTGTCAATCACACCCTTGTCTCCAGAAGTCGATTCGGCCTTGTTGTCATAGCTATCAAGAATTTCAAGTGCTTTTTTCAGCCCCGTTTGAACGTGGTCAATACCAACGGTTTTCACAATTTCGACGTAAATGCACTCGAGTTGGAATTGAAATTTTTTTGATATCCGGCTGCCATCAGAAAGCGACACGAGAATTTCTAAACGATCAATCACCGAATTGGCCTCTTTAACAATCTTTTTCACCAATTCCATGTCGAGAAGCGACTTGATACGGTTCATCTGGTATTTAAGAAACTCACGCTTGCTATCGGCTTCTGACGATGGTAATGTGAGGTTGAGAGTTTGCACAGAAAAAAGGATCTTTTCCATGTCAACTTCGACATTCTTGGTGGGATTTTCAACCGGCTCGACCTTGGGTTTGTAAAAATTGAAACTTCGTCTCAACCTTCCAAGCCTATCCTTTGCAGTATTGGTTGGCTTTGGATCAGGCGTGATGTTTCTGAAAAAGAATGCTTTGACAGTCCGTTCCTCTTCATCTTGACTCTGCATACATTTTTGAATAAGGCTAGTGGTAGATTGTTTAAACTCACTCAGCTCCATCTCATTATATGCGTCAATGTGCAATTCAAACGTCTCCAAGAACGAATCTCGGCAGAGAGCTTGGTAATTAGTTCCAGCCGTTGAGCTCAAATTCGCCAAAAACGATGATTCGTATGCCTCGCATACTGCTGGTACTGTGCTTAAAAATGTCGTCACGTTTTGGATCTGGCTGATATTAATAATGTAGTTTATAGAAGAAAAAATTGGCTTTTCAACAATCGTCTTGAATAAAGTCTTGGGTGTAGCGCGTGCATAAATGTTGAAAATTTCTGCAGCCGCTGATAATGATAACTTTAACTCTGATATCCGGGCAACGCCAGTTTCTGTGTTGACATAGGTCGAAGGGTTCCCAAATATTTTCTGCAGAGTCTCGTTCAAAAAGTTCTGGCACTTGGCGCCCTGGTCTAGCCTAATCAGAGCAGTGAAATACATAACGGCACTTTCAATATTGTTGCTCTCATAAGCCTTTGTAAAATTGTCATAAAGGGCGTTGGTTTTGAGATCCCATGCCGATGCTATTTTGCCGCTGGTATCCAGGAAAACCCCGTTATCCACTGCCAATTTTAACGCTTGTAGTCGGGTTGCCTCCTCGATGGAGCTTATATTTGTGGGATTCTCATTTAGTTCAGCCAGTCCTTTCTTTAATATACTCGTGACTGCCTTCCTCTTGTCTATTGTTTCGTTGTCAAGACCCAATAGAACCGCCTTGCTTGCCCATACGCTGTCCATCTGGCTAAGCACCCGGCACTGTTTCGACACGCGGCCGAGGGCCAGCAGCTCTTCCAATGAAAGATAGTAGCTGATGCGGGCAATCACACATTCGGGTAACAGTTCAAGCGCTGGTTCTTTGGTTTCTATCGACATGAGCTCAGATCAAAAACCTTGTACGTTGACCAAGAACCTGGAAAAAGAGCGCGGGTGTTTTTTTTGTTTTTTTTTTATTCACGTCGCCGGTCGCAGCACAGCCGCATGTTTGGCCCTAGCCCTATTTCCTCTTTGGTTAAATTGGTGGCCCACCGGTGTTCAAACTAGGCCGTTACACAACTCAATCTTGTTTACCAGAACGACCCCATTTATTATTATTATGGTAGGTAAATGACATGGATACTGTGATAGACCAGGCTTCACATGTTCCCTTCATCCTTTGGTGTGACCCTGTTTGCTGTTCCATTGACACAACCTTCTATATTTCCAACGAGCTGGGTTTTATTGTGAGTTCCCATTGGTCTGTTGTGCAATCTCGTAAATTTCCCCTCGGCTAGACATTAGTATTTAATTGTAAGGCAGTAGTCTCAGCACCTTGCGTATTTTTTTTTTCTTTGTCTGTGTGTTTTGTTTTTTCCTGATTGAGGGCGCACCCAAGCCTCGATATTGACTCTGTTTACTTTTTTCTGTTTGTTTTCATCCAGTTTGTCACTTTTTTTTTTAATTTTTTTTTCCCTTATACATTTAATATATATATACATTTTTACCCATCTACTTATTTTTTTTTTTTCTTTCCCTACCAACAGCACCTTGCTGGCTCTGTTTTTCTTATAAACGCTATCACCATTACACGAATCCAGCATCACACATTCATTTCACCATGGAATCTACAGACCGCGTCGTCTATACCACGTCTTCGTACGATCCCACCACAAGATTGCCGCTTGTGGTCATGAACTCAATCAACTTTCAAACGGCAGACGACGAGAACTCGGTCGAGGTTATGAGCCAATTCCTGGAACAGCTTCCCAAAACGCCTTACGCTCTCATCTTCTTTGCCTGTGGGGCACCAAACAAACCGTCATGGGCATGGATCACCAAAATCTACAACATGCTTAGCCGCGACATGAAGAAGCGGGTTGGCCGGGTCTATGTTGTCCACGAGAGTTGGTGGGTTCGTGCCATTACGGAAATGTTCAAAGGCATTACATCAAGTAAATTTAGCAAGAAGATGGTACACATCTCCAGTTTAACCGAGCTGTCGATGCATTTGGACATTACCGAGATTGAGATTCCGCCCGAAGTTTACCTCTACAACGCCAAGATTGAACACAAGATTAATGTACCCAAATACACGCCACCAGTGTTTGGGGTGCCGCTGCGGCGGAACGGGAACGAGGTCGAGTACCCCGTAATGTGGCACGAGTGCTGCCAGTATTTGCGGACGGCCGGGGCCGGGCTCAGAAATATTTTTGAGCTTGATGACAATAATGATGTCACCTACATCCTCAAAGACGCTTACGATCGGAACCAGCTGATCGACTTGAGGCAATACGATCCACACCATGTGGCGGGACTTGTGAAACTCTATCTCAAGCTGCTCCCGAACCCACTGCTGCATCCTAATTACCTGGAGACAAGTACGTTTATAACTGCCGGACACTGTGTTGAGATCTACCAGTCACTGCCCTTTGTGACGCAAAAGTTTCTCCACGACCTTATGGAAATATTCTGCATTGCCATCCGGAACAACGTTCATACCTCTGAAACCATTGCATTATGTATGGCGCCGTGCTTCCTGGGCCAGTTTGCCCGCATCCACGATAACAAGACACGCGCGGTCCGCTTCATCCGATCTCTGGTTGACCTCTGGCCCGAAGTAGGTCCCATTGTGCGGCCGTATGCCTCTAGCATTTCCACCTCAGTCAATAGCTACATTAGCACCAACGCCAGTAAGGAGTCGTTGTTGAGCTTAATGTCGCGGCGCGTGGCGTCGAACTCATCCATGAGTAGCACTGAGGACTATGTCATCAGCCGCAAGAGCAGCTACAACAACAAGCTCTCGGGTGCATATCCCAAACTGTACAACCCTGATTTTCTCCCCGCCCCACCAAAGCGCAGTATGTCAACATCACCGGTCAAGTCGTTCAGCAAGCCAGCGCTGCGCAAAAGTGCATCGACAACGTTTAATAGCCACAATGACGGTAGTAGAGGGGGCTCACCAATCGGGCCGGGCCACCTATATTTGAGCAAGACGTTTACAGAGGGCATAAGTACCAGTCGGCGCGCCAGCAGCGGCAGCATTGGATTTATGGGCCGATCGGTATCTACCAAGCGTAGTAAGAAGATATCAGAACTGGCCAAGCTGTATGAGTAGATTTTGACGTTTACTTTATTTTGATGCCTGTTTGATTTTGTTGCTATTTTTGTCTGTTTTGTTTTCCTTCTTTTTTTTTATTAATTTTTTTTTTTTTTTTTTTTTTTTTTTTCCTTTTTTTTTTTCTTTTTTTTTTTTTTTTTTTTTTTTTTTTTTTTTTTTTTTTTTTTTTTATTTTTTTTTTTTTCCTTTCCGTTTATAACCCTCATTATTATCATGTAGCTTATCCATTGTAATTGAACATTTATTTATTATTATTGTTTTTTTTTTATTGAATCGGGGATTCCATGTCTATAAATGGAATAGTCGTGTTTTATTTATTTAAATTATTTATATTTTTTTTTATTGTTAAAATGTTTTTTTTAATATATATTCGACTGGCTGGGTAATGAAAATTCAAGAGGGTGGACTAATGTCGATCAGTCATCAAAACCTTCAGGGAGCATGGTTGATCAATCACAGAGAGTAAATTAAACTCTGGGATTAAAACAAAAAAAAAAAAACACAATCCCCCTAAATAGGAAATCCCCCGGTCAAGGCCATGACAACTCGGGTCTAAAATAGATTTACCAAAAAAAAAAAAAAAATTTTTTTCTTTCAGTATACACCATTATAATACTTGATAACCCGTGGGGAAAATAAGTATACATATTTCTATTGTTAGGTCGACGTTTATTCATCCCATTTGGTAAATCCTGAGTCAATGATGGCTACGGCGTTTGCGTCAGATATACACATGTAGTCAAACTCCGCCCCGGTTGAAGCAAGAGCTGTCAGTCATTTAATTTGATTTCTTATTCCGGAGTTAGCCTGTACTTTGGGGTTAAGCAATTCCGTAGCAGTGAAGAACAACAACAAAAAAAAAAATCATTTTGGGACAACAGTAATAATACTTGAAACTTAGTATTAAGTTTTTAGGAGAAACAAAAGTGAATCTTACAATTAAACCTTATTGCTTATATGTGTTAATATTTTAACAACCATTTCATATATACTAAATCTTATCCATATGACAACCAAAACATTTTATATTTGTTCCCTTCATTGGATATTTCTTAGGATTGCATAAACAGATACAAATCAAATACTTTAGACAAGTCCCAACCAATTTAATTTTTTTTTTTTTTGTCTTTTGTTTTTTTTGCCGGCTTCCATGATTTCTTTTGGCCTGGCAGTAATGTTCTCCTTCCCCAATGGCTGGTTGCCTTCTTTATCCTCATAGAGTAGGAATTCGGCCGTTCACATGCCAGTTCATATTGAATTGTCCGATATCCTTCATTACGACTGATGCCAGACACGGCTTGTTACAATTGTAAGTAATGTTGGGGTTTGGAGAGGTTGTGGCTTTTGACTTGTATATTGTGCAGGGTTTTTTTTTTATTATTGCCCTTCTTGGCCGTGTCTTCACGACAAGTACTCCTTTCATTGGAAGGCCCTCTTTGGCGTATTAACCAAATGGCATGTGACAGTGGCAAAGCAACAACGTGCAGCGCTGATTGCCAAATGCAATATCACATGACATGAGCTTTGCAAGTGTCACCTATACCCATCTGTGTGCTGTGTGTGTGTGTGGCAAAAGCCAGTAAAGGACCTTTTTTATTTTTCTTTTTCACGTGCAAAAACACCATTGGATGAGCTCATGATGAGACTAGCTTTGCCACAGCTCTATCCCCCAATGGCTGAACCTGTAGTGAGTTTTTACATTGGTAAAAAACCTTTCAATATTGGCAAGGGCACCGAGGGTTTGAAGTTGTTAGGTGACCTCGAAGGACGCCATGAGTGGCTAAGTTGTGGGTCTTATTGTGATTATCATTTTTATTTTTACTATTATTATTATTATTATTATTTTGTATTACTCACATGTTTTTGTTTTATTGAAAAATTGTTGCTATGGAGCGAAAACGGCGTGTACATATGAGAGAGATCTCAGTGGTTTAGATATTTGGCCTGAGTAAAAAAAAAAAAAAAATCAAAAAAAAAAAATCAAAAAAAAAAAAAAATAAAAAAACTGGTTTTATTTTTCTGTTTTTTTTTTTTTT
>Ga0160505_101051_pt1 | contig 13754 bp, 18 predicted proteins | sample DIDeMG_FD_108225 | JGI IMG/M metagenome (GOLD analysis project Ga0160505, IMG submission 108225) | Enriched chicken feces microbial communities from UW Madison campus, WI, USA - DID2874_E49_Stillage MG | ecosystem: Host-associated > Birds > Digestive system > Large intestine > Fecal ... | reverse complement strand
TCCACGAGACGACCTCGTGCGACGACGGGTTGGAGGGCTTGTCGAGGTTGATGCAGCCGCTCTCGAGGTAGCTCTTGAGGTCGCGCTTCAGTGGGCTGACACCCTGCATTGTTAGCGTCATCCCAATTGCTGGCACTCACGGCAGGGATGGGGGTGAAGTGGGACGAGCGGACGAGAAGCTTGTCGTAGTTCCTAAGAAGGAGGGGCCAGTTCGAGGTGTCGAGCTCGGGGGCAGCGGTCGACGGCTTGATCGAGAAGTCGCCCGACTTCTGCATCTCGGAAATCGAGGCCATTTTGAAATTTTGTTTTAGGGGGATACTTTTATGTGAGTCGCTCCCTGTGGTATCTCCGCTTCAATGTCGATGTCGGCTACGTCGGTGGGGGGATGCCGATGTAGTCGCTGTCGTCGCTGGCGAATGGGTCAAGTTGGAGCAGTCAAGTGGTCTCAACACTTTGTTCAGTTGGATCGACGCCGTCTCAAGATTTTGGAAAGAAAACCGGCCAGGGAGCGGAATCAAATGCATTGGGAGGTCACGTGACCTACCTAGTTCTGGATCAAAATCCATCTACCGTCCGCAGGCTTGATCACCCATTCTGCATCAACATTCTCGTCAAAGGCTTTATACCGGAGACAGAACGGTCTCATGCATCCGACCTGGTCGTGCTCAGAAGTCATTGTGCTCATTGAAAGTAAAGAGATCGAAGAAAAGCGGAAGCTCGGATGATGGAGGGTGGTCGAGTGACCTCTTGGGAGTTGTTCCATGTGGAATGCACGTGCCACGAGACTCATGGTCGTTGACGTCATCGTGGTGGTAATGTGGCACCTAGGTACCGAGGTGCCCAGACGAGACTGAGGAGATCATCTGCTCAGCATCCTCAACGCCACACACAGGCTGTCGTTGGGCATAGATAGATTGCGAGGAAAAGGTGAAATATTTCAAGGGGGATTCTGACTTAGCACCGTAAGTATTTTGAGATAAAATCAAGCCTTCACATTGGTGGCAGGTCCTTCATGAACAATATGGCAAGCTCCCAACTGGGAATCACAATTTCGCTCCAGTTGAGCTGAAATAACCTCTTTGGTGTTTAGAGGGAGCTGCTAGAAAGTGTACTAAAGAGACGTTTAAAAGAGCACTTCACCCCATTTTTCGTTATGACGGTGATGGCTGCTGCCCTTCAGTAATTCGCCTTCACGTGCTTTTCATTGACAAGAACATCACAAAGATCATGACATAGAGTTCTTGCATCTTGAGCTTCATAGCTATCCGTCTCCCAGTATAACACAACTTGAGTCAAACATTCTCAAACTTAGGCGTGGTGCGCAGCCTCGACCTCCTTCTTCTCGCTCTCCTCCGACTGGGGAGTGGCGGTGTGGTTGGGGTCGTACGTGCGAACGTTGGTGTCGCCGAACAGGAGACCAATCTCCTCGAGGGTCTTGCCCTTGGTCTCCGGGAAGAGGAAGTACGAGACGATGGCGTTGGTGACGTTCGTAGCAACAAAGACGAAGAAGTACTTCCATCCGAGCTTCTTAAAGCCGTACGGCGTGACCTGGCCGATAATGACGTTGTTGAGCCAGTTGGAGGCGGTGGACACGGCAGTACCGAGCGAACGTTGAGTCATGGGGAAAATCTCGGACTGGTAGATCCACGAGACGGGGCCGAACGACGCCGAGAAGGCACCCGAGAACAGGAACATGGAGAGCACACCGGCGATACCGGCGCCCTTGTTGTGGTAGTTGGGGTTGGCGAAGCGCGAGGCGATGCCTGCCTGCCACGCGAGGAAGATGGACATGAGGATGGGGCCAATAATGAGCGGCTTGCGGCGTCCGATGCGGTCAACTGTGCCCTGTCAGATAATGTCCACTGAGATTGTTGAACACGTACCCATAAACTGGATGAAGAACCAGACGACGACGACCTGCCAGGCGCCAGAGATACCGTTGATCATCAGAGTAGTCGAACCACCGAAGCCAAGAGCCGCGTAAATGGTGGGACCAAAGTAGTTGCTAGACCGTTAGCAAACTGCCGGACAAGTGCACTCACTTGACGTTGACACCGGTCCACTGGCACATGGCCTGCACGAGGCATCCGCAGAGGGTACGGTGGATGCTGGCACGGTCGGAGAAGAGGTCCGTGAACTTGGTCTGAACATTCTCATTCTCCCAGCGGATCTGCTCCATCATCTCCTCAAACTCCTCCTCGACGATGTTGGCGTCGGCGTTCTTGGAACCACCGTGGAGGCGGAAGAGAGTAGCCTTGGACTCCTCGAGGCGCTCCTGCTTGGCGAGCCAACGCGGCGAGTACGGAAGGAAGAACATGCCGCTGTATGGCCGTCAGCACGTGTTTTGCAATTAACAAAAGGACTTACACAAGAAGGAGGACAGCAGGGATAATCTGAATGGCGAGGGGGATGCGCCACTGTCCGGTGTTCTTGATAAACTGGCAGCCGTAACCAACCCTGTTCCTGTCAGCGACCTGCCACATCACCAAGAGTTTCTTACCAGTTGGCGACGAAAAAGCCCCAAACAATCATGAGCTGAGTCCAGCCGGAGAGCAGACCACGAGCGTGGGGAGGCGAAATCTCGGCCTGGTACACGGGGACAATCATACTAAGGACACCGATGGAGACGCCGGCAACGAAGCGGCCAACGATGAGCATCGCAATGTTAACAGAGCCAGTCTGAATAGCGCAGCCTTAGAGTGTCAGATTGTTCCAATTTTAAATGCCACTCACCGACGACACCAATGAGGGCACCAAGCTGGATGGTGCGCTTACGTCCAAAACGGTCGGCCGTCGCGCCGGCGAGCAGAGCACCGACTGACAACGTTAGCATTCCACACCATAAATTATGCTCATCTACTCACAGAAGGCACCACCGGCGAAGACTGAGACGACGGCGCCTGTCACATTTTCAGACGGGTAGTTGAAGTAGCTGTGGAAATTGTCGTAACTGGTCGCGATGACCGATCCAATAATACCAGAGTCCTGTCATTAGCACAAACTCGACCGAGAACTATCTCACGTATCCGAACAAGAACGACCCGATGGCAGCGAAGATGGCCGCGACGTAGTTGATAGCGGCCGGCTTGGTGTGATGGGCAACATCCTTGTTGCTTCGAGGTGCTGCGACAAAGTCGACCATAATGAGTGGAGTGTGGTTGGTGGCGGTGGAGGTGGGAACACTTGTGGCAGGTTTTCATGCTGGACTCTTTATACTTTTCATGAGCACAGGACGGTTCACCAAGACAAATATGGACACAGAAATGGGTATCTACATGGCTTGGCAATCGGGGTACGGCCGCGTGTTTGTGGGGACCCTGTTTCTCTCGACGCCTGTCTTTCCCGACAAGTGGGTTAACCAGAAAATACCGGGGAGTGGGGCGTGTTCCGCCGCCTGATGGGACCGCAACTGCCATGGGGTACAGATGTGTTCTAGAGACTGTTGATGTTTCTGAGAGCATAAGAGCAGAGCAAAGCCACCCTACCTGCACGGCGTCATTGTCCACCACATGTCGCCGACGCGAAGGCAGACAGGTGCCTATGGGTGCCTTACTGGAGATCGCGTGCGGTGCTCCAGGGGCACAGCAGCGCGTGCCAGAACGGGAGCTCCGGAACGGTGAGGGGGCATGCAGAGGGGCGCCACGAGCACGGTTGACGGGCGGCCCGGGCGTTGATTAGCGAAAAGTCTCACATGTACACCATTATCCGGAGCTTTCTCGCTGGAAACCCCTGAGCTGTCAAACGTTCAACAAATGGGTATTCAGAAGCGGAGCGGGTTCTACACCATTACGTAGATCAGATGGCAGACCAGAGGCTCTTCACACTCGCCTGGGCCGCTCTATTCGCCCTTAGTTGGTAGTGTCTCTTTTTGTTGTGTAAGTTTTGCCTCGTCTCCAGGGCGAGGTACGCGACGGACGGGCCATTTTCGCTGCGCTCGGCCCGTTCTCGGTAGATAAGACTCACGTTGAGGCAAATATCTCGGTTTCGCCGGCAGCCGTCAAGTACAGCCGGCTCAACAGCCGAACAGGCTGCGTGGGCACAGGAAGTGGGATGAGCGTTTCGTTACGCGCCTCAGTTGTGGCTGATGTGACACGAAGCAAGCTGATGAATATAACTATTTTGGTCACCACAGAGGCCACGGGGCGTTCCAGACAGCCCCATCGTGCAGATATGAGACAACTGTGCGGCGCCGTGAGGCTTGGAGTGTGCATGCTGTTTGAGGGATCAACATTCCCCGGAGGGAGCGCCGGGGGCTTTGACGCTTCTGCGCCTCCATATCGGAGCAGCCCCGGACTGGACCCACTTTTGCACCAGGGCCCCCATCGACTTCGGATTTGAACCCGATGATCTAGGCGACCCGCTTGTTGTTTGACGAGTTACCTATGTTTAAGACGTGATGATGTCGTGTGTAGGCCCCCATTCCCCCGAAGACCCCTTCACATCTCCTGACAATGACCAGCTTTTTTTTGTGATGAGCCATCAATCTTTCATTGTGGCACTTCGGAACAACCTTCCAGATGCACGATGATAGTTCCATAGATCCGGCTTAAGGGTCGTTCGTGCTCTCCATCCCTGCCTTCTCCTATCACGCCTATCACCCTTCACGTGTTGTAGCGAGAGCACTTGCCGCTTGTCTCGCCGCCACTCGGATCTCGGCGAGATGGTTGACAGCGGATGGCAGAGCACGTGACAGGTCACGTGTGAGGGTGCAAAAAGTCGCCCCCAAGACCTTGGCATCGCGAGTCAGAAATGGAGTGGATGACGTCGTGCGTAGTGGTGTCATGACGCGTAGACATTCCACACATTAGTGGCAAGTGCAGCTCCAACGTTCTCATCGTTGCTCCATTCTCCTTTCTCACTGATTTATTGACTACCATGGGACTCCTCTCCAAGATCAAAGATCGCGTCGGGTCGTCCTCGTCCTCCGGTGCGACCGACTTACCTTCTGCGGGACCCGCGCTGCCTCTGGAACAGAGTCTGGCGCGGTACAGGCGGCAGCGCGGCGTGAACCTCGGATCGTGGTTCACGACCGAGAACTGGCTCGCCACCCAGCTGTATGCGCAGACTGCAGCGGACCCCAAGGGCAGTGACTTTGACCTCGCGCGCGGAAAGGATGCCAAGGCCGCGATGGAGCGGCACTGGGATACGTGGATAACCGACGAGGACTGGCAGTGGATCCGCGACAGGGGCTTTAACAGTGTTCGCCTCCCGGTGAGCATGCAAGACTGATACATTCTGACGCCGAGATCGGATACTACCACCTCGCGGGCGTGCTCCCCGATGCCCTCAAAGGCACCGACTATGAAAAGTACGCGGACGTGTACACTGGCGCCTGGCAGCGCATCCTCGCCGCCATCGAGACGGCGGGCAAGTACGGTCTCGGCGTGCTTGTCGATTTCCACGCGGCACCAGGCGCCCAGAACGCTGACAGTGAGTCATAGCACAGCCGCAGCCTGACATCAGGCCACTCGGGCATGTCGAACGGCAAGGTCGAGTTCTGGAAACGCTCAAACCTCAAACCGACAGCCACGGCGCTCAAGTTCCTCGCGTCCACCTTTGCCTCGAACCCTAACGTCGTCGGCCTCGAACTTCTCAACGAGCCCAAGAACGAAAACTCGCTGCAGGGCTGGTACGAGTCGACCCTGAAGGACGTGCGTGCGGTCGCAGGCAACGACTTCCCAGTCTACGTCTCGGACGCGTGGGATATGCAGTGGTACTCGCAGTGGGTCGGCCGTCGGCCTGATTTTGTGGTGCTCGACCACCACCTGTACCGCTGCTTCGACCAGGCGGACAAAGGACTCACGGGGCCGCAGCATGCCGAGAAGCTCAAGTGCGAGTTTGGGCACAAGCTCGCCGAGTGGACCAAGGCGGCCAACGGCGCGCTCGTCGTCGGCGAGTGGAGTGCAGGACTCGACGACTCGTGCCTGCCCCCTGACACGTCGGCCGGGGAGCGTGACGCGCACAAGCGCGCCTGGGTCGCGGCTCAGCTCGACGTGTTCTCAACCGCCACGGCGGGGTACTGGTTCTGGACGCTCAAGACCGACCGCGACTGGGATGCGGGATGGAGCGCCAAGAATGCCGCGCAGGCCGAGATTCTCCCACAGTCGCTCATCCGCCGCCAGTTCCGTGCCCCGCCTGACGGTGCGCGCGACTCCGCCGCCCAGCAGGCCACCGGTAAGTTGGTCCGAATGTGCTCAGCTGACCTTTAGACTCGCACGTGAACTACTGGTCGCAGCAAGGCGGACACCCCGATGGCGACACATTCCGCGCGGCATTTACGCGTGGCTGGGACGACGCGCTCCTCTTCCTGTCGTCGCCTGGAGTTGATGAGCTCGGATTTGTAGCCCAGTGGTCGCGCCGCAGGAGGGAGCAGTACGAGGCTGAGCGCGGCGGAAACAAGCTTGGGGACAACGCGTGGCAGTGGGATCATGCGTTCCAGCAGGGCGTCGACGCCGCCAGCGCTGCGTCACAGTAGTGGTACAAGATATGTATGCTGCAGTCCGCGGTACAAAGGGCGTTCGGATGTCAGCAGACTTCCGCTTGGGCGACTGCCAGGATGTTTGATTCATGTTTGGTTTCCAGTATGACGGCAATGGCCGCAGGTGGACGGGCCGATTGATAATCTCGCCCACGCCCTGACCCTGTTTCGGCCATCTGAATTGATCCAAGTCCGCCGAACGGTCGGAATGCAAGAAAGCATTCCCATGAAGTCATGTGAGTGCTATCGTCAGTCGGGCCGCATGCCAAGCCACCAAGCCGATCAGAGTGACTATACCGTCATCTACCTCGCTGCCGTCAAATGAATAAATACTTGCCCACTATCTTGTTCGTTCTCCATTCTCTCACTCTCTCACCCTCTCACTTTGCTCACCACACTCACACCGTCTTATTCGTACATCTCCCAGCCCAACTTTGAACGAAATCTACACACTACAATGGCAGGCGGTACCATCGTTGTCTTCGGCGTGACTGGCGTGCAGGGCTCGTCGGTCGCACGCGCCCTCCTCGAGGACGGATTCAAGGTCAAGGGAATCACCCGCAACCCTGACAGTGGGGCTAGCAAGAGTGAGTCCTTGCAGTTAGGAACAGTGGCTGCGGCGCTGAATCAATTGGGGACTGACAAGATGCAGAGATGGCCGAGCTCGGCGTCGAGCTCGTCAAGGGCGACCTCGACGACCCTGCCTCCTACGCCCCCGCGCTCAAGGGCGCCGACGGCGTGTTCCTCAATGCCAACTGTGAGTTAAGTGCTTGCGCTTGGGGGCATCTCGTGGTGGACATTGGACATGCATTCCCATGGCAGGAAGCAGGATTCACATGCCCCATCCGCATAACCACACTGAATACTGACAACCACAGACTTTGCGCACTACAACGGCAGCAACCCTGAAGAAGCCAAGGCCAAGGAGACCCAGCAGTGTGTCGCCGCCGCCGATGCCGCCGCCGCCGCTGGCGTAGGCCTCATCGTCTACTCGACCCTCGAGGCGGACAACAAGCAGGAAGTGCCCCACTTTGCATCCAAGGCCGCTGGTGAGTCACGCCTCACGTCCCCGCTGACCTCAAGTCACGCAGCACATCAAGAAGCTCGGACACCCCGCGACGCAGCTGTACACGTCGTACTACTTCTCCAACCTACTCTACCTCCAGCCCCGCGAGGAGGGCGGCAAGCTCGTCCTCGCGCTCGACATGCCCGACGACACGGTCATCCCCTCGTTCGACTCGACGCAGGTTGGCCTGTGGGCCCGCGTCGCGTTCCGCGACCCCAAGACCTGGGCCGGTAGGTTCTCATTCGCAGCGTTGCTGATATCCAGGCAAGGACATGTACGCGTGTAGCGAGAAGATCACCCCTGCTGGCATCGCGAAGGCCCTCTCGGAGCTCAGTGGCAAGGAGTACACGACTCTCCACTTGACCCAGGACCAGTTTGCTGAGCTGGCAAACGGCCAGAAGCTCGATCGCGAGCTGTGGCTCAACTACAATGCTTTTGTCCACGGGTGAGTGACTTCAAACCGTCGTAAAGCTGGTGCTGACTCTTGTACAGAGAGATGCCACGCGACCCCGCCGAGTCGCGCAAGCTCGCCCCCGAAGCGCGCGACTTCAAGGCTTGGGCCAAGGCCACGCCTGCTGCTGTCGAAAAGTTTGGCCCATTCAAGTGATGTCGGTCATTTAGCTGCCTATGGTGGCGTGCAACTCGGTGGAAGACTCAGCAGAGCAGTTTGCATGCATATTCGTGCATATTCGCGCAAGATGGATGTGTTCCATCGCTTGTCCGGGCGACATACTAGTCCCATGCCACATTGTTAGTTGAAGGTGGTGGAAGTGAAAGTGGCAGACGAAAACAATGAGGCGCAACGTTGAGGACGGCATTGTTATCGCCTTGAAGCTTGACGTTGCACACGACCTCGCGAGCGGTGTCTGGGCGGTGTCCGGGAGGCGTCTTGGAGATGGAGCGTGGGCTCGAGATCCATTATTGGCAAGCCCACGTTTTTATGACGTGGTTGGGGAGAGTGACAACGCTGGCAGCGCTTCAAGCATAGAGGTTGACGTCTTGAGCACCCAGTGGGAAACTCTGCGGAGTCGAATAGTCTTCACCCTGTCATAACGGAAGTACCGCTAGTTGTGCTCCCCGTTGGTCTCGAGCAAATGTCAAGGACTCTCATGCTGGCCAGAGTGTATCCATGCCAGTCTCATCGTCGACTGCGAGGGGGTATTCGCAACCGCAGGTTCCTCCGGCCCGACTTGCACCTCGGGGTCGGTCTGCAGAAGGCTCAGAGATAATCTTTGATGTACTGTATGTAGAACATTAGAGTCTGACAACAATCACAGGTTCCCCTCGCAGTGGACGGGTGCGTTGACAATCTTACACAGGCCCTGCGCCCTGTTTCGGCGATCTGAATCGATCTCAAGTGACCGAGGGTGTCGGAAATGTCATTGTCGGGTTAAACCATTCACATGAAGTCAGCGTTATTGTCCGTTCCGAGGAGCCAAGCCATCAAATCGATAAGAGGACTATACCGTCATGCCCCTCGCTGGAGGCAAATGTGTCAAGTAGTTGACCACACACTGGGTCTTCTCGTTCATCCCTTCACTCTTTCACTACCTTCTCAGCCTCTACTCTCACGTCTCTAAACACTATGGCCGGCCGCACCATCGTTGTTTTCGGCGTGACCGGCGTTCAGGGATCCTCTGTCGCCCGCGCCCTGCTCGAGGACGGATTCAAGATCAGGGGCATCACTCGCAACCCCGAGAGTGCCAGCAGCAAGAGTGAGATTCGGAGCTCACCGCGCGGTCCAGATCGATGCCGTGGCCGCGAATGGCGCCGTCGATGCTGACAACGACTCAGAGATGGGCGAGCTCGGCGTCGAGCTCGTCAGGGGTGACCTGAACGACCCTGCCTCGTACTGCCCTGCGTTCAAGGAGGCGGACGGCGTGTTCCTCACTTCCAACTGTTAGTAGGCTTGCTGTGGGAACATCTGAGGACGTGTGGAATGACTCTGACGAGGACACGGAATGGGGCGCACACAGCCCGACGCTTATGGACAAGCTAACCACCAGTCATGGCCCTCTACGACGGTTCCAACTCGCAGGAGGCCAAGGCCCAGGAGACCAAGCAGTGCATCGATGCCGTGGACGCCGCCGCAGCCGCTGGCGTTCCCCACATCGTTTACTCGACCCTCGACTCGCGCAACCCCGAGCAGGAGGTTTCTCACTTTGCCTCCAAGGCGGCCGGCACGTCCTCACCCCTCATACAGCTCTAACAGCAGTGTCAAAGTACATCAAGGAGCGCGGCTACCCCGCGACCCACCTGTACACGTCGTTCTACTTTTCCAACTTCCTCCTCATGAAGCCGTACGAGCAGGATGGCAAGATCGTGCTCCCACTGCAGCTTATGGACGACACGGTGATTCCCGGCATGGACGCGTCGCAGCTCGGGCTCTGGGCGCGTGTCGCCTTCCGCGACCCCAAGGCTTGGATTGGTGGGTACTGAAGCGTGTGTGCTGACCGCAGGCAAGGACATGTACCCCTGCAACGAGAACATCACCCTCGCCCAGGTTGCCAAGACCCTCTCCGAGCTCAGCGGCAAGGAGTACACTACCCTCCACCTCACCCCCGAGCAGTTTGCCGAGTACGGCGAGAACAACAAGATGGACCACGAGCTGTGGCTCAACTACAACGCCTTTGTGAACGGGTGGGTAGCTGTGGATCAGAGGTCCAAGGCTTGATACTGACCCCGGTCAGAGACGTCCCTCGCAACCCCGCCGAGTGGCGTAAGCTCGTGCCCGAGGCCCGTGGCTTCAAGGAGTGGGCCCTCGCGACCCCTGCCGCAGCTGAGAAGTTTGGTCCATTCAAGTGATTCCAGTCGTCCAGTTATTCTGTTGGAGTATACCTAGGGTGCATCAGCAGTGCAGTTCGAGTATTCATGAGAGATGGATGTGAATAGTTTCATATATCTTCAACTCCTTGCAAATGTGCTGTCCACTGTGCCTGGGTGAACGTGCAAGCGAAGCTTTGTACATGTGGTCGAGGTGATGAGCTCTGTCTGTCTCCCCAAGCCCGCTGACACAACCGAATTGTCAGCTTCTGCGTCTGCGTTGGGTCCGCCTCGCAGCATCCCGGTCAACTAGAACACTGAAGTCTGAAACATGCCTTCTCGAGGTTCGAATGCACCAGACGTTTATCTCCCTCTGCTAGGGAGAGGACCAGCAAAAGCGTGATAAAGGTGAATACAATGACTCGGGCGCATCGAAGGAAATTCCATACGGCGAAATGCATAGGTGGCAGCTAATCAGATATAGACACAACTCCTACTTGACGCAGACTCGTTGGATGATCACACTCTCTCGATATACTCTCGATACCTCCTCTATTGGTCGTAGCCTACGTCCTGTGCTTGGCCGTTTCCCAGATCCTCTACTCCTCCACAGTCTCTAGCTCCCATTCTCCTGGCTGGAGAGTGGCACGATACTCTTCGATGGTCGCGAAGCGGAGCTTGTTCTGCGCCTCCGCCACGGAGCTCACGCGGAGTTGAGGGTGTTGAGCCCAAAGACCACTTTCAATGGCCATACCAACGCTCTGATCCATAAGGTGCCGAAGGATCTGTTGGTGCCGAGCAAACGAACAGGGCCCATTCGTGAGGTGATCGGCGATGACCGGCGCAGTGAAGTCGTCGTAGTTGACCAGCGTAACGGTTCTGGACCTCCCCAAAAGGAGAGCATTTGTGACGATGTTTCCGACCATCGAGCGGACAACACTCTGAAAGGCGCGGTAGATCCAAGTGTGGTTGAAAGCCTCCCCGCGATTATCGGAAAAGACGAGAACGATGTCGAGGTCGCCATGAGTGTAGCCGAGCAGGAAACAATGAGGCGCAACGTTGATGACCCCGTTCGAGTCGCGTTGAATCTTGATGTTATACACGACCTTGCGAGCCGAGGGGGGTAGGTGAAGCATTTGGCGCAGTTCCATCGTTCCCGAGTCCACGTTGTTGTTGACAAGGCTAGGGAAAATGACAATCTTGGTAGCCCTCGAGCGGTAGAGGTTGACGTCTTGATCAAAGTACCGGTGTGGAACTCCTCGAAGTCGAATCGTCTGCAGACAGTCATAGCGAAGACACTGCCAGATGGACTGCTGGTTGGTCTCGGAACAGATGTCAAGGACACTCATGTTGGCTAAAAGTGTACCAATGCCCGTCTCGACGTCGACCGCGAGGGGGTAGTTGGTGCTCAACTGCGGGGTCCTGTTGGACTCCGGGACTGGGTGAAGGGTGAACACTCTGCCCAGCAGTGAGTGGTGCTTGTGTTCCTTCAGGATCGAAGTCTTGGCTTCAGGCAACAGAGGGGTAAAGACGAGGTGGCGGCCGTACGCGGTGAGTCCATCAATACGCTGGCGAAAGGACTTTGACGTCGCGCGGAGGAGCAGAAGGCTTTTCTTGGGCGCGTAGGCGATGATGAGATCAAGAATGTGTGGGAAGCTTGCATGGTCGATGACAGGAGGGCTTTCCTTGAGTTTGGCGAGCACGTTCAACGGCACGGGAGTGATGGGAGTGCGGGCCAGTAATTCTTCGTTGATCTCAGCCAAGACCTTGGCTGCGTCGGTGCGGTTCGACTCGAGGCGTAACAGGTGCTCCAGGTCCTGTTTCGCACCTTCCAGGCGGTGGAGTTCGCGGCGAGCTCGGGCACGGCGCCACAAATTCTTGATAGAGTCCTGGTCAAGCTCGAGGGCGGCGGTCGCGTCCGCTTCGGCCTTATCCCAGCTGGCGAGTCAACAATGGTGGTGGGGGCAACGGACCTACCGCTTGAGTTCAAGCCACGTCTGCGCGCGGTTTCCGTAGAGTCGAGTGTCGGTCGGGTCCACCTTGATGCCGTGTGTGTACGCTGCAATGGCTGCAACGTAGTTTTTGGCCGCGAACGCCTTGTTCCCCTTGACTGTCAGTTGGAACAGTCACCATAGGCCATAACATGGTTAACAACTTACGTCCTTGCGGGGGTCCAGCTCGAGGTCAAACTCCATTACCGACACCGACATGGTGGGCGTGAGTCGCGGTTGTGAAAGAGGAAGAGGGATGAACGAGAAAAACGATGGATAGGAAGGTGGATGAGCAGAAGAGAAGAACGAATGTTTGGAACAAGTGAAGAGGGGAGTGAAAGAACAATGGAAGGACGAGGAATCAATTCCACAACTCTGTGTGTGTGCTGTGTGGGAACAAGGAAGCACGAGCCTCCAGTGGACGCCAAGGGTGGAGGGGGCAAGAGGGGGTACACACGCTGGAGGCTCGTGCTTCTCTTGCCACCTCCACACACGACCTCCACTGTGACGTTGGCTCCATGGATTCACAGAAGCGGGGGTACTCACCAAGCTCTGTAAACCTGTGCGTCCACAATCATCAGAGAAGACACATTGGTGAGAAGCCGTTAAAGAGCGCATGCGCGCATGGATACCAAGCTGGGCTGGGAGAGAGGCATCGGCAGAGTTGTAACCGTGAAGATATGTGAGTTGTGACTAGGTTGTCGGTTGTGCGGAGATGATGGTGTTCCCTGTGGCCAGGCTGGAAAATGGGCCAAATCTGTTGTTTCTGGGAACCGAACTGTGAGAGACTCCATGTCCGTGGCCACAGATTCGATGCAAAGTGAATGTGGCACATCCGTTAACTCTGTGTGGCATTTAGCAAACTGGCACATCCGTCAACTCTGTGTGGCATTTAGCAAACGGCCACCACCCGTCTCCACGATTGCAACGTTTGCAGCTCCTTCACAGTTCTTCATTGTTTGCTGCTACTCATGTATAACACTTCTCCAGACTGCACTCAAGCAGACTTGCACTTAAGTCGACTTGAGCTCAATGGGCTCGCTCTTCCACTGCTCCGGGGGCACGCCAAGCTCGAGGAGCTTAGTGAAAGCCTTGGAGAAGTCGTCGAAGAACTTCTGCTCGTCCTTGGCGTAGAGCTCAACATACTTGCGGAAGTTCTTGTCGGTCGCGAGAGACATGTCCGCGGGGAGCATCATGAGAGACTTGGTCTTCTGTCCTTCGTCAGCTTTCTGCCTCTTTTCATCAGTTTTCAACTGCTACTTACAACGTCCTCGAATTGCTTAGGTCCGGACCACTTCTTGGGTTGCCAGCGCTCGTTGATGAGCAAATCGTAGAAGCTGTTGGAGAATGTCGTCGGGCTGAAAGTCCAAGGCCCTTCTGCGCCTCGATTAGCAAGGAAGAAGAAGAAGAAGAAGATGAAGATGAAGATGGAAGGAGAAGGGGTTTTTTTTTTTTT
>Ga0160505_101050_pt1 | contig 13757 bp, 9 predicted proteins | sample DIDeMG_FD_108225 | JGI IMG/M metagenome (GOLD analysis project Ga0160505, IMG submission 108225) | Enriched chicken feces microbial communities from UW Madison campus, WI, USA - DID2874_E49_Stillage MG | ecosystem: Host-associated > Birds > Digestive system > Large intestine > Fecal ... | reverse complement strand
CGCGTCCTCGAGCTGAACCCGGCTAGCTGCGGCGGCGTTACCGGCGGCGAGCTGAAGCGAAGCAAGCGAGTTGAAAGCGTTGACGTCGGCCTTGTCACCAGCAAACATGGGAACAAGCGGCGTGTTGACCATGGACGCCCACGAACCCGAGGGAGCGAGCGTACCAGTGCTGAGTGCGGGCGAGGCGACCTCGCTGGGAAGACCAAGGCCGAGAGAGCCGGGACCAGCGCTGAGACGGGGGGTGTTCGAGCGAGAACCGGCAGTAAAGTGGGGCTCGTGGGCACCAGGTCCACCAGCAAAGTCGGTGCTCTTGGGGCGCATGTCCGGCTGGGGCGAACGCGAGCGGACGCTGGCGTCATCAAGGCCAGGCGAGGGGCCGCGCTCCATGACCTGGTCGAGCTGGCTCGACCAGCGTGCCTCGGTTGACGTCAGTGTGCCAGGAGCAGAGATGCGGTTCTGGCGGAGAGACTTTGCCTTCTGAGCCGACGACTCGAGCGCCGACTCCGGGGCAAGGTAGTTGTTGGGACCAGGCGATGCGTAGCTGGCCGAGGGCGACTTGAGGCCCATACCGACGAGCTTGGACTCCATCTGGGCGTGCATTTGGGGAGGGGCGGCGGGGCTCGGCGACAGCATCGCGGTCAACGGGTCCGACTGGGCCATGTGCTGCAGAACGCTGAGGAAGAAGCGGATCTGGACGGGTGTCGAGTGCTGGAGAAGCGAGTACAGAGCGGCCGTGCGCTCCGCCTCAGACAGAACGCGGAACCCTGGAGTGTCACGTCAGCTGCCACCCTACGTCCCGTGTCACATGTGCTGCTTACAAGACTCGATGGCTCCCAGCTCCTCTGTAAAGTTCTGGTCGGTGCTGGCTGCGGCCATCTCTTCCTGCGTTGTTAGTGAGAAATCAAGAGGCACGCGACTCACAAGAGTGGCCTCCCACGAGGCGAGATGCTTGAACCACTGGTCAATCTGCTCTGCCTCGGGGGTGCGCGACGACTCGCGTGCGGCAGCCGAGGCAAGGAACTCGGAGGAAGGACGGTTCGGGCCGCTCGAGACGGCGCGCGCCGAACCCATGGATGGGCGCGGCGAGAGGCTGTCGCGGTTGTTGGAGAACGATCCGAGGCCGAGGGCGACGCCCGAGGTCGAGACATGGCGGGGTTGGCTCAGACCGGGCGACGTGGGGTTCTGTCCGAGGGCGCCGAATCCGCGCGCAGCACCAGCATTGCCAGACGTCGAGGGCGGGCCAAGCGACTGGCGCATGAGCTTTGCGGGATTCGCGGGATTGACAGGGACAGAGGGCGAGGGCGAAGGCGACCTGTGGGGACGGAGCGTCGACGATGCCATCGTGGAGGAAGGAACTACGGGGTTGGGGATGCGGGCCAGCCGGTGGGCCTGGAGGAGGGTGTGAGTAAAAGAAAAGGAGAAAAAAGAAAGACGGAGTAGTTGGATGCCGGGTGGGGAGATGGAGGGAGGGAGAAGAAGAGAATAAGGAGATGCGGGGAGGAGTGGTAAAGTGTGTTGGGGGACACAACAAGGACGATGGACAGACTAGCGCGATTTGAACAAAAGGAGTGCGCGTGGGCCACTCGACCCCCCTCGGCCCCCCCTCTGTGGTCTTCGGCATTCCGGTCCCGTTACAACCCAACTCTCCTTTCTATTCACGCAGCCTCGGCAAGGCGGGTTTTGCTTTTTGGCTGTTGCATTTCAAAAGCCCTTCGCGATCCTTTTGACGCGCTCTCGTCCCAGCAGCTCACTAGGCAGCCCCGTTATAGGAAACGCGGAATCGAGGACCCAAAACGAAGGGTCGCAAAGGGTTGGGGCAAGGGAGCACCTTCAAACCCGCAGCTGATTCTGGTTCTGATTGTCCCATGCACAACCACCACTCGAGTGTATCATGATGGCGGATACAGTGTCATCAAGTCTGGGGGTCGGGTTGAGATCGCCACCACCCCCCGGGTTGCAGAGTCGTGCGATTCATACTTGACACCGTTGCCGAGTGGAGCGAGCAGTTACTGGCATTGGATACATACCTAGGATAGCGAGGACTTGGGTATTGGGCGGCAAGGAAACGAACGGGTCGATGAGCCAGTTTGGTGAATATCACACAACGAATAAAAGAAGAAACAGTGGAGAGAGCGTAGAGAGAGTGGAGTAGAGAATGAAAGAAAACGAATGGAGGGGAGGGGAAGTGGGCTTGGCGATGTGAGATGGAGCTGGAGATATGAGAGCGCGGCCCAGTCGATAATGGGGAACCCCGATAAAGATCCAGTCGGGAACAATGGGCAGTGTGAGAGGGAGTTGCGACGGGGTGGCAGTGAGAGTGAGTGAGGAGGGGTGAGATGAGAGCGACGAGGGGGAGGTATGATGGAGGGGAGCACGAGTAGCAGAGCAGCAGAGCAGCAGAGCAGCAGAGCAGCAGACGTGCGGAGACAAGGACAAGGGACAGGGAGGTGGAATGAGGGGGCAGTGTGACCAGGGTGAAAAACGGCAACAGACCACACAGCCAGCAGCCAGGGAGGGAGGCACAATGGAGCAATGACAACCGGAGGTTTTACAGACAACTCTTCAGTTATATGGATGGACACATCACAACCTTTTTTCTTCTCCTTTTGCAACCTGGAGCCTGAAGCCGCACGAGAACGCACGAGACGGCGAGACGCAGCGGAAGGGGTGGCAATATTCTCATTAAATAAAGTGGTCCACTAAAGCCAACTCTGGAGATATCTCGCAAAGTCCGAGGCGAGGACAGAATGCATCTGCACTGAAAGATTGAGAAGGAAAAAGGTAAAGGTACGGCGTGTATTCGAGGCGGTGGTATGGACGGGGTAAACGTTACAGCTTTTGTGTGCGACAGGACACAATCTCCAATCTCCAATCTCCAGTGGGCAACCACCAGAGACAGAGACAGAGACAGAGACAGAGACAAAGACAGGCAGTCATCTCGAGGTCATCTGCACGAGTAGACCAGTTCCAGGGGCAACACGCACACGCGCCTGGAAACTAGCAGCAGCATGATGATTCCGGGAACAGATGCCGCCGCTACCCCGCATTCCTACGCGCTAGCCAACACTGCACTCCGCCTCAAGTGTCAGATCTGCGCCTCCTTGGCGGCAGTTAGCCTGTCGCCACTTGCTGCAAGTGCAAGCTGCAGTGGCGACGAGTGCACAGAGCTCCACATGCTCTCGGCGCTGTGTCGCACGAGTGGTGTGCACTCCCACACAAGCGTCCATATTATACACGAGGCGGAAGCGGGCCGAGGTAAGGGAGCCCAGGGGCGGAGGCACCGGGGTCGTCCCGCATCTTTTTCTCCAGCGGGGCACAGAACGGAAAATGGGTTGGTGTCTTAAACCAAACCAGAGCTTGAAAGTGGGACACTGGAACGTCATACACCCCGACCTTGTGAGACGAGATCCACCACCGCCGCGAGTCGCCAGCCGCGCGAGGGACCGAAACAGAGTTTGGGACAAAACGCTTCCCGGTGCCGTGCTGTGGTGTGATGCCGTACTCTTAACGTACGCAGTGCAGCGTTTCTTCCGTCTTCGAGATCCACAGAACAGCAGCCCTCTAGCCCAAACGCCAGACAGTCACAGCGCGACACGTTGCAAGGGGGTCCAAGTCGGCTGGCTTCACAGCAATCAGTCCACCAAACGTGGCCCATGTTTCAGCTTGATGCTTCAATGCCATATCCCCGAAATGCGATGGCGGCGGCGTGTAATTCATACACTGTTCAATGGACGTCCTTGTTTCCAGCTGCATCGCAGATCGGACTTGGGTGTGGACTTGCGGCCAGGGGTCACAGGGAGGCAGCAAGGGTTGTCATTAACTCTGTCCTCGCGACCTTGCAACTAGGCAGACTGCACCGTTTCAGCAGCCAAGATCTGTGCGTAGATAACGACCATGCTGCAGCTGCACAGATCTCGTCCCTCGTCATCGCTTTCGGCACCAATGTGTAATGCGCTTGAAGGGTCAAGTCTCCATGGGCGCGGCGGCGATGCATCGCCTGCAGACTCGAGTCAGCATGTCCACACCTGTCGAAGCTCGTATATCGCTGTGGCGCATCGAGATCAGACTCAGTCGTTCCAGACGTTTTGGTTGCGTTTGGATTGGCACACTAGCGTTTGATTAGCAGGGGCGACAGATTCCAACGTCATGCCGTGTCGAGAAGTCCTGCTTCCAGACGTCAATGGTCTGATGCTGAGGTTCCAGCCCTCGCCTCATGCCTTGACGTCCTTATCACGATCCCGGACTGATCTGCAATGCAGAGCATACCAGCGGGGGGCGGGGGCGCGCACGAGCCACACGTGGCAGCAGTGCATGTGGCGCTCTTGTGGTGTAGTGGCTATCATACTCTCTTAGGGTGACCGAGCGTCTCTTAAGCTGGGAGTGGTCCTCGGTTCAAATCCGGGCAAGGGCCGAGTCTCCTCGGTCTTCAATTGAGGAGGTCTCTTTTTCATGCCGAGGGAGGGACGAGGACCACGATGAGGATACCAGTGGTGGACAAGACGGCCAAGTGGCACGGGCGGGGCAGAGGTAGGGTGGCCGCTGAACTGCATGGGTTCAAGTGCGGGTATTGATTTATACCTCCCCGGGGGCAGCTGAGCGGTGAGGTGTTGGCTGCCGGCTGCCGGCGACATCGGGAAGGCCGGGGGAGCGCTGGTGTGGTGTGCCGTGCCGTTGTGGACAATGTGCCCCGTCGAGTGGCGCGATCTGGGATGGAAAGGTCTGAGACACAAAACAGCCAGTTCGGCAGACACCCTTGACCCGCAATATGCGTCTGGAGAACGATGGAATCTACAAACGCAGTCCCGACCCTGCGTCAACTATCGTCCTGCTCGGCGCCACAGCACACAACACACATCCTGTCGATCTCCTATACCTCGATCACGTGGCGATGTGCGCCAGGGCGCAAAGATCAGCCGACCCCGTGGCGTAATGGTAGCGCGTGAGATTCCAACTGGGATACCTCCTCCTCAAGGTTGTCCGTTCGATTCGGGCCGGGGTCGGGTCGAGTAAGCCTAGCGAGCTCGGTCTGATCTTTTTCTGTTTCCTTGTTTCCTTTTCGGGTGCCATGCTCGTGTTGCCTGTGGCCTGTGTGTTCTGGCAAAGAGCGGTGTGTGCAAAAGGACAAATGGATCGGCGGGGGCGCAGTTGGCGAAATTCCGCGTTTGGATCGGTCGGTGGCATTCTGCCGCCCTGACTGTCAATGTGGCACCATTTATCTATGTCGCACATATCTAGTATTTTTACTGCGCGTGTATCTTCTGACGCTCATATCTCACTCATATCTTAGCAGCATCTATGTCTGCGCTTCCGGGTGGGCGGCGGATATATGTCCTCAGGTCAATCAAGCATAGACAACGGACACAGAACGCCCAGTGACCTTCAGCACTCACAACTGACCACACGCCTCCCTTTCCGCACTACTGCACTCTGTAGTGGGACCCAAGTCAGCGGAGACCAAAATGGACGGAGAACCTGCTTTGACAGCCATCCGATGTGCGGCTCAACGCTGGTGTACCTCGGCGGGGAGCTCTGCGATGTCGAGACCGCTACCAGATCAAACGGGCCGCTCACCACCCCCTGGGGAACGTGATACTGGGTCTTTAAACATAGGGGACGATACTTTGCAGAATGAAAGCGTGCGGCCTTCTCGCTACCCCAGAAGACCACGACGTGTACCCAGAATAGACCTGGCATGGCACAGATGCATTTCGAGAACGCTCGGGATATGTACACCACGAGGAATGGTTTTGGAATCAGCGCTGTACAGGGACGGTGCAACCTCACATACAACAAATCATCCAGATATGAGGGTAGACTACTTCACCTGACTCTTCGGCCAACGAGCCATATCCTCAGAGGTGAACGTTCTTCATCCTTGTGACGCGGTCCTGTGGACGCCTACGACAATGACTAAAATACATATCCTTACTGTCGATGCGGTCTGAGGCGTCATGTGCGCAGCTGATACTTTATTCGGAAGCTTCAGTCGACTCCGGGAATCGGTGTCCAATATATACCCGCACGACAACTGCTCAGCTCCTTGCCTCCCAGTCATGAAGCAGTTGCATCGGATAACCCCGTCACCATCTGCCCATCAACAGCATCTTCCAGTGATCCGTCATCTGTGCAATGGCGGTCCCTGACGACATCGGACTCCTTGGGGATGAAGTGGGTGGAGTCGCGGTGTAGAAGCACCTCGTCAACGGAGCATCTGCAAAAGCGACAGCTGCCATCGACGGGTAAACGCTGGCGTAGGAAGCCGGGCGGGATGGCGCTTGGGAGGCTGTGTAAGGCCTCGGTAGTGGAAACAGACATTTTCGAACCAGAAACGTCGACGACGGTTGAAAGGAACTGGATCAAGTCAGCACTGCAACATGGTAAAATTCAACTAACGTACCGTCACTGCGGCGGCAAAATCAGACGCCTCAAAGTCGGGGATGTACTCCGCGCTGGGAGCGTCGCTGTCGGACGGCGTAGCCAATGTCCCCGCTTCAGCGTCAGTGCCACACTCGAGACAGTTGATTGCGGCCTCGAGCCGGGCGACCTCAGCGGCGACGAAGCAGTGTACGTCTTGAAAAGGAAGACATTGACCGCTGAATCGTGTTGCGGTCATCTTGCGACAAGTCGGCGATTCAATCCTCGTCACACCTGCTGCTCCAAGGAGTTGGGCGACGAGGGCGGTGTGGTCTTTGCTGAGCCCCGCCACTAGAGCCGTCAGAGAAGATGCAATCAATAAGAAAGGATACGTGCAGATGTCGCCTTCCAGGCCCTCGGGGCTGTTTTGCGGTCGGGGTGGCCGCGATCAATCAACTTACATACCTGCGGCAGCAACGGCGACGGCCACAGACTTGCGGATGCCGAGAGGAAGAAGAGCGACTGGAGACTTTGCACCCTTGGATGCAGCGCGGAGGAGTGTCGTGCGGTGCGCTGCGGGGAGTCGACCCCCCGTTCCTTGTGTGCAGGATGGGCGTTCTCGCGACTTCTGGGCGGAACTTGGGCTCGCGTTTCTGAGCGCCAGCGCCGGTCGAGAGAGACGAGAGAGACGGGCCAAGTCCCATCCCCACGGAAGCGCGTCCAGATGGGCCAGGACGAGGACGAGGATGGGGAAGACTGGGCTCTTCCAAAGGGGACCACCATCGTGGTGAGCGAATATCTCTGGCTCGCCCTCGACAGCCTCGCTCTTGTGGCTCATCGTTGACATCTTGATCGAGACCGTGTTCTTGTCGGCGTCGAGCGCTGAAGGACGAGTGTCAAGGTCCCATACTCCAGCCTCTGGATGTCCTCCACGACACCGCCTTGTTCTCCTTGCCCCAGGAACTCAAGCGCGCTGGGCACCGTAGCACCACGAGCTCATGTACAGGGTTGTTTCGAACAGGCGGCGGGTGTTACCAGTGGACTGGACAAGTTTATCGTGAAGCATGGCGGAGATAAGCTCCTCGCGTACTGCCTCAGTGGCCCATTGCGGGTCACGAGCGACGTCCTGTCCTCGATGCCGAGCTTTGGCGCGACGTGTCGCGGATGTGGTTACGGAGACGCTTGAGAGTCCGGTCGCCAAAAGATGTTAAGGTGCCCATTGCAAGATAAGACGCATCATCGTGACCCTCTTGTTGATCGTTCCGGTCGCAATACGCCCGTAGAACTCGAGGAAGGTGGTGACGAGCTCGAAGAGCAGACAAACCGGGACCCGGAGAGAATACTATTTGAGGCATGCTGGGGAGGTCTTTCTTCGAGTGACCGGGTGGAAAACAATGTAAAGTAGACGCAAAACTGAGCAAGCGGCAATCCAGTAAAGCTGGGAGTGAGCTCAGGATATCATGGAGGTGTATGAAGAGGCCGATAGACTGCACTAGTAATTGGCACAGATGGCCTCGAGGACAATCCACCGCGATCTCCCACCTCCGATCTCGCAACAGACGCATCCCGCACTCACCTATGTACCACCAACGAACACTGTCCTTTCCTCAATGCGCCCTACCCACATCATTACCATCATCACCACGGCCGACACAATAAATACCGAGGAACATTGCCGATCAGCGGCAATCGGCGCCCGGAACTCCGAGACGTCCGGTCGCGTGGCCAAATGGTACGGCGTCTGACTACGACGAGTAATCAGGAGATCGCGGGTTCGATCCCCGTCGTGGCCTACGAGTCTTGCAAAGCAAAGACAAGCAACTTTTTAGAAGTTGCAGGCTCTTTCGGAGTGGTGGTGTTCTGCAGAACAGCAGTTGGGACGGTGGGTCGCCGTCGGGTGAGAAGGCGGCGCTGCGGATCGGGGATCGGCAGCGGAGGTAGTTGGCAGAGGAGAGGATCCGGGTGTAGGTTGCGTAGATCCGCAGGTCTGCCGACCTGCAGAGTTGTGCCGTTCTGCGGCGGGTTTAACTTGAAGGAGGACCGTGTTGGCGGACACTGAGGCGTCGCCATGCACGAGATCCCTGTCGACAGTTTGAAGCGCCGTGTGAGTGCAAGAAATATATAAAGTATTACCGCGGTATATCTGCTTTTCCGCCGACCAAACCAACGCCATCTCCGTTTCCCAATGCAAGCGTGCTCGTTGCAATGCCATGACAGGACATTGATACTCGACATCGAAGACAGATCAACGCCCAAAACACGGATGCTGTCTGAAATTCAGAGTGGAGGTGGAGGCGGGACCCCACAGATCGGCAGGAGCGGAATCAAATATTTGTGGCACCTCCACTTCTAATGTGGCACACATCCATCCATGTCTATAAACATCTTGTGTTTCTTCTCATTTTTGTTGTCTAACGTCGAGCAACTACTTCTTGCCAGCGATGGCGGCCTTAACCACGTCGGCGAAGCTCACCATACAGATAGTCTGCCAGATACCGAGGCCAATGCGAGGCGAGACGCCGCGGTAGAGGCCCTTGATGCCGTTCTGCTGGTAGATGTACTGGAGGGTGTTCGCGATGGTGGGCTTGGCGGGGCGGTTGGGGTCGACGTTCTTGAGGGCCGACTGCATCTGCGGGAGGGTTAGCATGGCATCAGGGCGCAAAGGGAGCCGCGGGAGTGCGTAGAGGAGCGCGGAGGAACATGTGGACGTATGGTTCTTGGGACGACAGGCAGATTCCGAGTTACTCTCGATGGAGTCACGTGACTTCGGCAATCGGACTCTTCATTCCACCGACCGCTGTTTGGTCCCGATGTGTACGCTGTCTGTTTCCAGTCGGAGCCGCAAGACGAGGACTGCGAGGCGGGTGATACGCGCAAGCGGCACGATGGCGAGGAGAGATCACCTCCTCACCCCAGCCGCCCCAACCCACCGTCACCAACCGCCCGTCACCAACCGCGACCAGCTTCCTGGTTCCGAGCAACGTGCGCGATGATCTGTACTCACCTCAACACGGACGACCTCAATGGGCTGGTTCCAGGTTCCGAGGGCACCACCGACAGTCGAGGCGATGATCTTGTCCCACTGCGAGAGCTTGTCGTTCTCGCCGAGACCCCTGATCTTGCGGATTGACGACTCGGCAAGACGAGCAAAACCGAAACGGGATCCCCAGTTGGTGGCCTGACGGACAGCAACAGCGTTGACACCCTTGTTGATGCCCTTGATACCCTCGCGCTTGTAGATGTCCGCGAAGACCTTGAAGGTCGACTCGGGGGGAGCGCCGGCGGCGGTCTGCTTGTGGCGCGTGATCTCGACGGTCTTCATACAGGTGCAGAAGCCTGTGGTGTTAATCTTGAGCAACCAGAAAGTGGTGGGGACGATGATGTAGTCGTGTATGCAAAGATACTCGTTTACTCACCCATGGTAGCGTACGCCTGGGCGACACCACCGCCGATACCGCCGAGCATACCGGCGGCAGCCTGGGACATGCCGAGGGGGCCCATGGCGTACTTTTCAATCTCACCCGAGGTGAAGATGAGGACCGCGCCCTTGGTCGACGCCTCGATCCAAGCCTGGCATTAGCGGGGTCCCAAGTGTAGTAGCTCGTGTGGTCTTGTCGTGTCTGTCATCTCGCTGGGATACTCCTCATGATCTCGATCTCGATCGCGAGCATACCAGCTTGGCAGACCGTAACGTCACCAGTGTGCACGGTCACACGGCGGGTACACTCCAGGCATCTAGGAAGACACTGAAAAACCCCGTGCCGGCTACGAGGCCTCTGATTGCCCCTCTTGCCTCCGCGTCGAGGCTCCGGGGGGCTCTGCGTCTGCTCTCCCGACCGACAATCACGCGACAAATCAGCCCACGGGTTGCAGCTCCCACAGGCTCAGAGGTCCGATTTTAGGACTTTTGTGCAGCCGCAGTGACAGGACTTCGGCGGGTATACGACGCATGGTTGAGCCGACGCAACAATGTGCGTACAGGAGCAACCCAGAGGCTCAAACAGGTCGTGCCGCTCTGGCAGCTCTGGTTGGCTGTGGTTTGCCGGAAGAGACATGCCGGCGCGTTTGGGCCGATAAGCCGACGGAGCCATCTCGCGGGGCTCTCGAGTGGGAGTAAGGGTAACATTGGGTGGTTTCGCGTAATACCAGCCGAAGCCAAGCAAGCCCACAGCAGCGACCACGACAGAAAGCACGACGAGCAGCACAACAGAGAACCAAAAAACGTACCCAAGGAATGAGGCCCTGGTAGAAGCCCTTGAGGCCACCACGGCTGAGAATGGTGCGGAACGCGTCGGGCATCGTCTGCTTGCGGTTGGCGGCCATCTGGGTCTTGATGACCTCGAGCGGCTGGCCGAGCGTGGTGACCTCAAACTGGGCTGTTAGTTGAGAATTCTGTGCAGGTCACTCACGAGGTTCATGGTGGCACCAACGGCAATGTTGGACCAGCTAAAGCCCTTCTCCATGGGGGCCATCTTTGCGAATTACAATTGGGGTGGTGGTGGTGGTGGTAGTGACAAAGTGGGGACGACGATGCGTTAATGCAGAAACAGTACAATGGGAGCGATGATGGAGAAGTGAGTGGTGGTAGCGAGCGGGCAGCTAGCTGGGTATAGACGTGGTCGACGGGGGGTGTCTAGAGTTTCTGGGGGGCGATAACGTTGATGGGGTTTAATACAACGCGACGAAAGATGACAGAGCGACGATGCACTACCGCTGTACCGCTGTACAGCCGTACGGGGCGGTCGGGGTCGGTGGGGTAAACCCCAGCTTTGGGATCATTTGGACCGGTCAATCCAACCCGCGTGTCCCATAATCGCAACCCGGACGGCGCGGACCCCCGCTCAACAGTAGAGGCCACTACGCTCTGTCGTCACGTCCTGATTATCCACATTTCATTTCATTCCTGTCCTGGGGGCTACAGCTGGACAGCTGGACAGCTCTGACGGTAAGCGCCGCGTATCCTGAACCCTTAGTATCCATTGCTCCCATGGCACCATTCTCTCTGGTCAGTCTGGCCCCTCCACCCCCATGACATTTTTCTGATTTCTGACTCGTAATGCACACAATAACACTGGTGCTAATAGCGATGGAGGGCCATTTCTAATAGGCTGATTACACCTCCGCTCTGTTTGTGCCTCAAACACGTTGTCCGTACGTGATTAATTTTTCCCATGCCATCGCAATTGGATTTGATTTGTACAAAACTATGGCCCCAACACAAAATCTCAATCGCACGCGGTTCGCGTATTAATAGGCGACATTTGAGGACCTCGCAACCGTGTAAAGGCGGCGTCCTCCGCCTTTTTCGTTGCTTGCTCGCTTCCCACCGCCGTGCGCGACTCGGTCCTCTGGGGCGGGGATCAGTACGATGGGGCCGCTCACTGCACTGCGGTTGCATCGTTGATATCGTTGGGGGAGAAGCAACGTGGCTTGCATTGAATGCGGAGGCGGAGGCGTTGGGCGCAGTGGGATGGGACGATGTGGAGGCAGATGAGCCTGACAATCAGAATGCGATAATCTCAGCATGACAATCGACGGTGTACTGGGCCGCGCCCTCGCTCCTTACGGCCGCCTCCACCCCACATTTCTGACCTGCTCAACCGCGTGCTAGACTAGACACCGAGAGATAAAAGGGGCGAGAGATTGCGAGATACGCATGCTCGTCCGTACCCCATCTGCTCATCCGCTCTTATCTGCACGTTGTGGGATGATATCCTGGCTGTTCCGTGTGATACAGACATCTCGCGAGTCGTGGACTCTCGACTTGCGTTCTCATCTGTCCAAGCTCTGACTCTCGCTCTACAGGATAGTATTGTACCATACGTACAGTACTCCACTAACCTGCCGGGGGAGTGAGCTCGCTACCTCTGCGGTGTTATTTCACAGGTCTCTGTTTCCCCTTGGCTGCAGAGACGATATCTCATGGTTCTTCTCTGACCTCACTCTGTCTCCCACTCTACTTGACGTTATCAGGTACCATCCGAACTCGACTGACCTCCTCAGGATGAACAGGCCGTGAGGTCGCTACCTCTGCCATATTAACCAGTTTCTGTCTCCCATCTCCCACTTGACTTCGAGGGTAACCCCAGCACAGGACACGGGACACTTGCTCGGCATCCGCACGTTACCAACTTTCGATCACCCCGTGTCATCTTATCTCTTCAGACTTGTTGTACACCATGTCAAGCTGTCCGTGCTCATGGTGGCGCCCGGTGTGCAAGCTCACCCATGATCTTTCCGATACTATCTGCCTGGGGCCTACTTGTGACATGAAACATGTGGCAGACGATCCACAAGTGGCATTTGAGGCTGGGCGTTCTGCACATGCTTAACGGACCGTGCTCCCACTGATCCCTAGCTGATATGGCTCGTCGCCCACAGTACAGACTCGTACACAGATGTAACAGCCGCCTGGTCCATGTGATACTGCAGCGGCTCCGGAGAGTGGTCTGGATGATATCCACCGCCATTCCGCCCACATGCACCTAGGTTCACCAATGCTTCGAGAACTGCGGCTCGTATCTAAGTGAGAGCGGCTGCAACTACACTCGACGCTTTCACTAATTCCTGGGCTGACACGCTCGCTGTCATGGAATTACCTATCTGCCCGAAACAGACGCTCTGCGCTCCCAACTCAGGCTCCACTGTCACTGACAAGCCCACCACTCCCTCCTTCACGCCATCGTCCTGCCCCACTCTCCCACACTACTCTGGGTCCGGTCAAATGTGCATCCCGGCATATGAATACACAGCCCTCTCGTGCTATCGAAAACCAATCCATAAACTCTAGTAGTCGGACGTGCGAGTTTACTTCTTGGCCTCCTCGGCGGCGGCCTTCTTCTCGGCGGCACGCTTGGCGCGGATGCCAGCGTGGCGGGCCTCCGAGCGGGCGTTGCGGAGGGTGACGTAGGCCTTGAACTCCTTCTCCTCGGCGGTGATGGCACGGGGCTTCTCGGCCTCGTAAGCGGCGGGGAGGGCGGGGAGGTCGCGGGTGATGTGGGCGGTGAGGTCCTCGCCCTGGGCGTCGCCGGTCTTGGGCTTGCCGTGGACGCGGGGGAAGACGACGAGGCGGGCCTTGTAGGCCTTGAGGCGGTCGACGTTCAGGGCCTGGCCCTCCTCCGACTTGGAGCGGCGGCGGTGGTCAACAACAATGCCGAGACCCTTGGCCTGCTTGCGGGGGATGCCGGCAAGCTTGAGCTCCGAAAGGGTGAAGCCACGGCCCTCTGCCACTGTCAGAAAAAGCTCATAAATTTGCTTGTTTTTGGTACTCACCACGGACGCGGATGTTGTAGCGCTGGGTGGCGCAACGAACAGCGGGGCGGAGGCGCTGGAGGGGGGCGGCACCCGAGGCAAGGGCCTTCTTGGAACGAGCGACACGGCGAGACTTCTTCTTGCCGGGCTGG
>Ga0160505_101048_pt1 | contig 13772 bp, 9 predicted proteins | sample DIDeMG_FD_108225 | JGI IMG/M metagenome (GOLD analysis project Ga0160505, IMG submission 108225) | Enriched chicken feces microbial communities from UW Madison campus, WI, USA - DID2874_E49_Stillage MG | ecosystem: Host-associated > Birds > Digestive system > Large intestine > Fecal ... | reverse complement strand
GTACTCAATTTCCTTCCAGCCCTTCATAGAGCGCTCAACAAGAACCTGGGGAGATGTGGCAAAGGCCTTGTTACAAAGAGCAATAAGCTGGTCATTGTCTTCAGCAAAACCAGAACCAAGACCTCCAAGAGCATAAGCAGCACGGACAATGACAGGGAAGCCAATATCCTTAACAACCTCAAGGGCCTCTTGAACGGAAGAAGCGGTCGCAGACTGGGCACACTTTTCACCAATTTCCTCCATTGAGCGAGCGAAAAGCTCTCTATCCTCGGTAGTGATAATAGTATCAATGGGAGTACCGAGAACCTTAACACCAAGAGATTTAAACTCATCCTTAAGCTGAATACCAACGTTAAGAGCGGTCTGACCACCAAAAGTACAGTAGATAGCATCAGGGCGCTCATGCTTAATAACCTTGCGAACAAATTCAGGGTTGACAGGAAGGAAGTAAACCTTATCAGCAAGACCCTTGGAAGTCTGAATAGTGGCAATGTTGGGGTTAATGAGAATGGTGTAGATGCCTTCCTCCTTGAGGGCCTTGATAGCCTGGGAACCAGAGTAATCAAACTCACCAGCCTGACCGATACTAAGACCACCAGAACCAAGAACAAGAACCTTCTTGACATCAACACGGGGATGCTTGAGGTCGTTGTCGGCCTTAAGACCGCCAGGGAAAGTGATGGGTTTCAGGACACCATTAGTCTTGTGGTCAACGACAGCGTTAATGAAAACGTCGAAGAGGAATTCAGTGTCACGGGGACCGGGAGTAGACTCGGGGTGAAACTGAACAGAAAAGTAAGGAAGCTTTTCGTGGTAAATACCTTCGTTAGAGCCGTCGTTGGCATTGACGAAAAGTTCCTTCCAGGACTCTGAGAGAGTGTTGACATCAACAGCATAACCGTGATTTTGAGAAGTGATGTAACATCTACCATTGATGGTGTTGGTAGCAGGAATGTTGTGGCCACGGTTACCAAACTTGAGCTTAAGAGTGGAGGCGCCCGAGGCAGATGCAAGAAGCTGGTGACCAAGACAGATACCAAAAACAGGCGTCTTCTTAGAGTCTAGAACAACCTTAAGACGAGCAATGACAGATTGCATGGTCTTGGGATCACCAGGACCGTTAGAAACGAACAGACCGTCGTACTGCTCGCTGCTAAAGTCATAGTCCCAAGGAACAACCTTGAGCTCGACACCTCTGTTGACGAAGCAACGAATCTGGTTGTACTTCATACCAACATCAATGGCGAGAATGCGAATGACGCGACCGTCAGGACCGAGCTTGGCAGACTCAGCGGGGGGAGAATAGGTAACAGGCTTTTTAATGGAAACCTCAGCAACCAGGTTTTTGACATTGGGATCAACCCACTCAATTTGATTAAAATCATCCTTCCAGTTGCTGGAGGGAGCCTTGACACCATCCTTACGGGTCAAAATACGGCAGAGAGTGGAACCATTGTTACGGATAAGCTGAGTCAAGCTTCTGGTGTCCACACCGTAGATTGCGGGAATGTTTTGTTCCTTTAACCACTGACCAAGCGAAGACTCTGCAAGGTAGTGGGAGTACTCCTCGGTGTAACTTGCAACAACAAGACCGGCAACGTGAATCTTGTTAGACTCAAAGTACTTGGGCAGATCCTTAACAATAGGATCAGGTTCAGTGCGAGAAGGTACACCGTAGTTACCGACCAAAGGGAAGGTAACAACAAGCACTTGGCCCTGATAAGAAGGATCAGTAATAGACTCAGGGTAGCCAACCATACCGGTCTGGAAGACAAGCTCACCAGCGGTGGGAACGTCAGCACCAAAGGAGTAACCTTGGATAGCAGTACCGTTCTTAAGCTCCAGAGTGGTAAGCTTATCGGTAGGGTTGATAGGAGGGAAAATAGGAAGAGATAACTGAGACATCTATGCACATATGTTAGATTAGGCTTGCCAACATTGATCTGGTGCGTGATCCTGACTTACAGTTGAGGGATGAAAAATTTTTTATAGTAATAATAGGAACGGGGACAGACCAAGATACGGTGAAGTGACGAAGATGATCCAGCAGCAAATAAAATGGAATCACGAGAGATCTGTCAGAATTACAAGTTTAGTTTATTAGTACATCTAGTTTAATTTGGCAGCATTTCAGCCCATTTTTCACGGAAAATGAAAATTTTTCTACAGAATTCCAATGGAATTATGACTCACTTCTTTTTCTCTTTAGACGGCTATCAAGAGGGTTGTTGACTGGTTTATTGACGAACTAGACCGTATTTTCTTGATAGTAAGAGAAAAAGAAGGAGGAGAGGAGAGGAGAAGAAGAAGAGAAGGAGAAGAAGAAGAAGAAGGAGGAAAAGAGAAGAAGAAGAAAGGAGAGGAGAAGGAAGAAGGAGGGAGAAGGAGGAGGAAGAAGGAGAGGAGGAAGAAGGAGGAAGAAGGAGGAAGGAAGAAAGAAAGAGAGAAGGAAGAGGAAGAGAAAAAAAAAGAATGAAAGAATAAAAAAAATTTTTCAAGTTATGAAAAAGAGTAAAAGCAGCCAGTGGGAGACAATGATCTGACAGTTCAGCAGAGTGAAATTTGAAGGTTAGTTGCCTTCTGTCAGGTTGGAGACCTGAGTAGCTTAGTAATTAAATAAAACTTATCACACAAGGATTATCAAACAACTAAAGCAATACACCGCAATTTCTAAACTTTCTACTCTCGAAATCGAAAAACAATAAACATGAAGCCAATTAGCATAAGCAATGCAGTAGCTTTGCTAAACTGCATATCTAATGTACCTGGTAACATAACTGTAACTGAAATCTCAGATACTCAGCGAGCTTACTCAATTAACGAAACAGGTGAACGGTTCATAAATGCGATCAACGGAATACAAACATGTCTCGACATGTTTAATGTGACTGGTAGCACCACTTACATCGATGTTCAGCGAACACGAGATACTGAACTGATGGATTGGGCTCAATCTTCTGTTGACATAGATTTGGATCATACCAGCAGCCTCATTGTTAACAACGCGACTGAACGAAATCATAAATCAAACATGCGCGGCAGTGACGGTCTGAGCAAGAGGTACCTAGATAACGAGAATATCAACCTTAGGGGATACGAAGCAGCAGGCTGTAATAACTACATGCTGTGGAACCTTGACAACTATGGTGTGCACGGTAACTGTATAGACACAGTACCAACACCCATAACTAAATCCCTGGGATACGACTATCCGTGGCACACTGACCAGCTATGGGCGCAGACAAGTCCACATCATGAATGTAGACCTAAGAGCTCAGCTGATGGCAAGTGTCATGACGATAGATCCATAACGTCACTTGACATGACGAATGCACAATGCTGGAAGAAAATGTTGCTCTCTACGCAGTCTTAAGATTTCCCTGAGTACGGCATCGCCACGAGAGATCATAACAGTACGAAATTAAGACGGAGGATTAAAGAGAGGCCGGATCTCTGCGCTCAAAAAGACCGGAACATAGAGTACGAAGTCATACCAACTCCTTCATTCTTTTCTTTGTTTTTTTCGCCACTTCTAGATGGACAATGTTCCTTTTAGACGTACCTGATGTCGTTGGTGTTTTTTTTACAGACTCTCCTTACTGAAGGACTGAACTAAGATATCAAGGCTCCCCAAGGGTTCAAAATCGAGTTGGGTCTGGTCTCAAGAACGTGGTAAAAGCCAACCATGGGTAGAAGGCATCCCCTCTTCAGTTCCTCCCTTCTTTGAATGAATTTGTTGGCTGGTAGGTTACGAGAGTCTGTTGGTGGTCAGCGCAACGACGCTATAAAAGTCCCACACAGTGACTACATCCTAAATAAAGAGTCTCACAGAGCGAACATATCTTGGATGAATAGTCTGATACGATGACCTCACTTCAGAACCACCAGATGGCCTTGCCTCGGTCGAAGACTTCTCAAGGATAGGTGGTAGTTACACGCTGTCAGAGGAGCTTCTGCAGGAGTGTTAATAGTTGAAGAAGGTAATTAGCCCGACACAATACATCGGAACCGATTTTTTGGAATACGGTGTTGGGGTGGTGGTTTTTCGCGGTTAAGAATTATTATTTTTTTACTTTTCTAGAGAGGGACTCCCAATAAACATAGCAGAGACAAACTGCTGCGGGTTTCGGGTCCTCTCACAATATCATATGTCCTACACCGCGTCAAGAGGCGTTTCAACAGAGTTGAAAGGGAGGAGTGTTTTGTTTAACTATGGCATTTTGCCTGGTCGGCATATCCCCCGGGTATGTCAGGCTGGAGACCTGAGTAGCTTAGTAATTATATAAATATGAGCTTTCCCCCCGAAGTTTTAGGAAAATCAAGGAATAAAAGTATTTTCTCTCTACTCGTACCATTGGTCTACTTGCACATCGCGGCTCCCCTTCGTGGGTTTGCACGATATCCCGGAAAATTGATCGTGACACCTTCCAAGATCTTTTTTCAGTCCTTAACTCTTATTGGGATATTGGTCTCGAGACATATTCATTTCCATATTAAGACTTTTGTAACCATATGATCATATGATCCTACATATGACTTTAACTAGTATTATATAATCATATTGAGGCCGTTCGGAATAAATTCACCTAACCTGGTTAAATTGGATGGGGCTGAAGCCTGTGTGTTTGAGTTGTATTGGTTTATGGAAGACTAACAAACAATCAGTGAAGGAAGAAAAAAAAAATAGCCTGATTACCATCAAGTAATCCGCCAGATCAGTGGTGGGCCTGACATTTTAAATTAGTGTCAAATTTCATGTCAATATTCTGTTTAAATGGACCCGAGAGAATATTGAGAAACCCAAACCTTTTGCCAGAAATTGTCGACGCAGCTGTTGACACTATTGTGATCGCCTCCAAGACTTCTAAGATTCTTACAAAGTTTAAAGGCACGGCACCATATTATGTTGCGTTATGGTACTTATTTGTAGTTTTGGATAGAAATATTGATCCGCGAAAGGCGCTTGATTTATTCCATGTGTCAGTAAAATCCAGATTTTTCCGGGCATTCTATCGGAGAGGATCCGAGTTTGAAAAGGTCCGAGTTATGGCCAATTTACGTTCATACCACAATCAAGGAGTGTTGAGAAACAACAGTGCTTGCCTATATGAAATTGCAATGTGTCAACTGCGCGGGCACTTGGGGATAGAGATTGACCATGAACCAGGCATGCAACATTTATACAACGCATTAAAAATATCAGATTCTAACTATCCTCAGATCTCATATATCTTTGAACTAATTCAATTGGGAGAATTAGTACTAGTCGCTCCACCTGATTTATCTTTACCTGAGGATACTGGGATTTCCATTATGGGACGTACATCTTAGCTTGATTTCTCTCTTGTTCTATTTTGCATGGCCATGGTTTGACTCCTTGGTTGTCTTTCACTACTTCCACGTAACAATATTAAATTTACAAAAAGGTTGAAAAAGCTGGCCAAGGCGGCATTTCTAAAGCGGAAATTTCCACATGACTGCTCTGTGGATTAGAGGGTATATTTCCTCCACATGAGAGCTATGCCTATTACTTTTGCAAAACTTGCCAGTGACTTCGGCAACAGAACCGGGCAATTTGCTATTAGGTATTTTTACAGAGTTGGCATGTTTATGAAACAAAACCTGTCACAATGCAAAACAACCTTTGAGGAAATGGAATCCCTCTATCTTCCACGAAAAAGAGAGATTTTATCATCGTGTAAACCCGGGAACTAAAAAAAAAAAATTTTTTTTCAGGGTTGCTTCATTTTTTACGTTTTGGATTTATTCAAAAGTATCACTACCCAAGTTTGCAAAAAGAATTTTTATTTCATGTAGTTGGTAAATTTTGGTGACGAAATGGCCTGCAAAAATTATAATCTACCTAAATTCAAGACCCAGAGGGTGATTTGTAAAAGCAAGAGGAAATTTCTGCTCAAAGAGCTGTTAGAAGTATACTTAAAGTCACTTCAGATCCAGGGCTTTAATGCAGCTAAGAGTATTCTATTGAAAGCCCTGAGTCTAAATGTAGGGATTAGACGTTGATGGTTTACAACTGAGTAGTAAAGAACAGACTAGTCATGCTTATATAAAGCGCTCGGAATAAAGTGACCTCATTGGGTGGAATAGTGCTAAGAATGTTCCGGCTTTTTGGCTTTTAAGTCTGAGTCAATGGAGCCAGAAGTTTGTATACGTGTGCGTTTCTTTTTTTTTTTTTTTTTACCGAGTCCAGTCACCTCTTTATGTACATGAGATTGAATATTTGATGGATACTTGATGAAGGTTATGGTGCATGCTATTTCCTTCCATATAAGGCAGCACCTTACAGGTCAAATTTTCAAACATGCTAGCATGACTAATTTCTTAGGCAAGACAGCAAGTTGGGGCATGCAGGTAAATGACAATGAAATCATAATAGGTACCGTTGGTCTATCAGGTCGCTTAGTATCGTATTCTAAGAGTTGGAATGGGGAACTGCCAACTAGTTTATTTCATAGCTGATTTAATTTGCTTATATCTGTATGCAGTAACAAAATCCCCAGTTGCAATATTATGTTTTCCGTGGCAGACACGGCTGGGCATTAACAGGTATGAACAGTAAAGTCTGAGTCACAGTGCCGCACTCTTATCATACGGCTCTCCCAAAAAAAACAAATAGGCCCTTCGAGGTAAGGGTATGGGCTCCAATACAAACGCCATCATCAGGTCAGCAGAAAGGGCCTTTGAAGGTCAACGATGGCAAAACAAAAAAAAAACTACAGTCACCCACACTTTATGCCATGGCTACAACGATGGTACTTTGTACTGTTTTTAACGATATCCGTTTATGCATCTGTCGAATCTTCAAAACACTGTACAATGAATGAATCACCATCATTAATAAACCATACCCTCGTACTTTTTCCAAGTTTAAATAAAGTTTTCTTATTCTACTTTCGCATCGACTTTCTTAATTCATCAGGGTCTTCCTTTCAACCTAGGCAAAAATCTTCAATTATCTTGTGAAGTCTTGGAAATATTACAAATACAACCAAGAAAACCAAACCAAATTCAGATGACGAACGTGCGTTTGCCTATGATGCACGCAGGTTCAACCTTTTTAGTCTTCCTCTTGGTAGTATTCTGTAGACTACTGCCAAGACCTGCTTGTTATTCCCAGAGCTACTAAAGTACTTCCCAAAGAAAAGAAAAAATTTAAAAAAGTTAAAAAAATTAAAAAAAAATTAAAAAAACATCTAATCATTAAAGTACTTAAAGACACTTTTAAGGACTTGTACAGATTTTTTTTTTTTTTTACATTAAAACACAATAACCTAAGACTGTACTTCCCCAGAAAACCCAAGTAGCAGCTCTCAAGTCATATTGTCTCTAGTACAGCCGCATAATTCTATTGCTATCTTACCCCATATGTCTTCTCACATCAACAACAGCCCTGTTGCTGTAGATCCAGGTCCCATAAAAGAGGCTTTTGTCGAAGATGAGGCTGTGACAGATTCCAAGGTCATCACTACGACTGACCTTAACCACCTCCCGCCCATTGCACTTCCACGTTGGTCTAAAGAATGGGTTTGGGAGGTCCGCGGGTCCATGCTGTTCATCATGACCACCATCACCCTTGCTATCTTCACCGATATTTTTCTCTATGCTATCATTGTTCCCGTTGTACCTTACGCATTTGAGGAGCGTCTTGGCCTTGCCGAAACTGCAGTCCAAGGTGCAATCTCCAAGGCTCTTGCTCTTTATTCTGTTGGCCTTATCGTTGGCTCGGTTATTTTTGGGTACATTTCTGACAAGATTAAGCGTCGCCAGATATTGATGATTAGTGGTCTTTCCATTATTATTGGATCGACTTTTATTTTAATGTTTGCTAAGACCATGTGGCTCTACCTCGTTGGCCGTTTGGTCCAGGGGTTGTCTGCATCTATTGTATGGGTCGTCGGTCTCGCTATAATCGCAGACTCTGGCGACCCCGAGAACATGGCGTTCCTCATGAGTTTTCCCGGAATCGGCATGTCGCTTGGCATTTTCCTTGGCCCATTTATTGGTGGCATTGCTTATGAACGGTCTGGCTACTACTCCGTCTTTTACATTTGTTTTGCTATCCTTGCAGTCGACGTTGTACTCCGATTGTTTATGCTTGAACACAGTGAGCTTTTTGCTCTACGTCACAAGAGGGCACTTGAGCTTAGCCAGAATGAAGACGTAGCCACCCTTTCGCCCGAGCTTCAAGAATACGTAGCACGCTACTCCAATTTCCGTGATGACACTGAAGAGTACAAGCAGCGTGCCTGTGAACTCCAGGACGAGTTTGGGCCCAAGATTAATTTATTCGGTCGCCGCTACAACCTACCGGTGTTTTTTGCGCTACTATGCAACCGTCGTATGGCATGTGCGGTCTTTCTTGGTGTGTCAATGGCCTGGGTAATGGCCTCTATTGACACGACCATGACTCTACATCTCGCTGAACTCTTTGGATTCAACTCGTTGCAATCCGGCCTTGTTTTCCTGGCGTTGGCGGGTCCCACCCTACTCGAGCCGCTTGCGGGAAAAGTCAGCGACCGTTATGGCTCAAAATACTGCATCACTTTTGGATACGTTATGCTTGCGCCCTTCTTCATTCTTTTCCGTATTCCAGATGAGAAGACGACAGGTAACATTGCGCTTTTTATTGTGCTAGTAGTGCTGTGTGGTACAATGCTCATGATTGTAACCGCCCCATCACTCGCTGAGATTACAAAGAGTATTACGGAACTAGAGAGTAAGCATCCAGGCATTTACGGTAAGAGTAAAGGTTTCGGCCAAGGCTATGGTCTTTTCAACGTTGGATTTAGTATCGGTTCGTTGATTGGACCCTTCCAGGCCGGTGGCACTAAGGACAACTCTGGTTGGGGTATGATGACGCTATCCATTGGCATTCTCTGTTTTCTTGTTGGTGCTATTGCGTTTTTGTTTGCAGGAGAGGGCTTCCGGTTGCTCAAGAAACCCGAGCCAAAGGGCGAGGTTGTTCAAGAGGACAGTGCTGCTGCTCGCGTTTAGAATAAATAGAAAGAAATACCCCCTATTTTAGCATTGTACACATATATATAATCACCACGTTCTAATATAATAATCTTCATGTTTTTTTATCTATTTTTTTTTTTTTTTTCAAATTCTAGAGACAATCATTGGTGTTCGATTTGCAGGGTGTCGTGATAATCCCATGATAACATATACAATTCACAGGTTCCCAATTCAGCTATACTCCTACCTGCTTAGAATTTACGCAGGATATTTTGAAGTGTATACGGAAAACGACCTGAGACCAATATGATACCCGCTATGATACCGTCTCTGCCGTGTCATATCAGGAGAGAATTCGATTAATAGCTTTGCTCTTGTGCACGGTATTTTTTTGGGGGATACCATGCAGTGGTGGTCTATCAATGCCCAGAAAGGCTAAGCGTATGACATTGCCTAATCAAAACTTCAAGTTGGTTTAACCCCACAATTATCTTCGACAAGCCGCCATGGGGTACCGCGGAAAACTTGTCAACATTGCGAGACAGATAGATGAGGGTGCCTGATCAACGTCTGCACATGCAAAATATACAAGAACACCCCACTTTTGGTTATTTTTTTGTTTTTTTTTCAAACTGATAAACGAAATCCATTTAAATAACCCCATTTGTCTTCATTCTTGCCCACCTTTTTATCTTTCCATCATCAGCTTTCAACGTTTTTAAATTTATACCCGTAACTATGGTCTTGCTCACATACTCTGACATTGCCACGCCTATTCGTGCCACCGCGTTCAACCCAGTGCTCACTGCACCTCTATTATTTATCCTCAAAGGGCTACAGCAAAACCCCTCGTTTCTGTCCTCCGTGCTACCTCTGCCTGTGCAGAAGTTTTTCCTTAACCTTGCTTGCGGCACCAGCGCACCAAAAATCCTCAAGATTCTTTTGATTCTATCTGGTATCAACTATGCTAGCAAGTATCTCTCGCAAAGAGCATTGAACAATAACTTTTTGCGCAAACAGCGTGATCGTCGTGATGAAATTGTCGTCATCACTGGTGGCTCCGGTGGTATTGGCTCGCTTATAATCAAGGGCCTAGCTAAACAGGAATACAAAAAGATTGTTAATCTTGACATTAATCCCCCCACCGACCACGCTGAGTTTGAAAATATTGTCTTCTACAAGATTGATCTAATGGACCCCGCCAGTATCTCCGAAGTGTCTACTAAGATTAAAGAGGAGGTTGGCAACCCGAGTATTCTCCTCCACGTTGCTGGCACCGGCATTGGTAAAACCATTCTGAATTCCACTCCAGAATCCGTTCGTCTCACGTTTGGTGTCAACACAATTGCACCCTTTTTGCTCACCAAGGAGTTTTTGCCCAACATGATTAAAGAAAACTATGGTCATGTTCTTGTTTTGGCATCACTTGCATCCTTTTTTACACCCGCGCAAATGACAGACTACTGTGCCTCTAAAGCCGCTGCCCTGAGTTTTGCCGAGGGGTTGCGCCAGGAGGTCAAGCATCGCTACAAAGCGCCGGGAATCCGCGTATCGACAGTGCACCCCAACTGGGCCAAAACCCCGCTTACCTCTGTTTTTGGGAATATGGATCATTTTTACGGGCGCCAACTTGTACCCGAGCAGATTTCTGATAAGGTAATTGAACATGTTATAAGTGGTAACGGAGGACAGGTATTTGTTCCTGAGGATATGGCCGGTTCAAGCTTGTTGCGTGGGGTACCCTCATGGATTGGCGAGTTAGCAAGAGACAACTCAAAGGACATGATTATCGTCAACAAGGACTTTTAAGAGTAAAGATACTTGAATCAACTACACCTAAATAGTATTAAGCTCTTTATATTAGGATAGTTGAATGGATTCTACTTTATGTGAAAGCCGTGCGCAAACATGACGTTTCACAGAGAAAACTAAAAAAAAAAACAACACAAAATGAACTTTTACATTCAAAAGTTTTACTATTGTAAGACCTATTGCTATTGAAAGCTGCCAATGCAAGTTTTTAAACACGGGGGATTTAAGAGCCAGGGATTTTGTAGTGGAGTCAATATACCAAATATCTGTTGAAAAACACTTATTGACAATACATACATTGCTTTGTGCTGGAGTTTCAGATGTGCCACCAGTGCCAAATGAAGGTGTGCCTGTGGAAATAATAATCCTGCCTCATATCGTATTGATACAATATAAGGTTGAGCTTATAACATTACCGGCTTAGTAGAACTGGGCACCATAAGTTTATAAATATCTGTCCTGTTTCTTGTTTTGCTTAAATCCTTCTATAATTAATTAACCTTGTATTTTTCATCGCATTCACATCACACAGCCTATACAGGGACCTTTCTTATAAGAAGTGTGTGTAGTGGTAGTTAATGTTATATTCTAATGATATCCTTTTAAAGGGGATTGTAGGACAGAAAAACTTTTTTTGCTGGTGTCAGCTTTTATCTTTTTTGTTTATTATTTCCTCCTTGAATTTGGATATATCCCCTTTTCACCAGACTAGTCTTATATCATTTGATACAGTTTAGTATTGGAAAAAAAGAAATATATATATATAGGAATAGCAGCAATATAGGTTTGATAAAGACCAGCTTTTGTAAGCAGAACACTTGCTTGTTGGGTAATTATGCATTAACATACAGAGACGTTAATTAAACAGATCAATGGACTTGATTTTGGATCTTTTTCTCTTTATTATTGTAATCTTCGAAAATGACAGTTAAGAAGTAAATTTCTTAGACCTTTCATATCAAGGGTATGCTCACAGATGAAAATTCTCAGTTTAATCTAGAAGGACTATAAGAGGAAAAAATCCTAGGTACAAAAAAGTAACACCCCAAAAAATAAAAAATAAAATAAACTACAGTACTGGAGGATTATAGAAATACGAGGAATGGCTAGCTACGACCGCACCAAACAATGCGATGATCATAAAACAAATAACGCCACCTGTGCAATTGCAACATTATTGAAAATCATGATATGTAATACCAATGAATGGTTAAATAAATGAAATAAAACTAGAATGATGAAAAAGCCGGATGAAGGTTGACGCGGGAAAACTTTTGTAAATTTAAGTCAGGGACAGCCTTTGCTTTGGTGCACACAATCATTATGTAAATACAATCACAGTACCCAATATTCAATTTGGGATATTTTGGCCAAGGTATGGATCTATAATTGAGTGATATGAGTTATTAAGCTAATCGTGATTATTTTTTTTTGATACTATTGTAGAAGGGTGAATATATTTAAAAAAATACTTCTGTGCGTAAAATTGTTAGGAAAAGCAAACACCAGTAGATTCTCCAATGCAGATTTAAAATAACTGAAAAAAAAACTCAATATTGGTAATTAACGTTGCTGAAACACAATCACCAGCAAAGTATCAAGAACTTGATTATAAAAAGGGCTGCCCAAGTCATCAGTTAGATTCAATTCAACAACTCACACAATTAATCAACAACAAAACCATATCCAGGAACTTTTTTTAACTTTAAAATGACCACATCTGAACACACTGAAAAGGCTGGCAAGACAGTTCTTCTTACTGGCGCTTCAGGTTTTATTGCAACCCATATTGTTAACCAGTTGTTTGAGTTGGGCTACAACATTATTGGCACCGTTAGAAGTGAAGCAAAGGGCAATTGGCTTGCTCGTCGTTACCCCGGATTTAAATACAAAACTGTTGATCTTTCACCCTCTGCAAATGGAAATGAAAGCCCTTTTACCAATGTTTTCAAGGAACATCCCGAAATCAAGTACGTTATCCATGCGGCATCCCCCGTGTCTCTCCATCAAGAAAACCTTTACAAGAATCTTTTTGTTCCTTCCGTTGAGGGAACTAAGGACATTCTTCAGACTGCTCATCAATATGGTTCCAACATTGCTAAGTTCATCTACATGTCGTCTATTGCTGCTGGAGTTAACATAGGTTCACCTCCTGAAAATCACATTTTAACTGGAGTCGTGGAATCCCATTTCTAATGACCCCGAGAAGCTTGATAAGTCTTAGAATGATGCATACTCTGCGTCTAAAACATACGCTGAGCGTGCTGTCTGAGAATTCAAAGAAACTATTAAATCACAATTTTCAGTTGGTACAATTCTATTCTCAACTGTTTATGGCCCACACATTCATGATGTGACTTGTGAGACTTTGGGAAGTTCTATTTCCACTGCTAAGCAGCTCCTTGAGCTACCCAAGGATACAAAAAAGGTCCCCACTCTTCTCCGGGTCAATCTTGATGTGCGTGATGTTGCACGCGCCCATGTTAGAAGTATTTCCAATCCGGAGTTTGATAATACACGCTCTGTGCTGATTGATAGCATTGCTGACGGCCAACTTATTGCCGACATTCTTCATAAGAACCGCCCCACTGAAGCGACCAATCTTGTGGTAGGTACTCCGGGTGTCTATAACACGACTGCCGACCTACAGCATGATTGCTCAAAGACAAATGCTTGTCTAGGGTTCGAGTTTATCCTCTTTGAAAAGACAATCTTGGATCAGTTTGATGATGTTTTGCAACTAAAGAAGGAAAGCAAACAGAAATAGAAGATTAGACAGTTTTGCTAGATTCAGAGGTTTATCAGTAATTATATATACTGTATAGGCTAGTACCATGTGACAGGTGGTTCATATCACAGGTCAAATATCGTTTTTTCAAACATATTGTAAACAAACAAAACACATTATTATCGATGTGCGATGAATTTCAGTTGATTTATATATATTTTTATTTTCATCATTCTTTTTCTTTTTGATGATG
>Ga0160505_101047_pt1 | contig 13775 bp, 8 predicted proteins | sample DIDeMG_FD_108225 | JGI IMG/M metagenome (GOLD analysis project Ga0160505, IMG submission 108225) | Enriched chicken feces microbial communities from UW Madison campus, WI, USA - DID2874_E49_Stillage MG | ecosystem: Host-associated > Birds > Digestive system > Large intestine > Fecal ... | reverse complement strand
TTTTTTTTTTTTTTTTTGTTTTTTTTTTTTTTAATTTATTTTTTTTTTTTTTTTTTTTTTTTTAAAAAAAAAGGATATTCTCTGGTGTTGAGGAGAGTTCTAACAGCTTTGAACTCAACCGAGGGATGTATCTTGCAAAGAGACACAGGAATAGTAATTGTTAGTAGGCAAGCAGAGGACCTTGGCAAGCGGTTTGTTCTAAGAGCAATTAGGAATTTGGATCTGAGGAACTCAATTATAAGATTAGTGAGGCGGTAGTAACCGACGACCGAGGGCGAGCGGTTAGAAACACTGAGAGAATCTTTGACAAAAGACCACCCTGAAAGAACTTCAGGAGCTGGAGGATTCGGAAACCTGCCGAAATCACTAATGGTCTCAAACTGATTAAATTTGAGGTAAAATCAGCCTATAGATTATGCTACATCACTGAGATCAAAGGCAGGTTCTACAGAAAGTATATGGGGACATTGAAAATGACAACTCTCTTCAAAAAGTCATGGGGAAAGTAAGCCGTTACACATTTAGTAGAGTGGTACAGTTGGGAGCTTGGCATGGTGCACTGGAATTTTACTCCAAGTATGAATTTCAAAAAAAGGACTACAACCATGAATACGATCAGTCTGAAACAGTCGATCACCTCCTGAAAGGCTGTATCTTCTGTGAGATTGGGTAGTTACCTCAAAGAAACATTCCCAGAACTTGACCTCAGTAGCCTCTTCGATAGAAAAACAGACACTGGAGCGGGGTCAAGCTTTTCGACTCACTACCGCTCCTACTTGATTGATGATTAGCTTAACAGAATAGATTGCCGAGGTTGTACCATCACATTGAGACATCAGACTGTAGTTATGGCCTCGAATAATTTTCCTTGACACATGGACTGAGTCCGTGGGGAATTTGATGCCATCAAATGTGGAAACCCCAAATATCTGTTGGGACGACTGTTTGATCAGCATCACGGAGACATGTGTTCTAGAATTACATGCCTTCTTTTTATATTATTGTTATTATATTTTGTGAAATTTAGATATTTGACAACAAACAGATTTATTATTATCAAAAAGAAAAAAAAGAAAATTCTTTGAATATATGCAAACCATTTTTCAGAAATTGCTCTCGTGTATATTGGTTTTCATAAGGAATTACACTTTGACAACCAAGACCATGGACAGGAGTCATATTATCAAAATATATGATAGATAGGACAAGATTGCCTAAAAATAACATTATTATCATTCTCAGCAAGTGACTGAAAGTTAAGATTCCTTGCATATGTGAAATTGATAGGTTTTAGCATTGGCTATAACAGACCTATGTAGAGTCTATAATCCTAATGCTTTGTTTGTTATAACAAGTTTTAAAGTCTTCAGTCCTTGCTAATTAGCCATGTAACGTACTTGGCCCATTTAGGCTCCACCAATACCACATCGCTCTCTACTAATAGCGTCGACAACTCTGGCTTATTTTCTGGTAGCGCATGCAGATGACCCTTGACTACAACCTTGCGGCCCTTAACTTCAGTGACAGAAGTCTCCAACACAATATACGAGTCAGCGTGAACAGGTGCCTTATAGTTAAGATTCAGATTACCAGTCACGCCATACTTTGAGGGCAAATATGGGAAACCACAGCGCGTCAAGCCCTCATCAATGAGGGTTGCAAGTAGACCACCATGTACAATGCCATCATGACCGTCCAGCTTGGTGCCGACATGATAAAAGAAAAAGCACTGACCAGTCTCCTTATTTCTAAAGACGATAGGCTCGACTGTAAGCATACCCTTACCGGAAAGCAGGCCGGTAGTTAGCATATTATCGCGGTGGAGCAGCGGGATTTTGTCGTGGGACCTGCTCTCGATAATGTTAGGGTCGGCCCGGAGCTTTTTTGTGAATGGGTGGTTGTAAATGTAGCTGTACTCGGGCACAGTATCAATCTCGTGCTGGATGGCTGCGGCATCCCTGGGGTGAGGGAAATGAGGATAATTTGAAGAGCCAATTAAGTAACCGGTGACGCCAGTAGTACCGGCGACAAGCCATTTGCGCCAGCCCACATACCATTTGCTCTCCGCCGTAGGCGTGGCAGCCGTGGACAGATGTCTGGTCGTACGGTTCAGCAAATTAAGACGCCGAGAGGCTTGTCGCAGGAAGTTCAATGATTGGGATTTCATAACAGATGCTAGTTGAACAGTGAATTACTGTGATGATGGTGGGTACACTATTTCTTTTTTTTTTCTTTTTTCTTTCCTACCAGTGGTGGTGATGTCTGATCTCCGGGTTGGTTAGAGATGGTCTCAAATGGGCTGGACCTTTCACCGAAGCATTTTGGCTTACGGTTTCAAAATACGCGTCATAAACCCTAACCTTGTAGAACGCGTAATCATCAATAATCCCCTAAAAGGACGGCAAGAAGACGCCGAAGCAGAGTACTATGAGACTGGAATTAACAAGAATGAAGCGTGGGGGGTAACCCATTTCAGGTTGTGGTTAAGCAAGTTAAGAATGTTGTTTCTTAACCCGAAGGATAAGACAGTATTTCTTTTTTGTATTCCTGTAGTTGAAATTAAGTTTTTAACTATGAAACAGCGTTGGCCATCGCTCCGTAAATATTTTTAGGACATCGTCGTCCTCCTTACTCGTATTATTATTATAAAGATGTAGGAACGCGAAAGAAGACTTATATAGAGGTGCTTGGTCTTCAAATGTTTTTTTTTTTTAAAAAAATTTCATTTCTATTTTCTTCTTATTAATTGTTTTTTGTTATTGCCCTTATTTCATGACTTCCTACTGAACATGACGATCAAGAAAGCTATTAAGCGAGCTACAAAGCCTAAAGCGTCGCCTATCAAAGATAAATATACCACCGCCATTGCTGAGAGCTTGACCAAGGAAAAAGACTTTGCGACAATCGCGCAGCTGCTTTTGCCCAGATTAAACAAGTTCTCCAATGTATACACATGCCTCAAGAGCCATATGGTTTTTCACAACTTACTCTCGCTATCTGACTACAACTTGTGGAAGTTCTTGCTTCGGTCCTACCGAGGCCAGAATTGCTCATCTGTCTATTCGCCTGTCCACCCCTACAACACTAAAAACCATAATAATGACAGCGATCCCTCTAATGGAAGTAGAATGGCTGTGAAATCCAATCGCATGACCAACTACTTGCCAAATCTCATCCACACGCTTTCTCAGAACATTGAAGTAAACCGATTGGCGTCCTATTACAACCGTTATTTGCGTGAGCGCCTGCTACATTACAAGCACCTACACATTGATATCATCACCGAAAAGATCAATAGATCCTCTTTTGTTGATAACCGCGACGCATTCTCACTTCTCGATGATCCTGGCTTTGCCCTGGACCAGCTCCAATGTGCGTTGCAGCAGATGAAGCTTATACTAGAGTGCAACTTGTCAAATTGTACAAGAGACCTCGGCGACCTCTGTGCGCAGCTGCTAAACATGCTTGCTAAGGACTTGGCTACTATTTTCAGGTTTGTAAACCTGGCCCTGGTGTTAGTGCTTCAAAACTTTTTTACACTGCCCAAGGTTTATGCCGAGAAAGTGCTGTTTATCTACAAAGAATACACACAGCTATCACTGTGCCACGATGTTAAGACCTTTGTGAAGTCTTCGCAGGTCGCAGGGTCAGAGTCAATGCAAATTCCTTCGTCACTTAAACTTGATTCCAATTCGATCATGAGCTTGACCAGGTCGCTGGAGACTTACCTGTATAATCAATCTGCAACGGCTTCAGATACCCAGAGCTTAGCCTCTACCACATCCAACTATAGGCGCTCTTCCAAGACCATCACACCAATAAGCTCAATGAGTAGTCTCGAGACAAGTACCAGCAGTTATATGCGCAAGAAACACCGCCAACCAAAGCCAGACTTGATGAAGGAGCTGCCCAAACCGACCGTAATCAAGCGCAGTAAGGTACCGCCCAGTATAATTGTTCCCACGTATAACGAGTATATTGCTATGCGTTCGGGTAAATCAAACCTGTACACCATCACCAACAACAATACAAGTAATCATGACACAGCCAACCACAACATGAATAACATTAATATCAACCAGCTCACTGAACAGGCAAACAATACTCATTTAAACAAGAATGATAATAAAGTTCATTCCAGCACTGCTAGCAACAACGACAAGAGCAACAAGCATTTGAACGCCCAGACCAGCACTCATCGTGGCTCCCAAAACAAACATCTTTCTGTCATGCCCGAGAAGCGCAATACCTGCTCATCTTTCGTGAGCACACAAAGTGCAGAGCTCTTTCAAGTCTCATCGACTATCATTACTAAGCCCACCACCGCAACACAGATTATTAAGATAACCAAAAACCGCGCCTCTGCTTCACCCTCCTCTACCCAAGAGCTGCTGGGGCCCCAACCCGAGACAATCCTTACGATCCCTACCACACCCGAAATTCCTGTATTGCTGACGCCAGTGTCCATGATGCACAGCCCACGAGGAGTTCCAACCACGCCCAAGACCACTGCCAGCGCAGACGCAGCCTCAGCTCCCATGACGAGAGGCAGCGCCGCTGACAAAGATTCTAGCGTGATGACTGAGAACCCTCGTGATTTAGAGCTACCATCCGACTTTGACATGGAAAATGCTACCATGGACGATTGGCAAAGTCTTTTTGATTCGCTAGGTGATTCGGGTGTGACATTTTCGTTGAAGTTTGATATCGCAACGGCCCTTCAGCGCTCTATAGCACGGTATGAAAATGAGCAAAAAGAGGAACAACAGCAGCAGGAGCTGCTCAAGCAACAACAATAATAATAACAACGATATCTTATGATCTAATGATAATATTAGCGCTCTTTCCTCACTTGTAATATATTAATGTTTTTTGTCTCACCGTGTTTTACTTATTTAATGTTTAATCTGTATAGTTCCCTTTTTGGATTTAATAAAAACAAAAAAAGAAAACAAATTAACTTTTAGTACAAAGAAAAAAAAATAGAAATAGCCCAGAAATTAGGATTGTGTTCTACCAGCTAAACGACTATGGTTATGACAGCAAGATTACCGACAGCGTTTTGCATAAGACCCACATATCTCAAACATATTTTTTTGGTTATCAATATTAAATTAAGTATTATTCCATCTAGGATCAATTTTTTTTCATTTAAAAATTTATTACTAGCCATTTATCAACCATGGAAGCACAAAAAAGTAAATGCAAACTAAAAAAAAAACCTGGCCAACTGTTTGATTGGCGGTTTCGAATGTATTTGAGAGTTGTCTACCTGCGGCACTTGACATGTTTTACTCTCTTCTGCCGGGGTAACAGGAGCCGACCTTAACCATATTCTAGCTTTCAGATTTATACAAGCTTACGAATTACAAAATTGCTAGATTTCTTTTGAAGCTTGACATCACTTTACATATTTTTTGACTACACCTACATTAATCTGCCCAGAGAAAAATGTCGCTCCGTATTAGGGGAAAGAAAAATTAGCTTGATGCCTATAATGCTATGATTTTGAATAGCCTTTTAGGTCTACTTGAGATATATTAGACCTCAAACTAAATGCTGGTTCATGAGAATTAAGATCTCTCATATCGAAAGTCTAATAGGTTGGTTGAACAAAGCTGTTTCAAATCCTCAAAAACTCAACCTTTAATAAGATGCTATTAAAATTGCACATCGTTCAATCAAAACTCATCGATAGAAGTCAGCCGCTTCTGAGCCGACTTTACAATATATATAGTTACCGATAAAACAAAGGTATGGTTCTAGGTTTTGTAGATTGGTTTTCTGCCATTTATTGGGATTACGAGTGCCGTTTCAAACTTTGCACACAAAGCCAAAAATTTATACACGTAACGATATATGCAAGTTTTTTGCTTTTTTATATGGTTAACGAGCTTTAACAAAAACTTTAGACAAAAGAAAAAGGACGAATGTCTGCTGCAGCCATATGCAGCACGGGATAATGCCCATTGCCTCAGGACTTTAGAATGCCCATGATATAAACAGGTTAAACTTTCCCCAGGCCACCTGAGACCAGCCGACAGTGCATATTTCTAATATCAAAGAGGCCGTATGGCTATAAATGTGTTTGAGGTTTTGTCTAAGAACTCCGCCATTCCCCCCTTACGATTCTAGGTGGTTTATAAATAATTTTAGATGCACACAAACCAGACCGTTGTATTATGAAACAGAACTAGGATTGCTGCTGATATAAGCCTGTCATTATTATAATTATCAGTTTATTGTCCATAGTACAAGTCTGTGCTTTCGATCATATATTTCTATTGAATAATCTAATGTGTAGTTTGGGAAGCTCCGGACAGTGAGGGATTTTGTCATGCAGTTGTTATAAAATGCATTCTTATTTTCTTTGGTTGGTGCAGTTGAAACAGAAAAATGAAAACAGAAGCAGTTTAAACGTAGTTAATGTTAGCCAGCTACTATCCCGGATTTATAAAAATAAATTATACGATAAAACGATGCTAAAAATAGCAAGAAAGAAAACAGGGAACAATGAAATAATTACAATAATTGAATGGTAAGAATAACGCTTTGACCCCAAAAATACAAATAAACTTTGAAAAATATTAGGGTCCCGATGTCTTTTTCGGATTTGAAAGCTGCTGGTCGTTATGGGAAGTGAATGAATGTGAAAACCTCTTTTAACAAAACAAAAACAAAACTAATTGCAGACAATGGCTTGGTTCTATTCCACAAAATATTTATAGCGATTGAAAGAAAATCTCTGATTATAGCTGAAAACGAAGTTATAATATGTACTGACATCGCGACCTTGCCAATCCCATAGAGACAAATGATTTTGGAATCCATGTCTTTGTATGCCATTGTGTTTCATAACTTTGTAACTATTTGACGTGAATACAATAAACTGATTACGCATCTATATATAGCTTAGAGCTTATGATTGTGAATTGAATAAGAACTGATTGATCATTCATAGACACATACTAGTTTTTAAAACTACAATTGGTGATTCGGTTCAAAATAAAGTTTTTCTTGTAACATTTTTATTATGACAAGGAGTTTGTAAGCTGCATTGCACGGGAGCATCTTTTTTTTGTTCTTGAAAAAAAAAATGCTTTACGGGTGCTCAATTCTGCTAATTAAAAGAAGAAACAGAGAAAGTTGAATAAAATTGTGTAAATTCAAGAGCGGGAGATTAGCATACATGAAACTCCAGTTATGTAGCTATTGGTGGTTAGATAATTAGTTTATTGTTCTTATATCAAATAGTTACAAGGCGATGCTGAAATTCTGCCAAAGGACATACAAATGGAAGAGATATGTAACCGAATCACTACCTTATTATTTGAGCTGTGAGTCTGAGGAACTCTGTACGGAAACTCGCCAACCACAGAAAGCTAACAGAGTGTGTTCTTGAAAGGTGTTTTGCTAATAGAAGCAAATGCTTTTGAAATTTATGTCTTTGTATGTCATTTTGTTTTACAAATTTGCTTGTAACTATTTGATGCAAGAACAATAATTTGATTATTTATCCCTTTATATGAATACAAGTGATGCTTACACTTCGTGGATTTTGATAAGTTTATAAAAGTTTCCAGACTTAATTATAAGGCAACTGTTTGAATATGCAATTCTCAGCTTAGACTGTAGTATTAGATATATTGTTGCCGCATAAGGAATGCAAAAAAATACCTGACTGCTGGTTGTTACAAGAAATGAAATAGCTGGAATCAAGGGGGCAAATTATCTTTTCACAATTTGAAAAAAATAATATTGCAAACAAAAAAATATCAGATTCTATTCTGCACTTTTCCTTTGTAAGGCCGTTGATTTACACTCACCCCTCCATAACTCCCAAAACAACAAATTTTTATATTCAAATAGGAACAGCATAATCTCACGCAATACAATCTAATATTAATATTTTAATGTTTGATTATGTGATAGCTGAATGGCATATAAATAATACTATATATTTTATTTAAATTAATAGCTTGTATACCATATCATGGTCTCTAAAACTTCATTAACACGGTATACCATAGATTTTATCAAGGGATTGGAATAATAATCACCTAAACTCTCACATGTCTTCTCAATAGTTTTATGAAACTGCTTTTTCAATTGCTCTTTAGAACCATCAAAAGATTCAAGGTCTGGATAAAGCGTATAGATACGGTCTTTAAGTTCGGTCCAGGCATTCTCAATAGGGTTCAAATAGGAGCGTGAAGAGTACCCCCATCGGGCCCATTTCTTATTCTTGTTCATCTGGTAGATTTGCGTACGACCCTAAGTTACCAACAAAATCATAATAGAGATTCCTTTATCTTTTGTATAAGAAACAGTGTACTTTTATTTTTCCATTTTTTGTTTTGGTGATCGAGTCGTCACACCCATTGATTTTTCTTTCCTTTGCAAAGCTCAATAGAACATTCACCGCTCCAAACAATATTGCTCCATTTCTCGTATCACCAATCTTAACGTGCAAATGTTCATTAATAGTGTATCTTAGCTATCTCCTCATTTAATTGAGGTCTTTTGATATCTAAGCAAGTGCCCTACTCAGTAACTACTTTATATTTTTTTTCCTACCAAGACTAAATACTTTCTATTATCAATGCATTACGAGCATCTAAAAAACAGATGAATTATTCGATTACAAGAAGTGGATGATACAAGTATTTCCATTCCTTTTTCCCTTTAAATGCGCATGGCATAGTATAACCGTGATATCTCGGGAAACACAAGTAAAACATACAGTAGGCCCGTTGAGACATCGTGGATGCACTAGGGTTAAGAGCCATAACACAGCCAAGATTTGCGAATTGCTCACCAAAATCATTGCTGGAAAGTCTGGGGAAGGGGAGCCTGTATATAAGGCTGGAAACGGATATATAAAACATGTTTTATTTTAGCTGTAACTAGTTCATATATGGCAGAGTGTTGTCTATCTATCATGTAATCAAGACTCCAATAACCAAACTTGCATGTTTTTAGTAGGGTCTTTATAAGACTTTTTTATGGGGGGTTTTTTTTTTTTCATAATACAACACTCGGCCGTAATTAAATACTTGTGCAGTGATGATTATTTGCTATGTGCTTAAATGACTTTTTAATGACATGCTACAATAATCAGGGGCTAGGTAGTCAAATTGCTGAATCATCCATAATTTACTACATGCAAATAAAAAAAATAAACAAAACTCTAATTTAAAGCTGATAATGCAGCACTCTGATAACAAGGTAGTAGCCAAATTAGCATGACATAGTGTCTAATAGGGAGTATCATTCTATAGAGAATAGGCGTATAGACTTGTAATATATAGATGGGTATGCGTGAGTCATAAGTCAGGTAGTATTTCTCTGATAAAATGTAAAAAAGCCTGGGAGTCACAAACCCCCGCTATTGTCTAGCCATACTCTTAAGGTCCTGCTGGTAAATTCTCTACGGTCTGTGATGGGATTAGTATTTAGCAAAGGGACTGATGGCTTCAGTGATGTTGTTTTATTCAGCCAAACTGAACTCTTGCCCAGTCAGTGGAAAAGGTGACTGCCAGATTCGGTTAGTCTCGGAAACCCTCTATGTTGGTCCTGGTGAACCAGATCAAGCGTCCGGCTGCGCGGCCTTTACGTGGGCCTTTGGGTCAGACTGACGGCCATGCTACTTGGTATAGTATCTGCTGTGACATGCACTGCTGGAACTTTGGGTGCTCTGGTGGGTGCAAAGAGAACGTTTGCTTCGGCCATGGCCAACCAGTCATCGACTCACAAATGTCATCAACCGGCCACCGTAAGTACCTCTTAGTTTTCCAACAAAATCGCCAATGTGAATCCATTCTAAGATCTGATTGATCCGTCAACAAGTCTTCAGGAACAATACAATATCCCCACGTGCTAATAATGAAAAACATCTTTAATTCTATACCAAATATTTTAATCATCATTTACACATACAAAACATCAAAACAAAAAAATAAACATAACATTAAATAAGAGCGAGAGCGGGATTTGTCTATGCTTAGACTCTGCAGTTGGAAATCTGGAAGATGATAATATCGGCGGCACCGGCAGCGGTGAGCTGGTCCATAACGGCGGCGTGGTTCTTACGCTCGACCATGCTGCTAACGGCAACCCAGTCTTCCTCATCCAGGGAAGTGATTGTAGGGGCTCTTCTACCAGGGGTTATCGACAGAAGCTTCTCAAGGTTGGAACGTGGCGCGTTGTAGGTGCACAGAACAAACTTCTTAGCGGCAAGAACACCAGAGATTCTCGCAGTAACAATGTCAAGAGTCTCTTTGAATGCAGGCTGCTTCGAGGTGATGAGGGTGGCGGAGGTGGACATCACAGTGCCAATAGGCTTGAGGCCAGCAGCACGCATGGTCTCACCGGACTCAACGAGATCGACAATGGCATCACCAACACCAAGAGCAATAGCGGCCTCAACAGAACCACCAACAAACTTGATAAAAGTGTCGAGCTTCTCACCAGGCTGCTTGTTCTCGAGCTTGCGGAAGTAGTCATCGGCGAGCTTGGTGAAAGAGGTAACAATAGTCTTGCCGATAAGCTCCTTGGGGTCGGAAAAGGGGCCATTCTCAGGAACCTGAACCTGCAGCTTGCAGTTGCCAAAGTTGAGGTTAAGAGTCTCTTCGACGTCAACACCAGACTCAGCGACTTGGTCCGCACCGGTGATTCCGAGTGTGCAACGACCCTCACCAACAAAACGGGGGATATCAGCAGCGGGCAAAAAGACGAGAGCGATGGGCATGTTGGTGGAAAGGGCAATGTCGAGACGGTGAGATCTGCGGAACTGGATATCGGCACCCTTGAGCAGGTCGATGGCTTGCTCATTCAAGCGACCCTCTAAAGACAAGAGTTAGTGGTTGATTCTAATTGATTCCATCCAATAAAATAAAGCCGATAAGCTGAGATAGTTACATACTCTTGGGGACAGCAAAGAGGAGTCGATCGGTGAGGTGGTTAACTAAATCCATGTTGATAAAAGAGCGAGATGGCGTTGTGATTTAGGAAAGATAATGAGGATAAAGAGAAGAAGAAAATCTGAAAATTTTCGAGTCCTTCTGGAGGATTTTATAAGTTCAACGCAAGTAGACGACCCGGCGGAAGCTACGCGGCAGACTGAGGTCATTAGAAATGTTTCAGTGGAAAAAAGAGTCAGCGAGGAAGCATGAAATTAGTAGTAGTCCTAAATTTCATCATGAAATTAGTCCCGATTTTAATGTCTAAATTAAACACGTTTTTGATCACAAATATTTTAGAGTTTTGATTACGTGGTGTATTATGTAAATTGAAACCTTATTTGTGACAGTGACTCTTTTTTTTGAGTATCTTTCCAGAAAGAGAAGCGTATAGAGCTTTTAGGGCTTTAGGGCTTTTTACAAGTCATTTTTTTATTTTTCACTAAAAAGAAATTATGCTTTCTTTCTAAATAGCCCTAACCCCTGCTGCCACAAACACCCATACACACACACAAACTTGCGACGACTCAACTTTTTTTTTTTTCTCTTTTTTTTCTTCCCTTCCCTCTTTTTCCTCTCTTTTTTTCTCTCTTTTCTTTTAGCCAGTGCTGAACCACAAGAAAGCTACTTGAATAACTTTTTGTTTACATCACACATATATACACAATGGTAAGGATCATTTTTGTATTTTTTTTGTTTTTTCGGATTCTGAATGTGCTAGCGACTGCCGGTTTGCGATGGCTCGACAATAAAGAGAAAAGGATTAGTTCGATCCTGGACTGAAAATCTATATAACAACAAATGAAAACGAGCGATTACGACAGTGAATAGAAGTTATCAAAAACACGATGCATGAACCGAATACTACAAAAAATGATTGATTTTGCAAGTGACAAAAAAAATTTCAACAAGTCGACAAGTGGGGAGAGCTGTTTCAAAGGCAAATCAGCTGTGAAAATTTTCACTTCAACTTTGTTTAACAAGCGCCATGGTCACTACTAATGAATTACGACTACGAACAACGACAATATTATACTATCTCAATGCTTTTTTCGATATCATCACTTTGGTTATTAAAACTACGGCCAGATCTTTGCACATTCAGTCCGATGTCATTTCGTATCAAAATCACTAACACCTCTCTAGGATACTAAGACTCCTGTTAAGTTGGCCAAGGTCATCAAGGTTCTCGGCCGCACCGGTTCCCGTGGTGGTGTCACTCAAGTCCGTGTTGAGTTCATTGACGACCAGTCTCGTTCTATCGTCAGAAACGTCAAGGGTCCCGTCCGTGAGGACGATATCCTCTGCCTCATGGAGTCTGAGCGTGAGGCTCGCAGATTGAGATAAATTTTTTTTATATTCAACAAGTTGTTTTTTATGTTGCCTCTGCGCGTCATGTATTAATGTTATTATTGTCGATATAAATAAAAATTTCAAGGATTCTTTATACGCTAGAATGTTATGTTTTTTTCATTACTACTTCAGTCGAATGTTACAAAAATGAGTATCTTAACTTTTTTTAGTTGGATTTGTTATATCAATAGTTCTCGATATGTAGATGCCAGAGCTTGATATCCATAGGTATTTTACACCTTGATACTCAAAAGTGGACAATATTAATGTGCCCTTTTTAAGCTCCTTTGTTGTTTATAAACTATTGGACCCTAATGCAAAACATCAACTGTGTGGCCTCGATGTTTCAACAGTTGGAAAATGCGGTGGCCCTTTTCCAAATCTTCACATGAGCCTTGGCCCCAGCGCCAGGTGGCAGACTAGTTGACGGCTCTTATATGTTTCAGATTTAGTAGGCATTACTATAATGTGTATGCAATGAATACGCTACTAATATACCTGGGTAATGCCTTTTTGCGACCTCGTGGAAGTGATCAAACGATGCGCTGGTGCTGGGACACGGCCCAAGAATTCGTGTAGACAGACCACTGGGTACTACGATATATCATACGGATCTTCTCATCAAGAGACCTTTCTGATAGATAGAATCTGCGACTTGTCATCGTAAAACTCACAGGGAAAGCTCGATATTGATCTTAACTGTAAAGCCAAAAAAAAAAAAAAGGTTCAGATATAGCCTCACCTCATGGCTATTCGTCATAATAATTAGCAACCAATACTAAAGCAATAAAACCAGTGTATGGCAAAGAAATCAAACAAAAAAAAAAGCCCTTTTCTATCGATGCTAATTCTGAGCTGGGGGGTCCCAAAAAACTCCTGGTCCAAGTGATAACTGTACAAGAAAAGCAACAGTCTTTGGCTTGCCTTGATCTTTGCCTCTCCCTGTTTGGTTCTAGAAACCTCTCTTTCGGTACATCTGGTATTAGAAAAAGTTTCTGGAACCCTAATCTGACTACTGTCTAGTACATTGGCCTGCTATTGTCCCAGTCAGGTTTACTGACTGGTGGCACCACTGCGTTCATAGGCAAATCATTGAACCAATGTCCAGAAAGAAACCTTTTAGTATTGATAATAGCATCAAAACTTTACAGAAATTCCAGTACATTGAACCATGCTGTGAATTTATTGTATGAATTTGTTGTAAAGTATTTCGTGGGTAAGATGGCACTAAGACCCTGAGAATGTTTATATGGACTCCGGAAATATTTTATTGCCAGTTGAGTATCCAAACAGCTATAAATGTACCAAGGCTCAGAAGAGAAGATTCAACCAGGGCCAGGAAATTTTTCAAAGGCAGGATCCATCTCCCGCTTAACTGCCATCATTTGTGAACCCTCAATGGGTGAGGCCAAGCAAAAAAAAAAAAAAAAAAAAAAAAAAAAACAAAAACAAAAAAGATCA
>Ga0160505_101046_pt1 | contig 13777 bp, 9 predicted proteins | sample DIDeMG_FD_108225 | JGI IMG/M metagenome (GOLD analysis project Ga0160505, IMG submission 108225) | Enriched chicken feces microbial communities from UW Madison campus, WI, USA - DID2874_E49_Stillage MG | ecosystem: Host-associated > Birds > Digestive system > Large intestine > Fecal ... | reverse complement strand
CTTGCTTCTCACTGTTTACTCTTTGCGAGCTCGTCATTGTCCACTTTGACCGCTGCCAACGCTTCCGCTTCCGTTTGAGCTCTCCAGCGATCAACGCCCGTGTCGCCCTCGCGCTTGCCCACAGCGAGCAAACACGGCGTTGCGCCCTCGTCATCGAGATCTTCGATCCAGGTCTAGGAACACTGCTAGCGCGCGCGCGCGTCATCAGACTCGCGAACTGCGACGTGGGCATCTCATCTCGGACAGCAATCAATCAAATCAATCAATCACGCTCGTCGCGTCCCTGGTGTCCGGTGCCGCTCGAGCACGCACGCCCGCACGCCCAGCACGCACTGCATCTCGCCTCGCCTCTTGCAAACGCTAGGATCATTGCCTGCCTTGTCCTGTGCTCGCACTGAAGGAAAAAAGTCCATAATAATGGCGACTGTAACAATGTCGGGTCCCATTTTGACCCTCCCCTCGACCACCACCACCACCACCGCCGCCGCCGCCAGAGACTCGATTGTGTCAATCGCGTCTATTCTTGCTCCTCTTCGCTCGCCCACAGATAGCGACAGTTTCGGCCACAAGCACACACACAAACACCGACACTCTCTAGCTGGCCTGCCGATGGTGTCGTCTAGCTCGCGACCCCGCAAGCGCCTCACGCTTCTCGACCGCCGGTCTAACAGGCCACACACCCACCATGACCACATTTCGCGGCCGTTTGCTCACATTGCCAACCACCACCACCCTACCTGCCACAACAATGCCCATGGCCATGGCCATAACCACAGCCACTTGCACCCACACCAGCACACGGCGCACCGCACAACCACGGCATTCACGCCACCAGCACCACACGCCAAGCCGCGCCCGAACCGGCGCCACGGCTCTTTTGTCTCGTTCCGCCGCGTGCCCAAGACACCGCCGCCGTCTCCGCTCGTGACGACGACGTTTGGGCTCCGTCTCGAGCGGGCCTTGTCGCGCCAGCGCCCCGTCTCCCGGCCAGGGACACCGGTGCTGCCTGAAGAATGCTGCCCCGCGCCGGCCTCTGCGCCGAGCACGTTGCGCGTGCCCGGCGCAAACACGCACCTCTTCGTCTCGGCGTCGAGCGTTTCGCTTTCCGATCCGTCACTTGGCAAAGGGATGCCTGGCCAGCAGGGACAGGGACACCGGCGTACGCTCTCGAACAAGGTTCGAACGCTGCTCGTCGGGCTCATGCACCGCCGCCGGGGCGAGGAAGGGTTTGACGAGGAGGAGGTGGAGCGCCATGACGACGAGGGAGAGGGGCAGGGCGAGCAGACAGGAGGAGGTCAGGGGTTGACGTTCGGAGCACCGTTACGCCCCCACCGATCGCCTGGTGCCGCGAGCTTCCACGTTACCACCAAGCTGACGCCTACACGGTCGTCGAGCCCGCCATCGCGTACTGCGTCGTTTGTGTCTCGCGACGAGACGCCCCAGCCGCACCTTATTATTCGGCCGAGGACGAGGAGGGGTCTGCGACACCACACCGAGCGGATCAAGGACGAGGATGATGACGACGACGAGGGTGATGATGAGAAAGACGGCTATGACTATGAAGACGACGACGACGACTGTATCGGCAAGGCCATCACAAACTCGCGCCCGTGTACCCCACTCCCGCTCCGTTCCTCTACCATCGGTCTCTCCTTGCGCCCCACGACCCCAGCACCTGCCAAGTTTATGGCAGTCCGCTCGCCGACAAGGACGTCGATCGCGGACCGCGCCGAGATGAAGGACAGCATAGACAGTTCTCCCAGCCCCGCGGTTAGCGTCTATGTCGAGCGGCCGAGTACGGACTCTCTTACCCGTCCGTCCGTCGACCTCCGCCCCAACCACCTCGACCGCGTCGTTTCGCACACCTCGCGCAACTCGCTCACTTCCGGCGGGTCGCGCACCTCCCACACGTCCGCCCTCACCGACTCTGCCCGTCCCAGCGTAGACACGACGCGCAGCCTGATGCGCACCGAGACAAAGTCGACATTCACATCTGCATCTGGGTCTGGGTTCCGCGAGTCTCCTAGCGAGAACAAAGTAAAAGTCAAGAGCCCGGAGGGGGATATGGACAAGGACGGAGCACTCGAGTCGCGCTTCAGCGACACGTCCGACTCGGAGGACGACGAAGGAGGATACCACGGTCTCGAGCGCGAGCGCCCGACATCCCCCTTCCGCCGCCCATGGAGCTCGATGCCCGACCTCGTGAGGGACCAGCTGCGGGCACTGGCTGCTCGGCGCGGGAAGAGCCTCGAGCTCGCAGAGGAGTGAGGCGGCGTCTTTCACGATCAATTCACGATTTACGACTTTTGCTTTTCTTTACGTCTTAGTTCATTTGCTTTCACTTTTGCATTCACGCAGGCATTGTTTGTAGTCCTTTCGTCACCGATGTACAAGTTGTTTTTGCAGCATGGCAGGAAGACACAGTCAGCGCTGCGCACAAGTGCCGTTCTCGCAATGTTAACAGCTTCGCGGTACCTGAGCGAACCACCAGCCTTCTGTGACCTTCGACATGCTTCTCGAGAAGAAGCGTCGACTCGTATGTTTACCTCGCTGTGGGCGACCAAAGCGCAGCAAACAATAGATGACAGGAGATCCTGTGGTTCCGCAGACTCCTGCGCTTCCTCGCAGTGTCCTGGAGCCAACACAGTTCCTGGTTTCGCCTTGCCCAGACAATTCAACCAGTTCGCCTAAAGCTGTGTTCCTCTACGCACGGACGATCCCTGGCAATGTGGCGGTTACAGAAGCACGAGGCGGACATGTGAGTGGGGTGGACGGCAGCGATTTCCGCGCCATATCCGGTTACAGCTCTGTGCCTCCGTGGCGCGGCTGGCTCCTACACTGGAATCCTGAGGTCTGGGAACAATGGGGACGGGAGATGACAATAGACGGCACAGCATCAAACTTTGGGCCTGGGGGGACGTGCGTCCCGCCTCAGAACCGAACCAGTCTGGACTCGTGTCAGGCTGCCTCGTGTGCGCGGTGAGGTTGAGGTTGAGGGTCAGACGTCAGTCTCGAGACCAAGGAGTGAAATGGAGGGGGTGGACGAAACGCGACAGGGTTCACATCCTTCCAGATCTGCGCACAGACACACCACGACCCCGACGTATCAGCCCCCTCGAGCCTTTTGTCCTTATCGCTTCTCCTTGCCACTGAATCCCTTGTCCAGGAGTGGACGGACGAGACGCCCCGGGAACAGTGATGCGGCCCCAAAGGCCGGCCACGGGTCACCGGTTGCCCCGCGCGGTCCGTCCCGATGATGGCGAGAGCCGCATGCACAGTATTGGCCGTGTCATGTGCCCAAGGCGGTTCAAAGCGTGGCTGCTGTTAAGTGATGTCTTCTGTTCCGCTTGTGCTTGGTTGGCGTTCCCCTCTTTGAATTGATTTCCATCTTTCCACTCTTTATCGTTCCAACCCTGTCCCCGTGGCTGGTGTGACCGAGTCAGCGAGTGAGATCTCACGCGCTCCCGACGATGTAACCACGTAGTAATCGATGAGGGCGCCAGCATCCTGACATTATGTATCGATGGCAGAACGAGGTCAGCTGCCACAAGTTACTGTCACTCCGGACTCCCAGATATACCAGCCTGCCCGATCCAACATGCCTGCACTGTCTTTCTCTCCCCAAGAGCTGTTAATTGTGCTCGCTGCCCCGACGGCGGGCAAGATGGACTTGTCTAGGTGTTGGTCGAGACGGTGGTCGAGTCGGTGGAGGCCGCCGGCTGCTTCTGAACGAGGCAAGAAATCAGTCGCGTGAGTCGCACATGGATCGCATGGGAGTCTTAACGTCCTTGTCACAGTACAGTCATCGAGTAATCAGTGCATACTGGCAGTCTTCCCACGATCACATGAGTTGCAGCGTTGCAGAACGATGTAAACAACACGTTACGTCATTGTGTTTTGACCCAAGACTTCCAAGTCTGTAAACAATGACCGTGGGAGAACGCGCAGCCAAGTCGTCAGCGAGAATACCAAACGTCAGCACCGGTAAGGTGAGCACTTTGCATTGTTTTGGTTGTGTTTTGGCAATCGCGAGCAATACACGAATGTCATTCTTGTTGCTGTGTTGGTCGTCACAGGCAGCGGACGCAGGCAGAGACGAGAGTCAGTGTGGGCGATGGGCGATGAGCAATAGCGCTGGCATGTTTCCCAGGTGGGGCAATGGCTGAGTGGAATGGCTCATAGCCCCACAGTTGGAGGGTCATGGGTGCGCTAGTGGGGCGCAGCAGTGGAGCAGGTGGTGCATGATGTAGCCGCCAGCCTACGCCCTACGCCGCAGAGCAGCGCGAGAAGCACTCTGCATTGATACGGCTAAACCGGCCCACATGGTGTCCATACGGTGCCCGCACTGCACTGACGTTAGCTGGGCACGCTGGCTGGCAGAGCTGAGCTACTGTGCGGTGGGCTGGCTGAGCTTGTGAGCTTGTCAGCCAAACGAGGCTCCATGTTTGGGTAAGCGGGGAGAGCATGAATGGGCGGTAAAACGCTGCAGTGCATGCTGGCTGGGGAATGTGCTTTGGTGGGGCGCACTAAAAACGAGCAAGAGACGGTAAAGGGGCTGGCTGGGAGTACGTTCAGTCACTGTATGGGGTGGGATGCATGTGTTGCACGCAGAGCCCACCTGGCTCGCTCATGGCTCTCAAGGCTCTAACTGTCGTACTGTCAATGGCTCAGCTGACACGCCCGCTGATGAGACCACTCAACCCACTATGACACTGCGCCCAATCTTGCAGCCAGCCAGGCAGGAGAGCCCAGCCCCGCCCAGCGTGCCCAGCCAGGGGAATGCTCCACTGTGCTATGCAGAAGCCAGCAATAATATGCAATTTCTCCCAGCCAGGACGTTTGTAAGCGTGCAGGCGTGCAGGCGGCGCCTTCCCCCCTTTAGCGGAAATACGGCGTTATAAGAATTGTGCTCTCAGATCACTAAAGTCACGGGACGAGTGATGCACACTCGAATAATACAAATTGGTGCACCAAGGGCATCAGAGCAGAGGAAATTTGATCCCGTCGCATTTTGGACCAAAACAATCGTATTGTTTGCACTCCTGGCTGTTGGCTGTGTATGGCTTGTGATTGGCTAGAGAGGAACTGCTAGCTGGGAGGGAAGACACACAGTGTGCGTTGTGCGTTGTGCCCGCAGGCCGGCTGCCTAGTGTTTTTTGCAATTGGGTGGGAGGATTTGCCCAGCCAATCTGGCGGGAAGCAAAGCGCGGGCGGGGCAGGCATCAGAGCAGAGCCAAACAGGACCCGCGTACACACAGTGTATGGGAAAAATGGCAGAGCCTGGCTGGGTGGGAGACTGGCTGGCTGTGGGTGACTGGGTGACTGGTACTGTCTGGCTGGCAAAGTGTCCCGCCTGCCCAACTACAGTAAAGGCCGAGCCACCAGCACCCCCGCTCCCACCCACTCACCCACTCACTGTATACTATTACCACCACCTACCACCACCACTCAACCACTCACCGTACAACCACCCACCACCAACAACCAACCCTCAGCCAACCGGCCACCCCCTACCGCGACCCCGAGTCACCACCCAGCACCAACAACATCAACAACAGTGAGTACACACATCCACACGACGTGCATACAACACGTTTCAATGCGCTTCTGGATGCTCGTCCAGCCCGTCAAAACGGTAGCGAGCTAGCGTCGTTGCCCATCTTGCAACACGTCTTCCTTCATGTATGGTGCTGCACCACCGTACAATGGATGGCTGTTGTTGTTATTATGGCGGCGCGCGTGGCGACTGATTTCCCCTGGTGGTGGAGGCGCGCTCGGTGGGTCGACCTCACCAGCATCGTTCCCCACCATCATCCGTCGTCGCCGTCACCATGATGGATCGCGAAGACGGGAAATCGTTAGAGTCCCAAATGGCTTCTCTGTCTTCCCTCCTCTGGGACCCACGGCCGCCACTTGACCCATCCTCCATGACATCCACCACACCCATCCACTATGGTGAGGAGCACCCTTAGTGCCATCCACCTCACCACTGCATCTATCGTGCTCGGCGCGTCCAACATGCCAAACGGCGTGTTCGTAGCTGCCATACTGCCGTGGATGCGTTGTGCAGCGCGGTCTAGACGCCGTCCCCACCCACATTCCCCCCATCAATATCCACCACCCACCACCCACCCCAGCCAGGCTCAACCGAGCCAGGCGCGTCGCCTACCTCCACCACCGCGTTCCAACGTCATCAAACATCCATCCAACCACCACCATCCACCACCCCTGCTCACCCCACCACCCTGCATACTGCATAGAAAACATGCGCTGACCACATTTTTCTCTTCCAACCAACCATCCAACTCACCGCACTCTCACACTATTATTATCCACCCTGCAGATGCCCAAGGTTTCGACTAAGGACTCCAAGAAGGACACCAAGAAGCGCACCAAGAAGGACCCCCTCAAGCCCAAGCGCGCCCTCTCGGCTTACATGTTCTTCGTCCAGGACTGGCGTGAGCGCGTCAAGTCTGAGAACCCCGACGCTTCGTTCGGTGACGTCGGCCGTCTCCTCGGCGCCAAGTGGAAGGAGATGTCGGCCGCCGAGAAGAAGCCCTACGAGGACAAGGCCGCCGCCGACAAGCAGCGCTCGGCCAAGGAAAACGCCGCCTACACCGCGTCCAAGAAGAAGGGCAAGCAGCAGGTGTACGTATACTCCCTTTCTAGCGCTGTAGCATCTGCTAACTTGTGCAGCGTCCAGGAGGACTCGGACTCGTCCGACTAAGCGTCTCGCCGCAAGTCTTCCCCTCGATCTCTTTTCGTTCCTTCCCCCTCCTCTCCTATACCCCGCTTCCCTTCGACTTCGATGCTCCCGACCTGCAACTTCTCTGGCGTTGCGGCTCGGTCGTAGTTATTTTTGCTTTTGATGTTTTCCCCTTCCTGCCCTCCCGCCGCTCCTCGATTCGTCGTATTCCCGCAGTAGCGCGCGGTCGTATGCAGATGTGTTCGCGTGAGCTGTTGTTGCAGTATGTCAAAGTGTCAAGGTGGCAAGGATCAAGGTGTGGTGAGCGTGGAGCGATCAATGAGACAGGTGTAGGTTACAAGATGAACTGACAAGGGACGAGGGGGGGAGTGTGCTCATATAAAGGACGTGGCGAGGGGTCTCGGTAGAATAACACACGAGCGCTCGGTGTTAATGTCAAAGCAATGCTCGAGTGCGAGTGGAGTATCATTGGCGCAGGAAACAAGGGTCTCGACGCGTGACTGATTCAATCTCGTTGTCATTGCAGTCACTGAGGAGAGTTAACCTCTGCACCTCTTGATCTCGGGGTATCTCCGAAATGCGAGTCGCACATGGCAACCTCGAGTGCCATATCCCATAGCCCATGTATCCAACTCCTAATAAGCCCACTGCAACTCGATCGAGCACCCACTCTCACCACATCAAGGTCCAATCCGCAGCGACATTGTCCACAAGTAGAGCGTTTCGTGACGTAACAGCACTAGAATCTGTGGAGGCTCCACATCAAGCATCAACAGCAGCGCGCAGTATCCTCTTTTGTCTCCAGAGCATTTCTAGCATCGTCCATCCCACCGCCCATAGCGAGCGGGGCACCTATCCCGGCCAACTACTCGTCTCCATCTCCATCTCCGCGGCTCCGGCTCCGGCTCCATCTCCGCCTCGATCATTGGACACCTCGTGGTCGCCCCAAACAGCGCGACAGCGTGCGGCCGTAGCCAGCACCTGGGGGCTACGTCAACCCCCCGTATCCTGACGGAACCAAATCCATCATCATCGCCCACAACGCCACGCCCTGGCGTGTTTCGCAGCCAGACCCACCAACCTGGGGTTGGGCTTGCGTTTTCGGGCACAACCAGTACCCAGTTACGCCCAGTACCTCGGACCCCCTCGCGACCATTCCGCGCCAGCACGAGAAGAGCTCACATCTTGATCTTTGTCTCTGTACGACACACACGACAAACGTTAGTCTAGCTCTCGGCTGCCCCCCGCCCCGCCCCGCCCCGCTTCGCTCGGACTGCATCGGCCCCGGACGACGATAGGATACCGCCCCGTTTCTTCGGAACTGCGCGCCGGTTTTTCCTTGCATTCAGGAAACAAGACGTCAAAGGAAAACCAAGGAAGGAGAAGGAAATTGCAGTTCAAGTTGTTCTGGACGTGACCTTTTTACGACCAGATAGTCGACGACAAGGACACGGACAAAAGCGAAGACGACAGAGGGTGCTTGAACTTTGGCTCGGAGCTTCCTTGGTTGACAGATCGGTTTCCTTGGACGCGTTCTCATCGTCATCGGAGACAGATCTTTATCTCAACCTTGAAATCAATCTTGATTTTCATCTCCACTCTCCCCGACTTGGACCTCGACATCGACTTGGCCCACCATGCGTATCTCGAAAGAACAGTTCCGCGGCCTCGACCAGTACAAGTACAGTGGTATCGACAAGAGCGTGCTCTCGCGCCACGTCCTCACGCCGTGGTGGAACTGGCTCGTGACGTGTTTCCCGCGCTCGTTGGCTCCCAATGCTGTGAGTAGATGACGCCGGGGGAGGGCACGGACGCGTAGCGGGGAACCAGGTGGAAGCCATGGCCAATACTGGCGATAGCGATGGTGTTGGAGGCATGCCAGCGAGACAAGAGGGAGGTTCTCAGTAAGGCGTGGGAACGATGACGGGATCGCGCGATGGCGAGCGGCTGCTCTGGCCTTGTTCAGACCAGATGCTCGGCGCGGACTCGTCCCCTACTGCCCGAATCAAGCCGAGCGCTCACGGCGAGGACTCACCTACGTGTGGGAAGCTCGTCGGTGTCGTCTCATGCTTCTCACCCTCCACCGCGAGAAGTTGTCAAGGCGATGATACCCTGTCGCGGGCCCCGCTCCGGCTGTGACATGTAAATGACAAGAACTAACCCTCAGATCACCTTCATCGGCCTCTCGTTCGTGTTCGCCAACGTCCTGACCCTTCTCTACTTTGACCCTACCTACGAGGGCAAGGACCTCCCCACATGGGTCTACTTCTCGTGGTCGTTTGGCCTCTTCGCGTACCAGAGTGAGTTGCATACTCTGCATACTCCGGGGAGGAATGAAAGCTCACAACAGGCATGGACGCGATCGACGGCAAGCAGGCTCGTCGCCTCGGTATGGGCTCGGCCCTCGGTGAGATGTTCGACCACGGATGTGGTGAGTAGCCGTTCATTCGATAGAGACACAACTGACACCACAGACGCGATTAACACCACCCTCGAGGTCGTCCTCGCGTGCCACGCCCTTGGCCTGAACCGCTCGTGGTGGACTGTTGCGTCGGAGACCGCGTCGCTCCTCAACTTCTACGCGTCGACCTGGGAGGAGTACCACACTGGCACCCTCTACCTTTCGGCCTTCTCGGGACCTGTTGAAGGTATCCTGATGATCGTCCTCATCTACTTGATCACCGCTCTCCACCCTCTCCACCAGCGCTTCTGGGACACGCCCATTGTCTCGTTCATCCCCGCCGGCTACGGTACCCAGGCCGCGCAGATGCTCGACAAGGCCCTCGGCCTTCCTCAGCAGTACGCGCTCGCCGAGCTCCCTATCAACGTTGCGTTCATGATCTTTGGCGCGTTCGGCACTGTCGGCAACATGATCAACTCGTACTACAACGTCATCGCCGCGCGCCACCGCGCCGGCAAGGCCATCATCCCCCCGCTGTTCGGCCTCCTTCCCTTTGGTGTGCACACGGCCATCCTCGTCGCGTGGCTCCACTCGTCGATCCGCGGCGGCGTCGAGCTCGTCCACGACGCGCGCCTCCTCCCCTTCCTCCTCTACTGGGGCATGGCCGCCGCGTACCAGGTCTCGCAGCTCATCCTTGCGCACGTCACAAAGTCGCCCTTCCCGTACTGGAACGGCATGATGATCTACTCGCTCTTTGGCGCCATTGACGCGAACGCCCAGTGGCTCTTTGGCCGGTGAGTCCAGTGTGGCAGCTGTAATTACTGGACACCCAGCTCCCTGTACTATCTGTCTCGCGCCTGCTAACATTCCAGTGAGCCCCTCGTCCAGTCGTCGCCGACCGCCGCCAACGTCTTCATCGTCATGTCCTTCGTCGTCGCGCTCTTCAACTATGTCCGCTTTGCCCGCGAGGTCATCTGGCAGATCTGCGATTACACTGGCATTGCGTGCTTCACCGTCCGCAAAAAGGACAAGCAGGGCCACTGGGTCCAGAACGAGGAGGAGCTCAAGAAGCTCAAGTGAGTGGGTGCCCACTCGCGACCACGCCTGCGGAGATGCAAGGTTGGCCTTGCTTGACCCACTCTCCTGTAGTGCAAAACTGCGGCTCTCGGCTAGAGCCATACGAACAGACCCCGCTATACCAAACGACGACGACGGCGCGCGAGCCGACGGGATGAGCCGTGTCGTCGGCACCGACTACTCTGACGAACACTGTCCCGCCTCGAGCACGCGCCGCGCTATCCCCATCTCTTTTACCACCCTATCCTAGTCATTTCCATACTAGTCGAGCATACCCGCCGGAACCACGGCTTGCATAGCGACGTGACTGTATGCATCTTGGTGCCATCTGCGAGCAAAGTCGAGTAATGTACAGCTGCATGCAAGTTACTAGTCTAGGTCTATCATCTCCTCCTCGTCCTTGGGCGCATGAGCATGCGGGACGACGACATTCGACAGCTTCTTGGGCCCCGCTGGTCTTCCAAGCTTGACGGGCCTGTTCGATGCCTCTTTAAGACTCGCAATCGCCGCTCCCTTCCATCAGCCCCGCACTCGCAGTAAAACTCACCCTCTTATCGGGATCTTCATCCCTGGCGCCGGTCGGATCAAACCCAATGAGCTTGATCGCCGCAGCGTTGAACACGCGCTTCCGCTCCGGCCCTCCTTCTGGCTCCTTGCGCTCCCGTTTCCCGAGCGCCGCGAGATACTTGGCGCCGACCGACGAGTCGTCCGCGCGCTCGAGGATCTTGGCGAGCGCAGCCTCCGCCTCGGCCTGCTCGGCTTTCCGCTTGCGCTTGATGTCCTGTGCCCGTCCAAGGCGTTCGGAGAGGTGCGAGTCGCCGAAAGAGGGCAGCGCGTCGTCGGGCCCGAGGCGCGCGATGCCTGATCCGACAACGTACGTCGCGTTCCCATCACTGTGCGCTGTGGGTGTGGCGCGAGATTGGTCGCGCGGGAGGAGACCGCGCTTCATGCGGGGGTTGTACGTGTCGTAGTCTTCCGAGCTCTTGCCAATACGTCCTCCCCCGCCGCCGCCCCCGCCGCGGGCACGCGTCTGGAGCTCAAAGGACGTAGTGGCGCTCGCGAACTCTGCGCGCGACGCGCGCCCGCGCTTGACTGCCGCGTGGACGTGGTACTCGCAAACCGAGCTCAGGCGCGTGTCGACCCACGCCTTGCACCGGTTCCCGTCGCGCTGGAGCGCCGTGCAGCGCCCAATGTCCATCGCGTGCCCTATCAGCGTGATGCTGTCCCCGGACTGCGGGTTGAGTGCGAGTGGGAGCGAGAGCGGATGCGGGGCCGCGCCTCCAGACTAAACGTCAGAATAGATAACGCAGCTAGGACGTACCTTCAGTGGCCGCAGAATACGCGGGTTCAGAATGGCAATCACGCTCCCGACCCCGAGGTTGCACCACCGCTCGTACGCGCCGCCCGAGCCGCCGCGGTAGCTGCGCGTGACTCCGCCCTCGCCGTCATCGTTATGAACGATCGCGTCGGATTCGAACAGGAGTAGCTGGAGCATCGCATCCCCGGCGACTCCACTCCCCCCTAGAGCTTTGTTACGGGGCGGGAGGCTCACAAGCTTGAGGTTGATGTACTTCTTCGGCCGGCGCTTCCTTTCCGCAGGAGCTTTACTCTTCCCCTTCGTGGCCCTATCCTTCGCAGCCGCGAGCTTGCTCTTCCGCTCTTTCCCCGCCTCGGTCCCTTCGACGTGTCCCTCGTCCTCGTCATCGCTGGCGACATCCTTCATCCCGCTCACCCGGATCTCGCCCCGCTCCGCAACGACGGCGATCGTAACCCAGTCCCCGTCAACAGGCACGTCGTAAGTCGACCCGTCGCGGCTCAGCCGCGCGACGCTGTAGATCTGCGACGGGCGGAGGTGGTATCGGCCGTACAGGTGGTCCTGGACGTCGGCGTGCGGGAGCACGCGTTTTCTGCAATGTTAGCGCGGCTGCCATGATTCTCGGAGAGGGCAGCAGGCGGGGAGCTCGAATGAGGGAGCAGCCAGCAGCACCCCCCTCGCTGCCCTAGCCTCGTTGCGCTAGGCACTCACGAGAGACGGATCCCCGAATTAGGCTCCAGCGACCGCCACTCATTCTCCCCCTCGGGATCGAGCCCAAACGTGCCGGGCCCGAGGGGTATATCGTTAACGACGCAGAGATCGGCATCGCGCTCGGTACCTGTGCGCACGACTTGGAGCTCGTCGTCGTCGTCATCTAGATCCCTCTCCCTCTCCCTCTCCCTCTCCTTCTCCTTCTCCTTTCCTTTCCCCTTCGCGTCCCCAGCGATCCCGGTCTTGGACCCCGTCGCCTCTGAGCTCGTGCCCCGCAACGACCGAGAGGGACGTTGCCCGAACCCCACACTCCGCTCCAAGCTCGGCAGGGCCTGGACCGGCGCGGACCGCCGCTTCGCGAGCGCGGCAGCGAGGCCGGACGCACGGGGCGGCTGGGTCGTGAATGCCTGTGCTGGTTTTTTGAGCAGAGTAGAGGCGGGCTTGAATTTCGGTGCGGGGGCGAACGAGGGCTGTCGTGGAGGCGATGGCGGGTCTGGAGCCGAGTCAGCAAACAAGCAGACAGAGTAGTTGTAGTTGTAGTGTGGGACGGAGTTGGAAGGGAGTTGGGAGTTTGTGCTCACTCTCAGCGGCTTGTGGTCGCGGTTTTGTGGGCGTCACGTCCACCAACACCTTTGCGCGCTCCTTTGCCTCTGCTGCGGCTTTTGCTTGTGCAAGTGCCAGGCGCTTGGCTTTGAGCGCTTCCAGGGCGGCGATTTGGGCGTCGATGTCGGAGGTGTTTGTTGCGTCGGATTCTTCCATTGTGAGGTCGTGTGGGAGAGGTGGAGTGTAAAATATGAAGGAGGGGGAGGAGTTGATAGAGGAGAGGAGACGATAGAGGTGGGGGAGTGGAGTGGAGGTCCATCGTGTTGACGCGCTTTGAGTTTTGTCTTTCCTGACGCGTCGGTGGCAAATCTACGTGGCGTGACGAAACCCCCAGGAGTATCCCAGTGTGGCACTCGAGGCAATTTAGTGGCAAACCCTCTGGCTACCGCTCTAGCTTCGCTTTGGCTTCCGGTTGTACATGTCACAAACATCCATATGCTATGTCTATACTACATCTAGTATGCTCACATGTATCCCTATCCTTCAACCCTTACTTTCCCATAAACGTGTTCTGTCGGCTGTCGCGGTTTCGTCTTTGTACGCTACAGTCGTACTCGTGGGAGCGGTATCTGGTCCGTTCCGACCGTTCCATGTTCTCTTCTTGTGCCTTCTCACGTCTTACACTCTCTCCACCTCCAACTCCAACTCCCGTCCCACGGTAATAATAACCACTACAGGCTCCTCTCGCTCGCACGGCTTTCGGTCCGGCGGGACCGCTTCTCCGCCGTCTTCCTCCTAGCCGGTGCCTTGGGGACGGGTGTGGCGCGCTGCGTCGATCCGCATGCCGAGCCCGGGACAGGTGGCAGAGGGGGCGGGGGCAGAATTGGGGTTGACGCGGTTGAGCTCGGACCCCCAGCACCATTTACCTCGGGCTTCTTCTTGCTGCGGGAGACGCGCTTCTTCTTCTTGACTGGTTCTTCGGGCTCCGAGTCAATGTCCATCTTTTCCTCCTCGTCAGGGAGCG
>Ga0160505_101045_pt1 | contig 13781 bp, 18 predicted proteins | sample DIDeMG_FD_108225 | JGI IMG/M metagenome (GOLD analysis project Ga0160505, IMG submission 108225) | Enriched chicken feces microbial communities from UW Madison campus, WI, USA - DID2874_E49_Stillage MG | ecosystem: Host-associated > Birds > Digestive system > Large intestine > Fecal ... | reverse complement strand
GTTGTCAGCGTGGCAAGCAGAAGACCACTGCACCAAGGCAACTTACGAGCAGTAGCTGAAGAACCCAGCATGCCAGGCCGAGCCATGTCCAACTTGTCGTTAGTTAGTATAAATCATAGCGATGTGTTGGCGGACTCACAGAGTCGGGAATGTGCAGTAAATCCACTGGAAGACGGACCCGGCAAGCAGCCCAAGGCCGTTCATGGCAAAGTCCATTCCAGTGCAGACAAGGATACTGTCGGGCCTCTTGCGGCGAATAAGCAGGCTGGAGGTGAGCGATCTGTCTTGAAGTGTGGGTCAAGGTTGGTTCTACGTACTGGGCACAGTAGTAAATCAGGATAAAGCCGCAAATAATGGTGTGAACAATAGCTAGCGGGAATTTGGGATTCTCTTCAACTGCGAAGGTGTCAGTGACCGTGGAGGACGTGGCGGACGTGGGGTACCTACGTTGAAAGCTCATGAAAGGGTCTCCTTTAGTGTTGACCATCTCGACAGGAATAGGATAGTAGAGACTGTGGCCAGCTTCGACCGCGGCAAACACGACATGGGCGAGTGCCACAATACCGGCGGCACCATAAAGAATCTTGTGGATTGTCGATCCGATCATTGCGTGTTAGTGGAGCGTCGAAGTGCTAGGAGAGTGATGGAAGTGGGGGAGGGGGGGAGAAGCCTTTGAAGAACATGTCAACGGGCTCTGTCTATATACCCACCGCATTCGACAACACCGGTGTCCGAGAAACAATCGTCTTCGGAGACATAGGCTGCGCCTCTCGAGAGGTATTCCAGAACGATCATGTAATCTTCGGGAACATCTCCATGGTGCCACCGAGAGGTTGGTTGACCACTCGCCCTACTGTGGCTCTCTCTACTGTACATAAGCCGTATTGCCTCGTTCAGGAAACATCGCCAAGGCAGCGAGCACTAGCCCGTTTCACATGATACTGGCGGACCATCTCGCCGAAGGTACCCACCGCCTCATGTCTCCGTCCCGCGCGTACGAATGTGGCCGTAGAGTAAAAGAAGTTCTCCGGCGCCTGCCAAACGTTTCTGGGTCAACCACATCTGTACTTGACTCTCGGCATATATTGTTGAGGTCGGATCCTTTTTGGTCTGGACCAACGCCGGTCGCTTGGCGGCCTATTCCAGAGCCACACTCGTGTGTCGTTGACAATTCTCTGATTATTTGTTTATTTTCCGGGCTTTTCCCGTGCTGTTTGATTCTCCTCTCATTGGTCTTGTTGCTTGTGTGAGGGCCATGCCAGCCTAGCAAGTCTCCGGAACCCTTAGTGAGGGGAAGGGTCAGGTAGAGCACCGTCCCGCACTCACAGTACAACGGCGGGCCATCACAGTGGCGGTGTCAATACTTGCCGAATGGTTTATGAACGAGCATCTACTTTTGCCATCAACAACCATTAATATGGGTTTGTGTCGCATCGGGGACGTGGTATTTGCGCGGCCTGGAGACTAAGGACTCCCCACTACGCTTATCGAATATCACGCACCTTAGGCTGAATCCTCAATTAACTTGATAGCCCAATGCTGTACAGAGGTGTGCCTGTGATTCGCGTATGAGATAGCCAGGTGGTAGATCCTCGACAGCATGTACCTACATCGAACCCTCGTCGCATATCGCACACGCTGTCGCCCCGCTCCGCCTGCACATAAAGACCGCGACTACTGTATACGCGTTGCTGGTGGGGCAAAAGTGTTCAGTATAAGCGCAGCTCCTCGTAGTCAGCTGTAAAAAAATGTATTACCACTGAGAAGGTAACAAGCCGCCTGTCCTTGTCATTGGTTCGTTTCAGATCATCGCGTCTTGATAGTGACTCACAACTCAGTCCCACAGTCAAGAAGTCAATCGCGTCAAGGTCGTCGCAGCGGTCCTGGCCGCCAAACTGCCTCCCCACTTTCTCCACCATCCCTTTAGCGGAGATCGCCCTCATGTCCGTCCCTCGGATCTACGACATGCCGGCGGCAATCCCGGGTTTCGCTATTGTAATCAACGGCCCGAATGCGCGTCCCCAGCCCCCGTCTACGCCGTCCGCGTCCGCTTCATATCGGCTCTGGCCGTCGGCTACGGGTTCCCAGTTACCGTTACCCGGTCCCCGACGCGTGGATATCGGACTGTACCCAACTTTTCAACAAACGTTGCGTCTTTCTTGATTTATCACACTCACTACTCACCTCGATCCATACATTCATCAACGATGAGAGCGTGTCTCGAGCATGTTCGCAAGGTGCGTCCCCTTTGAATTTCCTACGCAGAATACTTACGTGTGCAGTGCTGGTCCCGATCCGTCAAGGGCAGTGAGTAAGACACGGCGACGCACAGACCGGCCGGTGTACTGATAGCGCTCGCTAGGCCATGACGCCAACGTCTTTGGCGACAGTGTAAGCTTCCCACTCTGGTTAGCGCTGACGCCGCAGGTAGACATCCTCGAGGCGCGTCCGGGACGCGTCAAGGCGCGCATGAAGATTGAGCAGCGGCACCTGAACGGCCGGGGCGTGAGTTGAGGAGCGCAGATTCAGCGGAGGGCGTCGCTGATGTTTCCAGAACGTGCACGGCGGCATGATCATGACTGTGAGTTTTGGGATGCACGAGCGTCTTGGCTCTAACGCCGCAGCTCCTCGACGACATTACGTGGCTCTCGCTGCAGACGTTCGGCACACCGGTCGTGCCGACCGTCTCGTCCAACATGAGCTGCGAGTTTGTGCGGCCGTGCGGCCGGCTCGGGGACGAGCTTATCATGGTGTCCAAAACGGTCAAGCAGGGTGAGTACAAGTGGACTGCGACCACGACGCGAATGCGTACAGCAACGCGACGGACAGACCGACTAATTCCCCAGGACGACGCCTCGCCTTCCTCCGCATCACCTTCTACCAGAAGGGCGAAGTGTGCGCGTACGGATCGCAGACTGTCGCTGTCGACCCGGACATGGCCCCCATGACGCACTACTTTACCGAGGACGGCTCGCAGCTCCTTCCGGGAAAGCCGCCCAAGAGGAAGGCCAAGCTCTAGATTTGCTTGCCAAATAGAACTATTACATGTATAGCTTTGAAATTATAGATCAAATTGGCTACAACGGGTTGCTCATACCACGGGGACACATCCCGGGAGCTGTGGAACCTAGAATGACAGTACTACAACACTCATGAACTCGTTGTCCTGTGATTGTCAGTGGACGCCAGTCTCCGTACACCTACCTCATCGTTCTTGTCCTGCGTCCACTACAGCACATCAGCGAGGCTCAGGTGAGATACTGCTGCCAACTCATCAATTTAACGCACCGTCTTTATATAAAGGTGATCGTCATCAGCATGCACCGCCTGTGGTCCTTCGATAAGGCTCGGGAGGCAAACGAGGACCGAGGATCCGTGTCGGTCGAACGGCTGACGAAGCCTACCATCAGAGGTGGGTAGCATCCGTCGGCTGTTCAATGGTGTGTTTGCTGCGCGACTCCATTTGGCGGGGTGTAAAAAGGTCATGCCTGATACGTTGACGCTCGATTTGAGAGGTAACTCTTCTTCCTTGCACGCTGCAGACGCCCCACCGAGCGGTCCTCGATGCAGGTTCGCACCAGCATAACTAGCAGTGAACACTCTAGGATCAGGCACTTGAGGGCGGGTCCTGTCGTTGACCAGCCGCAGCATGACGGTCCGCATACCCGACACGGCACCATTCACAACGTTGGAGGGCCAAAACTCGAAATCCGTATAGTTGATCCATTGATCGCGGCCGATGGTTTCCAGGCGGATGTTGTTGAAGGGGGGCGTGTCTGTTGAGGCCACTGCAGCGGGGCAATGTCCGAACTCCTTCACGATGCGGTCGGCACGGACCTGAACAGCATAGCCGAAATGGGGGCAGTTGTGAAAGTCATCTGCGCTGACGATCACCTGCCAAAGACCATTACTGCATTTGGCGTTGATGTCGCATTCGAACGGTTGGCGCACACCAGTCATGGTACGTTCATACTCGTAAACGTGGTCGGGCAGGTCGATGCGCGTGAGTATTGAGGCACCAGGAGAGAGGTGGAACCAGGATGGGGGCATTGTTGAGGTGACATCTCCGGCGCATGCCAAGTTTTGCGCGCCGGCACGAATGATAATGAGGGATACACCGTCGTCGACGACTCCTCTGCCCTCGTTGAGTTTAACCACGGTGTCCTCATTCGCCACGACGCGGAGGCCAGCAACACCGATGGTTTCCGAGTCGATAAGACAGACCTCAGGCCAGTGAAAGATGGTACCGTTACGAAGGAACTCCTTGTGTGCCACGTTGACTTTCTGAAAGTCAGTGACATGGTCTGTCCCTCTCGCTCACCAAGGTCAAATCTCCAGTACGCCAGTCCCACACACACGCCTCCGCTGGCAGCTTTGAGCTGCATGTCCAAAGAAGCAGGCGCCCATGGTTAATTTCGACAACCGTCTGTGGGACGTTGGCTGTGTACACATGGCCCCACTGCCCTGGCACCGAAGGAGACTCGTCGAGGTGGACGGTGTGACGGATGATTGGAACCTTCGCGTCGGGGTGTGCCGTGGGTGGTGCGCCGTGATCTTGGATCAGTCGAAATAGGTGGATTGCATATTGCATGGCCGGGCGAGGTTGCTCAATAATGGTCACCGACGTCGCTGCCATCACGTTGCTGTTGGGGTCGATCGCCAGTGTGGTGAAGGAAACGTCCTCGGTCGGCATGACTGTCCATGACGGTGCCTTGTCCGATCCAATTTCACGAGTCGTACTCATGTCCCACACCATCCAGCTTTTGACTGGATTCCAATCAGTGTCACGGTTGGCAGTCTGTCCATCGCGATCGTCTGGCCAGGTCCCTTTGGCCGCGATCACGAACCCTCCGTTGGCAATAAGAATCGGTTCGTCGTTCAAATCGCCCTGACACGGCAGCATGTCAATGCGCTTTGGTTTGAAAGCAGTCCAGCGCGCCTGTGTATCAATAATGCGCTGTACCCGATCCGCGTCCGAGGTGTTGGGGGGTTTAGGGGGAGCGCATGTGAGACCATGGTAAAAGACGCGCAGAATGAGTTGCAGCCGTGACGAGTTGACGACCGCCGAGTTCAGGTACTTTGAAGACTTGAGATATCAGCAATGTGAAAGCCAGGTTAGTTTTGGAAAGGGAAAGAAAGAAGGCTGTTTGAGTAGAGCCTGTCTTCATCCAACCGACTTCAATAAAGGCGGTACTCACCGAAGCGACGGCGAGCAGGCTGCGCGCGTCGAGGTACGAGAGAATATGTTCAACGAGGTATATATGGCTCCCCTCCCGGAAGAAGTTCATTGTGACCGATGGTGTTGGGACGCGTTACGTGTGTGTTTCCCGTGAGAAGAGGAGGGAAGAACGTGTCCAGGGAGTGAGTATGCGTGCTTGCGAATGGCCCTTCGTGGTGCTAGAGGTAGCGAGAGAAAGAGAGACGGAGATGAAGACACCACGAGTGAATGGCAGCCTAATGGTGAATAAGGGAGAGGGAAAGAGTCGTTCTTCTGCTAGGAGCGGAAGGGGGGAGACTCGGGCCGGACACGGACGTGTTACGGTCGCTGCGCGTCGAGGGTACGAGAGTTGCCGTGACAAGGGAGCGACTCGAGAGAGGGGATGAAAGATTGGATGGAAAAACAAAAGAACAGACAATAAAAGAAGAAAGAATGCGAGAGAGAGAGAAAGAGAGATCACAGAAGGACAGAAAGGAAGGTGAAATAATCTTGAAACGGGCAATGTGATCTACACAGGTTAATCACGCGTACAGGCGCAGCAGGAACAAGGAACGAGGTCACTATATCCGATGTTTTACCGAAAGCATCAACCCCATCCACTACAGCAGCACTCACTCGGCATGTTGACAATGTAAACGTGGTTATCATGTCCATGACCCTTGCAGCCTCGTGTTGTCAGCAATCGAATTGAGGGGATGGGTGGCATATGACACATCAAGTTACAACATGTACCACAGAGTGGTGTGAAAACGACGAGTGGAAACTGCAACGGCGTTAATTACGCCTTGACCGCCCCTTCCTTCCCAGCTGCTGCAGCCTTGGCCTCGGCCCTGGCCCAGCGCTCCATCCTGCGCACAGCCGAGTTGAAGAGGTACCGCATGTCCCAGCGCAGCATATCCGCCGACGAGGCCTTGACGTCACCGCCACCGAGCGTGAAGTGCGTGGCGCCGTAGCTGACCTCGATGGCGTCCTTGACCCTCACAGCCGCCAACTCCTGCGTTCCTCCAGCGACAGCATCCATGCGGCCGCGGAGGAGACGGTCGGGCGTCGTCCAGTACAGCAGGGCACTGTCCTCGGTGCGCTCAAGGACAGTGAAAATGCCAACGAACGTCGCGCCGCGGCCCTCGGAGCCATTTACGTGCGTTACTTGCACCGCGTCGAGCGAGGACGCGACCTCAGCGAGCGACAGGCCGGGGGCACGAGGCAGAGACGCGTAGTTCCATCGCCGGGCGGCCGAGCCCTCGAGCTTGAAGTATGGGTGCGCATAGAACGCCTTGACAAACGTCGAGAGCGGATCCGCCGGATCGTGTGAACCTGGAGCCGTTTTGATAGTGGCGTAGAGGTACTCGCCCTTTGAGGGATCCAGCTGCTTGGGGAGGGTGAAGCGCGACGACAAGCCCGCGCGCGGTGTGAGGTGGTAGCTTGATGCTGGGCGGATGGGGTATTTCTTCCCAAGGGAGCGAAGCGCGACTCCGAGGCCCAGGACGGTGACCGCCGTTCCGATCCCGGCGGCCCAGAGGAAATTGAGCTTGGATGGTGGAATTTCGTTGACTTCTGGTAGCGATGACATTGTAGAGTGATGAGCGATAATAGCAAGTTGCAGTTGTTTGTGAGCTGGTCAGAGATAGTGGACAATGGAAGACGGCAGGGTATCAAGGCGGAGAATAGTGACTCCTTGTCGGAACAGCCGTTGTGGAATGCCAAGACCCGACATGATGTCACAACCGCCGGAGACACTGCGTAAGCTCCCAGCCGGGAGTGGCATTCCAGCGTAGCGGATCGCGGTCACTTCCGCATACTTTCCGATACTTCCGACCGCTCGAGCCGACATTTGCTTCACACCAAGTTTGCGATGCGAGTCGCCAGCCAAGCAGTTAGTCAGGTGAGTCTTTATTGCTGGCATGACGACAAACGAAGCAAGGTTTGGAGGCGGCTTGACACACCCGACGCCCTGTGGCTTTGGGGTGTCGCTGAAGGTATCGGATCCGTGACTGACGCATTTGTTGCTCGCTTAGACTAACGAGCTTCGTCGGGTCAAACCACACTGGCTTACGTGAGAAAGTGCAGCATGTTCCTGGAACGTGGGCGGCAGCACAATGGACCAAGCTCAGCCTTCAGTGTCCCGAGCGATGAACCACTGATGTGAACAGGCCACAGCGAACCGGACATGCACCAGACATGCCCTCTCGCTTTGCATCTCTCGAAAGTACAAGGGCATTCACATGGGAATGGCGAACGTGGACAGCTCAAAGTCGAGGCAGAAGTCGTATGGGAAGGGGTTGAACGGCGCTGCAGCAGCGTGCTCCTCGTCGACTCGTACGATGGTCGAGATGTCGGGCGAGACATTGATGTCTGATTCATAGTTAGCTTCAGCCAGCGATTGCTGCTCACCAAACACCCGAGCGGCATCGGCGAACCCGGCGGCTAGAGTGGCGCACACGGGCCACGCGGACTGGTGCTTGCTGAGAATCTCCACGAGCATCTGGAACAGCACCCCGCCTTCACGCGGCTGGATCTCGCCGTACTCGTAGCACAGGATCAGAAGCTGACCGCAGACGACGAGCCGGCGCACCTGCGGCCAGGACGGGTACAGCTGGTTGACAGCGACGAGGTCGGCGTACGTGTACAGGATCTGAATGATGGCGCGGGAGACCGCAGCGTACGCCTGGGGCGCGAGCTCGGGCTGCGCGAGGTGCGGGGTGTAGTGGAGTATTCGGAGCCTGGAAGTTAGATACCAAAAGATAGTCTTATCTAGGGTGGATATCCCTCACCAGTGATAACGGAACTGTGCCCAGGCGCGCTTAACGGGCGAGTCAGGGTATCGTGCATGCCGCAGCTCGCGCAGGAAGGGCATACATGACGCCTCGGCATTGAGGACATAGTCGACAGCGGCCGTGTCAATGTGCGGGTCGTTGTACTCTGCGAGGAACTTTGCGGTGAAGTGCGAACAGCGGCGGAGAGACTCTGGGAAGAGATCGGCTGGCGGCCTAGGATCAACGTCAATCTCGTCCAGTGGCAGGCTGGGCTGGAGATCGGTGAGGGACGCGCGGAAGCTGCATGTCAGTGGTAGCCAGCGTGGTGCACCCACATGTCCATGTAGAAGATTGCGGAAAAGAGCTTGCCCACCTGCTCGCTCGGCTGGTACAGCTCGGCGGTCGCGCGGTGGTGGAGGCCCAGCGCGCGGACGTGCCATGCCCACTGATCCAGGAGGTCCTTTGTCTCTCCGGGGCCGCCGAGAGCCATGGTGTACGGGATGAGGTAGAACAGCGACCCTGTTGGTGAGCAAACAGCAGCTCAGAGTTGGGTCTGCTCACAAATGGCCATCAGTGACGGACGGTTCCAGCGTGCGAGGCAGTCGCACGCCATGCGGAAGTATGTCACGTCCTCTCTGCTCTTTGATGCTGGCGTTCTCCCATTGACTTCGTTCACATTCGGGAAACTGCCGAGCCTGTTGAAGCTCGCGATGCACATTGTAGCATACAGCAGGGCGCGCTGGTCGTCGGTGATCGATCCAGGGACGGAGCGATACCGTGTATACAACCCAAGGAGGAACGAGTCGCTGTCGGCCTTGTCGTCGGGGCATGACAGGAAACTCGCCATCAGCTGGTCCTCGATCTCGTGGATCTCCGGAGCGGGCGCCAGCGGCGTAAGAGGCAGGTTGGCGAGGTGCATATCGGCCTTGAACACCATGGGCGAGAACGGCACGCCTTGAGTGGTGTCAGTCACGGCCACACATGGGATCATATTATATCTCACGGCGATCGGTACACCACACGCTCAGTGCAAGCTCAATCTCCTCGAGGGGGTTCCGCTTCTCGAGGATTGGCGGCGGCGGCGGCGGATCGTCCTTTTCAAAAGTCAGGCTGAGCTCTGTTCCATGCTGGCGTCCTTGGAGTTTGGCCGATGGCGCACTGTGTTTATCAGCACACTGGGTGGGCAGTAACTAGGCGTGTGTTGTTTGTCTACGTCAACAACATCCCATCGCAACATACCGCTTTGGCCGAGCTTTCAGGCGGACGGTGCATGTGCTCGCGAGCCCCGCCGCGCTGCACGCTTCACATGGCGGCGATCCCGTGCATTTCACGCGCCGGACCCGACACGTCTCGCAGGCTTTACTGCTGCGCCGGTGGGGGCCCGTGATGCGCGGTGACGTCGATGACGAGGGCGAGATGGGCGACAGCGAGGTCCCGGCTTCTGGTGAAGTATCGGTTGCGTGGGACATTTTGGGGCTCCCAAAACGGATGGTTGTGCTCTACCGCGGCAATTACTAGACGGAGGATGGAGAGATTGATAACGGGTCGTAGAAAGACAATGATAATGAACAAGTGTTGTGATGTGAACTGTTGAGAGAGTGGACGAGAGATATGTAGAGTAAGAGAGAGAACAAGAGCGTAGCGAGTGTAGCGAGTGTGGTAGTATGTACAGTGTTGATGAGGGGCTGACGCTGGCTTCTGTCTACTCTGCCGACGACTAACTAGTATGTTGGAATCCCAAATGAATGAGGCGCGCTTGTGCGTAACTAGGTATGTAGGTTTATGCGTGTGGGCAATATGCTCCCATATCCCACGATCCGAACCCACTCTCTGATGTTATCCAGATGTGCAACAAGAGCACAGAGGGAGGAGCAGCACCTCTTTAAAGGTCGGTATCCGACGCGGTGTTCACCATGTTGACGATACCTCCGGCATATTTCCGGGTGGCTCGGGCCGGCCAAATCCGTCCATCCCGCTTAGCCACTAGACAATGTGATGTCATTCATATCGGTCACCCCGACAGAGGCGGCCTTGTGGAACGCACAATCACGCACAGATTGCCGTGCATTCGTCATGGACCAAACATCCGCACATGTAGACTGCTATGCGCCGTTGTTGCGTTGCGTATCAGTGACCGATTCTGAACTTGGTCGAGTGTACAAGTGCTGCAAGAGTGGGGTGGGGTAACGAGTGTGCGGGGTGGGGGGGTGGAAGAATTAGTTACCGAGGGGTCAACTGGAGCCCCCCACTTTTCTGAATCGCACCCCAGGATCCCAGGATCACGATCCAGGATCTCTCGTGTTGCCCCTTCCGCGAGGCACGCATGACACAAACGAAGGGGGGGGCAAACGATGCCGAGCTCGCTGCCGAGTTCAGAGAGTTCAGCCATATCCCTCTATCCGACATCGTTCCCATACCTCGGGTGGAGTGGAATTGATGGAGACTTGGAGGGGTCTGCGCAGCTTTGCGTTTAATGAATAGATGACGAGGAGATGCCGCCGGGTTCAAGGTTGGGCTGTCGAGGACGTCAATCGTCAATCGAGCAGCACAACAGCGACAGCCTGTCGCATTGTTGTGTGAGATGATGTACCCTGTGGTGCCATCCGGATGTTCATGTTCCGGTATCCACTCTTCCACAGTCTCTACCCTCGGTCATCAATGCCATTGCTGACAATGCAGTCCGTCGACAGGTGGCACGTGCGGCATCCGATGCGGTTGCACCATGTGACCCCCTTGCCTCCCACCGTCTCATCGTCACTGCCCATGCATGCTTGCCCACCGCCTGTTTCTACTGTACCACAACCTTGATTCCGCGTTTCCATGACGCTGACACGGTCATTTTGTCGATGGCAGTGACGACTCTTGCAAGAGGACGCGGACAAACATAGGAACGGGAACTGGATACTGGGAACTGGATACTGGGAACTGCGTGCGTCGATGCTGATCAACACCAGCCAGGTTCAAAGCGCTCTCCCTCGCATGCATGCCTCCGTACCGGGATCTGCGTTAAGCTTGCAAAATTCACGAGCAATATGGTTTGTTGGTGGTGACACTCGGTTTCATGGACACGGCTTGGGTGGACGGCAGAGTGGGGTCCAGCTACAGTGGGTTCACAGCCAGTGTGTCCGTATGGGTCTCGTGCATCAGGTTCCACGCCAAGAGTTGCCCCGCATCGGAACGCATCCGATTTGCTGGGACCACTCGCCGTTGGCTATACATCGGCTGTACATCCAGACATCCCGCTATATATCCAGGTGATTGTGATCGTCGTCACAGCGTCAAACGTGTAGATTCCGAATGCCTCATGCGCGTGGCAGACACGAGTCGTGGGTGACGGATATACTGTACAATGGAGGCGGAGAACGGTTCTCGGCGACTTCCTAACACGTCTACGGCGTCCCCGCGTCCACGGCCTCCCCGCGGCGCCGCCGTCCAGTGCGGTGCGGGGCGTCCATTTAGCAACTCGGGCACCATGTTACTCTGGATGCAGCCGTACTCCGCGCACCGGAAATGACGCGGCAATTATGGCGGCAACGCAGAACACAACCTCCTTATACTACTAATATCCTGGCGTGGCTCCCAGGAATGAGCTTCCGCCACTTACCAGCCGCGTCTCCATCTCAGCGAGATAACCCAGAAAGAAGGGCTTAATATAGGCTCGCCGTCTTACGATATACAGTCATGTAGACTCAAGGGTGCCTGGAGAGACCAACGAGCAGATCGTTCAACCACTACCGTTGGCACCGCCAGAAGCGAGAACACGACTAGGCTCAAGGACACAATGGTACCGCATATGCCGTACAAGTTGGAGCTGTGGCAAGTTCATGACCACCCTCATCAATCACGTAGAGGTCCGCGGAAGTCAGGATGTGTTAAGGTCCAGCCGACATTGGAAGGTAGCACGACGAGAACGGCTATCGAGGAGACTTCACGGGTGAGAGAATGCGCACGAAGTTGCACAAGGTCTCTTCGATGTCGGCGAGAAAAGCCTATTCGGGGGGAACACGATCCTACCAGCATATCGGGGCACAAGTAAATTGCTGCTGGACTCTGGATTGCTGGTCTCGTGCTGCCGACGCTGAGGACGGCATTTATGTCAAGGCTGCTCGTGCGGCACATGCTTCAAGGGAAACGACCGTGCCCACCATCGCGTTCGCAGCGGTTGTCGGCAGGAGTGGCGCTGACACGACACGCGAGGTGACGTTACCCTCCTGCGCAATGTTAGCTTTCACGTTTTGACAGCCTCTTGTCAACAGTTCGCTGTTGGAGTGCGGTCTCCTAGCTCCTTTGGACCTCGACACTCTCACCTTTTTGTTTCTGATTCGTGCGCCAAACAATGCCCACTCGTCCACGCTGAATTGTGTGCAAACTGGTCGTGATGGGGTGAACGGAGGGAGGCAGTTTAGGTAGTACTGATGAAAGGATGGACCTTGTGTACTTGCACGAAGAACCGACAGTCCTGTACATTTTGCGAGGCGGGTGAAGGTCCATTGGTCAGAGAGATCACTCTGACGACCAGAATGCGACGGGCCCAATGACGCATTTTCTTGCACTCAGATGTCCTCTTCACACTCTGTAGAACGCGACCCACACGAGATGCCATGCCAATGTCGTCTGTCGATAACTTGACCCAACAGCACTCCACAACCCATGTCTAGCTCTCAGAGTTCAAGATCGCGAGAGTGGCGTCCCACTTCTCGCGGCGAAGGTCCGGCGCAAATCCGGGGCATCTCGTCGTAGTGCAACACGTTACAGGCGCCATTACCAGCGCAGCAGGTCCGACTCTATCGGCCGTTGCCTCCATTGTGCTGACACCGTGCTCCACAGCTAAACACCGTGGTCAGGCCGTGACCATGATCAACAGCCTATACAGGTACGCAGGTGCTCGGAGAGGCCGTTACCGACCGAGTGGGTAAACATGTGAATGCCGTTCGAGTGGTTCCCGCAGATGCAGCCACGGCACACATATCCGCTGCATAGCCTCCGGGCTCCTGAGGACTACGGCCATTGCCGCCATCTCAACGTGGATCCACGCATTCCGGCGTGCTCATCACTGCGCCAAGCTGCTGGAAGGGGTAAATACCACGGCGGCATGTTGAGTATCCTCGACGGTGGCACACCAGCGGATTTTGCCGTCCGATCATCGTGTTGGAGAGACTGCGGGCGTAGTCTTGTCAGTCATTCCGCCGACATTATCTTCTCTTGGGAGGTGATTGCCAGGGGGAGCACGCGCTCCTCGCCGTCCACCTTAACGCGACGTCAGACACGAGCTTGGAATGCTTGGCGGATGGTAAGACACTACGCGCTTGTGGCGCTGTCCCTCCTGCCACTTCAGTCACTAGCATGTGAATCAGATGCGCCGCAGTGGACAGCGATTAAAGCCACACTCGTGACTGTGTCTCCTCACTGCTAAGGCACGTGGGACTTGCTATCCCCCGAAAAGCGACCGAGTGACAACCCAAGCCACGACAAACGACCGAGACGACTTGGCAGTCTTGTGATACCTGTCCAACCCACAATTATCAAAAACGACGCGTTCAGATCGTCTCCGCCACATGAGCCTCTTAGGCCCCAACATTAGCAGCCTACTGTCAGCCAGCCTCATCATCCAGTCATCAAGGTAAATAGTGGGATCGTCCGGCTCGCGATTCCGGGAACCGCGGGCTAGTGAGCGGCAGCTAGGGACGAGGCGCCCGATCACACGAGCAAGCAGCCAAACACGAAACGCGATATCGCAGAGTAAATTGAGACATTCCAGTCGAGGGGTCCAGTCGTGGAGGTCTGTGCCCACCACCCTAAACCGGCATCTG
>Ga0160505_101044_pt1 | contig 13786 bp, 8 predicted proteins | sample DIDeMG_FD_108225 | JGI IMG/M metagenome (GOLD analysis project Ga0160505, IMG submission 108225) | Enriched chicken feces microbial communities from UW Madison campus, WI, USA - DID2874_E49_Stillage MG | ecosystem: Host-associated > Birds > Digestive system > Large intestine > Fecal ... | reverse complement strand
TTCATGTCTTCTTTGTATATCGTTTTGTTTTGTAAATTTTATGTAACTATTTGATGTAAGGACAATAAACTGATTATCTATCTATCTATCTATCTATCTATCTATCTATCTATCTATCTATCTTGATTTGCTTGACTCTAGCAAACAGCCGGGTTGATGAGTTCCACATTTCAATCCCATATTAAAAGTAGACCCAACACAACTAAACAAAAGGACTTTTACTGCCATGCAAGCCGTTTTTTTTTTATTTTATCAAATATTTTACATTTTTGCCACATAAAAATTGAAAAAGTGAGTTATTATAAATTTAATTCATGTAAATGAAGAAAATATCTCAAATAAAAAATTGCCTTGATGGCCAAGTTGGTAAGGCGCGTCACTAGTAATGACGAGATCGTCGGTTCGAATCCGGCTCGAGGCATTTTTTTTTTTTAATTACCTTGCACTGTTTAGCAATTATCATTTGGTTAACTAAGATATTTATTTATTTATTTATTTATTTACTTTTTTTTTTTTTTGCTTAGCTTCAAATAACTGGGCAATATGGTCATCATATCTCCTTGTTCCTTTCTATCTCCGTTATAACGTTTGCACGTGTACCTGGGGGATATCTCAGTTGCTCAACTCCTCTCACGTAGCAATTATCATTAATAGAAAGTACAAAGGATAACCATTAAATTTACTGATTTTCTATCTAAAAAAGAAACTGATTATCTATCTAAAAAAACCCATTAAAATTAGAAATCCTGGAAACACGTTGGGAGCGTTACCTTGTCAGTCTCATTTATATAAGCGTTGCAGCTAGAGAATCAGTTTTGGGTTAAAGCTATATTTCTTTTTCATTTCACTTATTTTTATTTATTTTATTTGTTTTATATCCGTTGCTATTTTTATTTTGTTAACTTTTGAATATTAGAGCAATAGATTTTCTATCAAGGCCATAGTTTAGTTAGATGGTTCTTGTTCTCTCTGGTGGTTGGAATTTAGGCACATTGATTGGTGGCATGCGCTTCACAAACCACAAAAATCTGTATCTACATTATTCTGGGTTGGCACCAGTTTGTTTACCGAACCGTATTCTGTTGTAATAAATGGCTCCAAAGGTCTTTTAACGAAAATAAAACGAATGAACCAGTTGGTATTTTGGTTTCTTTTAATGATTGAGGACACTTTTTGTTTTGTAACGACAGCAGAACCGACCAATCAATGGCCACCAGCAACTTTGAAAGGCCTCTGAGTCGGATTGGCGTCTTTATCCCCTTTTTTATTTTGCTATTAATGCAAACACGGCACAGCCATTGCCCATTGCTATAAACAAGAATTACCAAAATACCCTCTTGTGTATCTGTAGCCGCTGGTTCTTATTTTGGCCATGGCGGGGGAGTTACCATAGAAACACGTACGTGGAAGGTTTCCACGAGTCGAGACCCAATGGCCCTTCGTGCCGGTTTCAAATACGCTGCTAAGATCTTGCATGAAAACCCGTAAACACAACGACCCGGACCAGATCTACTCGTTTATGTTTTGTTTATTTAATTTGTAAATCCGGGTGCCAAAAGAACATGCCCGATTGTCGGCCTGGCTGAGTCACTCTACCATACATTTATTAGTCATATCGGTGGCAAATCACATAAAACCCTCTTTTATGGGTCCCTCGACGGACCTCTTCACTTTATGATAACCATCTAGAATCCCAACCTTTTGATTCTTTTTTTCCTCGATCTCGCTCCGTAAGACTCTTTCAGGGACTCTATTTTTTTTACGCTTAGCCTCTACTCCTTACGCCGACCACCAACAAGGCGCCTGGAGCTTTTTCATCCCCCACCCAATGCCCTGCTAGAACGCCGCTATGTCTCGCTTATCCTCCTCCCGCAACGTCCAGAACCTCCTATCTCTGCTTCGTAAGGCTGCGCAACAGGCGCGCGAGTCCCTCCAGGACATTGCCGATGCCATCCCGCGTCATATCAACCCTAAACCGGCCTTGGTCCGCGTCCCTGTCGACGGCCGGCGCCCAATGAAGAACCGCTTTTCCCAGCAGCGTTTCTCTCGCGCCTGCGGTGCCAACTTCTCGGCTCACCATCTTGGCTGTCGCTTTTTCTCTTCGCGGCCCTGCAACATCACTAGTCTCAGCACCACCGTCTACCCCACGGCCTTTCGTGACTTCTCCAAGTCCGTCCTTGCCCGTAACCTTACAAGTGCATCGTGGACCTCTGGGTACAAAAAGTCAAAACCGCTAGTCTTGCACCACCTCGATCAGGCCCCCAACCAGTTCCAGCTGGCCCGCCGCAATGCGCTTATCTTTCACAATGGCTTCCGCTCCATCCACACGCTCCGCGCCACGACTGCGTCCCATGCGATGCGTATCATTTGGGACGGTGAGTTTGCTCGCTCCAGACGCGGCGCCCGACCCCTTGGCCCGCCACAGCTTTGCTTCCCCTCGCCGTCGCTTTCGCGCGTTTTGGGCGCCCGTCCTGCCTCCACCGCTTCTTCTATCCCCTCGCTTTCACAGCTCGCGCGGGCTTTCCACGTCCAGGTCCCCCAGACTGGCTCCTACGTCGACTTTGATTTGACGCCAACAATCACCGTGCCCAGCGTTGCGACGCTCTCTGAGGAAGTTGTTGACCAGCTTTCAGATGACCTCGAGCGCTTTGCCGATGAGCTTAAGAAGATCGCCCAGGACCTGCGCAACGTCTCGCGCCTTGGCGAGCTGCCGGTTTCCGTTGAACACGGCCGCGCCTTGCGCGTTTACTTTGCCAACAGTGAGGCCGAGCGTGTGCAGAGCCTCCTGGCTGAAGCCGAGGTCACCCAGGGTGTCGTGCACAACCAAAGCTTGTCGCCGATTCTCTCTCCCATGGAAGACTTTTCTGATGCTTCTGGCGAGTCCTTTTATGCCTCGTCGTTATCGTCCAACATGTCTTCAGCCAGTGACGAGTTTCACTATTTCCAGGAGTCGTCGGGCAGCAGTAGCACTAGCACGCCTGGCGACTATGAAATCACCAACCTGCGTAATATTGAGTCTTCTTACGGCTCGTACGTGAGCATTACTACCCCCTCGCTGACGACGGCATCCGAGACCATTTCGGATGAATCGTCCATGCTGTACGCCTGATGATGATGTTTATATCCTTTTTTTTTTCCCGCTCTTTTCATTTATATTTAAATCCAATATATACTTATTTATTACTGCTAGTTTGTAACCCGCTGTTCACAGCCCGTGCGGGCTTTTGTGAGTGACTTTTTGGCCAGGGTGTGGGCAAGGGCATACTGGCCGTTGGGGGCATTTCTGGGGTGTGCGTGTAACGACTTTTTATTTTTTATTTGTCACATCCCCTTTATCATTTGTCTACACCTGGCCTCATCATCATCGTCATCATCATTACCTGCGTGCATGAAGACTGTCATTGCTCGCTTAGATTCTCACACGCAGCAACCATAGCAAATAGTTACTCTCACTGCCCTTTTGGCCTTTGATAATCTCAATTGCGTACACCAATCCCGATCCTCGCTAACCACAACCCGCACAACTTGACCAACAACCTGCGCGATGATGGCAACCGATGAAAACACTGCTGCTATCGCTATCAGCAGTCCCGTGACTGAAAATGCTCATGCCAAGGCTCACATCGATTCTAGATCAACCACTATTGCCCAGGTAAGTCGGTAATTGGGATCTTCCCCCTGTGCCATGCTAACATGCGGTTTTAGGCTCCACATGATATTGTGTCCTCAGAAGACGAATCGGATGAAGGGTCGGATGACGGGTTTCAAGACGCACCCGAAGCGTACCCCAGTTTAGAAGAAAAAGTAGCCTCGCCGGGGCTCGAGGAGGTGCCATTCCCTGCTGCGGCCACATCGCCTGTGGTCCCGCCGCTGCCAGCAAGAAACGTTCAGGGGACTCCGCCGCCGCTGCCAACAAGAGACGCTCAGGGGACTCCGCCACTGCCAGCAAAAGGTGCCCAGGGCACCCCACCGCCACTTCCACCGCGGAAACGCCAGCCCTTTTTTTTGACTACGTCATCGGCGCGGATCCGCTCACAGACGGTCTCCAGCATGACGTCTAGTCACAAACGCGCCTCGTTCTCTTCAACTGCCAACTACGATTTGCTTCTCTCCCGCCTCGACGTTAAGGAGGGTGCTGAAGCCGAGACTGGTCGTGGACAGGAGGGCCTTGCTGAGCTCAAGGAGCAATATTTTTTGCTCAAGGATCATTTGCAGCAGAATCAATCGCCGCCCAATTACGATGCCAGCCCTGATGAGGCGGCTATTGACTGGCCAGTTTGGACGCGCGTAGTCACAGACTACGCAGCGTTTGCGCGCAGCAACCCCGTTGATCTCTCGCTCGCCATTGCGTCCGGCGTGCCGCATGATCTGCGTCGCATTGTGTGGCAGGCAATTTCTGGCTCCAAGTCACAGTATCTTGAGGAGCTCTACGCTTCGATTGTGTCGGAGCCGAGCCCCCACGAAAAGGCGATCCGCCGCGACTTGAGCCGCACAAGCTTTATTCGCAACATTGATTCCGAGTCCCTTTTTAAAATTATCAAGGCATACAGTCTTTTTGATCCCGAAGTTGGCTACACCCAGGGTATGGCATTTATAACCGTGCCGATACTTATCAACCTGCCCGAAGTGGAGGCATTTTGCTTGCTCGTCAAGCTTATGAAGGACTATGGATTCCGCGAATTTTTCCTCTATGAGATGCCAGGCCTTCATCTTCGCCTGTATCAATTTGACCGCATTTTGGAAGACACCATTCCGGATGTACACATTCATCTGAGTCGCCAGGGAGTGCGATCATCAATGTTTGCGTCGCAATGGTTTCTGACTCTTTTTGCCTACAAGTTCCCACTGCAGATTGTGCTGCGAATTTTTGATGTTGTCATGGCTGAGGGTATTGAAGCGATGTTGCGGTTTGCTGTGGGTCTGATCCGGCGCAACGCCTCGACCATTCTTTCGCTTGAGTTTGAACCGTTGCTGGCTTTTCTCAAGGAGAATATCTTTGATTACTATATGCTGGCGGAGCCATTAGAGATGCGCCACCACAGTATTACGCCGCCGCTACCACCACGCGGGGGTAGCCCGATTGTGCGTAATGGCAACACGACGCCCGTGCACGATACGCGTAGCGCTAACGGCAGCACCGTGCAATATCGCGTGAACGACCTTGTGGCCGATGCCTACGACATCAAGGTCTTGCCCGTGACGTTGCAAAAGTATACTGATGAGTATAACGAGCTCACAATCATTGAAAACGAGCGGCTCGAGGAGGTTGAGGCGCTGCGCAACGACAATGGCCTCCTTACACAACGGATCCGGCGGCTCGAGGCGACAGTCGCGAGTCTCACCAACGAGCACCTCTCTGTCACGAATGACCTTGCCCATGAGCGCATTCGTGCAGCCGAGCTCGCTGACGACAATGAAGAACTGCAAGCCACTAAGGATGCCTTAGACGCCGAGCTTCGAGCCAAGCTTGCAGGACTCGGCGAGGGTGCTGCCGACGAACTCGTGGCCCTTCGTAAGGATAATATCCAACTCTCTGAGGCCAAACAACGTCAGGAATCCCAATTGGCGCATTTGGAACAAGAATTAGCCGAAACGAAAAATCAACTAACTGAATTAGAAATTGGTCACAAGAAATTACTAACCCGATGGGAAAATCTCAAACGGGCTATGTCAGAGGAGTAGTCTGCTAAAAATAAAAAAAGGGGACAAGTGCTATAAAAGGAAATAAAAAAAAGTTGTGTACACAAACAACTAGGCGTGGAACCTGATGAAAAAAAAGTAGTTATAATCAATGCATTTTATTTTAAAAGTTTTTTTTTGTGATATTAGTTATTGACAATTGTGATTTAAAAAAAAGTTATTTTGTAATTGGTAATTGCAAAACTTGTGAAACCAAAAAAAAACAAAAAAACAACAACAACCGAAAAAACAATATAGATTTATTTTGATAGAATAGAAAATCTTGGCTATTATCCTAAAATCTAAACGTTACATGAAAAATAAATAAATGACAAAAGTGTGTACCAAAAAAAGGGAAAAGAAGAGCCATATGTCTATGTTTTAGATGATAACTTGCCAAACGGGAAATGACTTGAGCAGAGTATTTTCCCCCTCCGTTCTCTCACCTGCTCACTTGACTTCTTGGGTGTTTTTTCTGATAACAACAGCAGGATCAGGTCGCCAATACTGAGAGAAGCCCAAGTTCTTGAACTCGTCAACTGTTTATTTTACTGCTACATTTATTTGCTGTTGTTGATTGAAGCTTGCCGATAATATTTGGTATTGAGCTACAATAAAAATTATACATAAATTATCTAGTTTCTCTGAGAATATGGAACTTTCCATTGGAGCCATTTTGAGGGACATGAGAATGCTGAAATTTCTCTTTATAAAGACTTGACAAAAATGATTGCAAAGACACTCATGGTCTTCTTGATCACATTTATAATACATAAAGCTGTAAACTTACAACCTACCTGGGGGATTATAACATTACAAGGTGAAATCATTGGCATACTCTTCGTAATCACTGCTATCGCTATCGCTGCTGTTCTTCCCATCGTCACCATGATTATTAGCCTCACTCGTAGCTACGTCCTGGTTTGGCATATGCCACCGGGTAATCGTGCCGTCAAGTGCTCCAGAATAATACTCAAACGTGTCACCTCCCCGTGGAGTCACGCACGTTGTCCGCGCCAACTGGCCGCTAAAATTGAGCGACCGTTTGGGGCGATCCTTTTTACTGGTTGGCGGTAGTGGGCGCTCAAGCTCTGCAACCAGGGCTCCTGAAAATACATCAAACACAAGGATCTGGCCAGAGTCGGAGGGGAAAAAGAGCGAATACCTTGTTTCACTTGTCTCCTCCGTGCCGCCTTCACTGCTGGGCATCGGTGGCAGGTCAGTTGCCAGACACATGTATAATGACTGTGGATACTTGTTGCGAATCAGCGGACCATAATTGACGAGAGAGTTGCGTGCGTTCTCTGCCGTCGGCGTGGTGTCAAGGTCGCGCCACAATCTCACTGATTCATCGCATCCGGCCGTCAAAATTGAATGACCATCAGGCAGCCACTTAAGGGCATTAACCGCGTTCCGGTGCGCTCGCCGTGAGTCTACCGGCGTTTTAGTTAGATACTTGGGCGCAGTCGAGCCTTCGGCACCAAAAGGCGATGCCTGGTCCAAATCCAGCGCCGTCAAGCACGCGTCGGCGCGCCGAATGTCCCATAGCCGCACAGAACCGTCAGCAGCGCCGGATGCTAGCAAATGAGGTTTTGTTGGTGACCACTGCACGGACAGAATGCTTCCGCGCTTGTGGCCGCGCAGCGTGTGCGTGGAGGCCGTGGTACGAAGGTCAAGTAAGCGGATAGAGGGGTGAGTAGTAGCGGGCGCAATAAGCGAGTGCTGGCCGGTGGCTGAAATATCAAACGAGTAGACGCGATGGCCGCCACCAGTGCTATCCTCGCTATCATCGCCAAGATGGAAAGTATACACCTCCCCATCCGCCGCGGTGTTTGTATCCCAGGCCTTGATGGCGCCATCAAAGGAACCCGACATGAACATTCCGTTATCAAATGGCCACCACTGAACGCAAGACACACCAAAGCGATGTGCATGGCCGCGGGGAACCCGGGTTATGCATTCAAACCCCTTGACATAGTCTGGCCCAAGCGTGGCCTCTTCGCGGCCTTTGTTCAGATCAATGGTGGTGTAGGAGGCAAGGTCATAAATGGTAAGTGAGGAGTCAGCGCCGCCCGCAAGCAAAAACTGGGACTGGTCAAGACTATCGATCGCAATGCAGTTAATGGCGCCAACGTTTGGCGTGTGGAATTCGGGCCGCTTGGAGGTAGTAAGGCATTCCAAAGCGCTCATTCTGGTGTTTTGATAATCGGAAATGGTGGAGGGGTGGCTGGCGGTGGGAAACTTTAAGATAAGGGAGCCGACCGTCAGGCGACCCGTACTACGAGACTCCGGGCCGCCAATTGCGCACATTGAGTAACGATACTTGAAGCCTGTGAAGTATGACCATTGTCGGGCACCGTACAATTAGCTCAATGGCAGTCCTAGGCCCGATGGTTTCAAGAGCGCACCGCCGCGTGTGGCGTGCTCAGTGAGTCAGCAACTCGACGCGAAGCCGTAGCGCCGCTGACAGCGACGGCAACAAAAATCGTACAGACGCACAACGTATCATTGATAATACCAGAATTGTTATCATGGATAGGTAGAGTGCGCCTTGCGTTGGAGCGGCATTGCGTCACTGAAACGGGCCGTTTCGGGGAAGTTTGCTTAAATACTGACAGGTTTCCCATGCCCCATTTTCTTTCTTCTTCCTTCTCCATCTTTATCTATCAACACTCACACACACACTCTTTTTTTCATTTTTATTTGCCCCCATGAAAGTCTTTGCCGACATGTCTGGTAATCCCTCGTTTGAATCTGCCCGCAAGGTCAACAAGGCTCTGTCCAAGAAAATCAACCGCGCGCTTGTTGCTGACGGTGCTGCTACTAGCGCGCCTGGCGCGCCTACCGAACCCCAGGTTCTCAACAAGTTCAGCCCCGAGCTACCCTTCAACCCCCAGTCCACGCCCGAGGAGTACACTGAAAAATTCCTTGACTTTATGAACACTTCCCCGACAGTTTACCATGCCGTCAAGTATCTGAGTAAGGAGCTCGAGGAGGCCGGCTTCCAGAAAATCTCGGAGCGCGACTCTTGGTCCGACATCATTCCCAAGGGCACCAAGTTTTATACCACCCGTAACGGCTCCTCGCTCTCAGCATTTGTTATTGGCAAGAATTTCAAGCCTGGCAACGGTTTTGGCTTCATTGGTGCTCATATTGATGCTTTGGCCACCAAGCTTAAGCCCTTATCTATCAAGGACCCCGTCGAGGGCTACAATCTCCTTGGCGTTGCTCCCTACGCGAACTCCCTCTCCGGCCCGACCTGGTGGGACCGCGATCTTGGCATTGGCGGTAAGGTAATTGTTCGTGATGGCAGTGGTGCAATCACATCTAAGCTTGCGCACGTCCCGTACCCCATTGCTCGTATCCCCACACTAGCACCTCACTTTGGTCTGCCGCAGAATGGACCCTTTAACCCTGAGACTCAGCAGGTGCCTATCATTGGCCTTGTTGGCGAGGGCGAGCCTGACGAGCCCACAGAGGCTGAGAAGAAGAGCCCATTGTTTGGAAAGCATAATATCAAGCTATTGAGAGTTATTGCCAAGAACATTGGCGTTGCAGTTGAGGACATTCTCGACTTTGACCTGGAATTGTTTGACACACAGTTTGGTACCGTCGGTGGTCTCGACAAGGAGCTGTTATTCTGCCCTAGAATTGATGACAAAATCTGCTCCTATGCGGCACTGCATGGATTTATTGAGTCTGCCGAAGTCAACAAGGAGCTTGGTGTAGTCAACGTCGTGGCGCTCTTTGACAACGAGGAGGTTGGAAGCTTGACTCGTCAGGGTGCTGCTGGTGGTCTTCTCGAAAGCACTGTTGATAGAATTCTTGCTGTCTACGGCTCTGATGATGAGGACAAGCGCCGCACTTATGCCAATTCGTTCCTTGTCTCCGCCGACGTTATCCATGCTGTCAACCCGAACTTTGTCAATGTGTACCTTGAGCATCATAAGCCCAAGCTTAACGTTGGTGTGACGGTTTCCTGTGACCCTAACGGCCACATGACGACAGACTCAGTTTCCAAGTCGTTTGTTGAAGAGATTGCCCGCAACACTGATAACAAGCTTCAGTACTTCCAGATCCGCAATGACAGTCGCTCTGGAGGCACCATTGGCCCTACTTTAAGCGCAAAGACTGGTATGCGCAGTGTGGACATGGGAATTCCTCAACTGTCGATGCACTCGATTCGTGCCACGACCGGCTCGCGCGACGTGTGGCTGGGTGTCAAGTTTTTCAAGGCCTTTTACGAGGAGTGGGAAAAGACTGATGCGCAGTACAAGCTTGGCGACTTATAGAGATCTTGGAGGTTTAACGAGCTTTTGGTATCCCCTCATAGACTATTGTCTTTCATAGCATCATCTTAAAAACGCTCGACGTAACATTCCCTGAACATTTTTGTAGGGTATCCACACGAATATTGAAATGGAGGGTTTTAATTGTATTTGACTATGACTTTTTATAAAAAGGCTCCAGCGCACAAGGCTTCGTAGTTCACGTAACCTGCCTGCGCAGGTGTTGTAGGTGGATGCTGTAGATGTGTCTTGACGGCCGCGCGACCCCGATCGTCATTGGTGGCCAGCCTTCTGTTTATTACAAAATTCCCAATGCGCGCGATAGTTCGGATGGAAACACTGATAGGCATTATGCAGAGCATCGCCTGGCAGCCTTATCTGTTTGAGGACTGCATCAAGACTTTACAGACAGGCGTGTGGAGTCTTGTGGCGGGCTTGCTGGCGGCGTTGTGGACGATACTTTGTTATTGTTGTTGTTGATGCCGTTGGATATTTCACCTCCTCCCGCAAAGCTTTCTTTCTTTCTTCCACCAACTCATCATGGACCACCCTCCTGCGCCGCTGCCCTTCACCGTCTTGTCCAAACCATTTAGTTCGCCCAAGGGTATTGCCAAAACCCCTCCAAGACATAAGCACACACGCTCTGGGGATCACGCGCATCTCGTCAGCCCAATTCTCGCCGCCGCCGCCGCTGCGTCATCCTCCTCCAGCAATAGTGAACTGAAACGTAACCGCTACACGCACTCCGATCACTTTGTCACTTACATTGACGCTTCTGCTCCAGAATCTGCTCCCAGTACTGCTAGTACCAACATGTCATACTCGCCCATAGCGTCGCCATACACGACCAGCTCGACTGGGTCGTCGCGCCGCTCGTCTGGCCTACAAGCTATCGCCATTCCTGAGGAGTCATCCAGCCAAACTGCTTACGTATCTGGCCCATACTCACCGTCAATTGCAGCAGGATCGCCTCATTATCATCAACAGCACCTGCCGGTATTGCACAAAAATCACTACGCCCAGCTAAGTAGCCCGACATCACCATCAAAGCGCTCTGGTAACATTAGCTCGAAGATAGGCGATCCCAAATACATGCAGCCACCAGAAGCCCATTTTCAACAACACCACCATCACCAGAATCATCAACGGCATTTGAGCTTTGGAAATCCTGCTAATCCCTTTACTACATCGTTCCAGCCGGCGCCAACCGGTAGTGGAAACCCAAGACTTCACTACAATCCTCATACGTCGCCTCACTTGGGACGACCAACGTCTCAAGACGGCTCACTCAACAGCTCACCGCAGCCACCATACGTGTCTTCTAGTCCATCAAGGGGCTCACCTTCTCGGCAGCTGCCGCTATCACTGCAACCACCATTGCAACCGCATTCGCCTTTCCGCAACACTGCGGCTCCAGTGGTACCAACGTTCAGGCGCATCCGCAGCAAGTCCGAGCTTACGTTCACGCTCAACAAACACCCTAAGTATAGGCGTGCACTCCCAGAAGGAGATTTGCTGCGCCCGCTAGACGCACTCACAAAGCACCTGCCAGAGACCTATCATCTTTGCAACCCGCAGTTTCGGTTCCAATCTTCCAAGAACCCCAAGCGTGTACTGACCAAGCCTGGCGAGGGCAAGCTTAATAATGGATTTGACAATGCCGAAAGCGACTACATTTTGTTTGTCAACGACATCTTAGGTGTTGAGGAGCAGCGGCGGTACTTGGTACTTGATGTTTTGGGCCAGGGTACGTTTGGCCAAGTTGTCAAGTGCCAAAACATGAACACAAAGGAGATTGTGGCGGTCAAGGTCATAAAGAACAAGCCTGCATATCTCAAACAAAGCATGATGGAGGTATCTATCCTGGAACACCTCAATACTAAGGTAGATCCAACCGATTCACATAATCTTTTGAAGTTGAAGGACCGCTTTGTGCACAAGCAGCACCTGTGTCTGGTGTTTGAACTATTGAGCAGTAACCTGTACGAGCTAATTAAACGCAACAACTTTAGGGGGTTGAGTATCAATCTAGTGCGTGTGTTTGCGCAACAGCTGATTGACTCGCTGAAAGTACTTAAGAACGCTAAACTGATCCACTGCGACTTAAAACCTGAAAACATTCTACTCAAGCGTCTGGATTCTCCTGTAATCAAGGTCATTGATTTCGGATCGGCGTGCCATGAGCTTCAGACCGTGTACACTTATATTCAATCGCGGTTTTACCGGTCGCCAGAGGTTTTGCTTGGCTTGCCTTATACCACGTCTATCGACATGTGGTCATTAGGCTGCATCGTTGTTGAGCTATTCCTGGGCTTGCCAATTTTCCCCGGCACATCTGAGTATAACCAACTGAGCCGAATCATTGATACCCTTGGTGTACCGCCCAATTGGATGGTTGATATGGGCAAGAACTCTTCGCAGTTCCTTGAGCAGCTTCCCGGCCACTCCCACTACTCGCTCAAGTCAATTGAAAAGTACTCGCGCGAGCACAAAACACAGGAGAAGCCGAGCAAGAAATATTTTCCTTCTACTAAGCTACGCGAGATCATTATGAATTACCCACTGTCAAAGGCAGACATGAAGCCAGAGGAAATTGAAATGGAGATGGCAAACCGGGCATGCTTTGTTGATTTTGTCAAGGGCCTACTAAACCTGAACCCGTTTGAGCGCTGGACGCCGCACCAGGCTGAGCTTCACCCGTTCATTTCGGCTGGCCGGAAGGATCGCCGGCCTCAGCATTCCCAACAGTCTCAGCATTCTCAGCATTCTCAGCATTCTCAGCATTCTCAGCAGACTCAGCAGACTCAGCAGACTCAGCAGACTCAGCAGACTCAGCAGTCTCAACAGCACCAGCAGCATCAGCAACAGCAACAGCAACAGCAACAGCAACAACAGCAGTACCAACAACAACAGGAGTATCATAAACAACAACAACAACAACAGTATCAGCAACAACAACAACAACAGCATCTACAACAACATCAGCAACCGCAAATTCATATGAACCAGCAACCAGCTGTGAATTCTCAGTTCTATCTTGGCCAGCAACATCAACACCAGCAGCAGCAGGCCCTGCTTCAGAAACAGGCCAAGCATCAGAACCCAACATGGTCGTCTTCTCAGCAGCGCCGCCAACGCGCCACGACCCTGGACGCCATGGGCCAAATCCCTGGGGCGATCCAGCGCGCGACAGCAATGGTCAACCCAGCGCAGCCTATTAAGGCTCTTGCGAGCCCCGCTTACGTGCCGCCGCCCGCGGACTTTATTGTTCATGCGAAGCGGGGCCATGGCGGTGGGCAGAACGGAGGCAAGTATGAGGACAGGTACCAGTACTTTGTAGACCAATAGTCACGGCTGCGGCAAGTGTGGAACAGCTTTTAATTGATATTTATGTATTAATAATGTGAGTGCATGTATATTCTTCCACGGTGCAGAGCCATCCAGTACCTCTTTGACACTGTGCAGGCTCGGCCATGATTACAAGGGTAAGGGTTAATACATGAAAAGCGCAGAGGGCAGCTACTTATGGCGGATTTAGCGGTCACCAACTGGAACGGACGCAGCATACTGGTGGCTGACGAGTGACAGACCTAGAGATTAAGAACAGGTTGGCGAGAACTCCAGGTATTTGATCAAGATCACCGACTTACCGTTGCTCCAGCTCCGGGCAACTGTCTGAGCGATAATAGGAGTTCGTGTATTTTGAGAAAAATTGGCCACTCTTTTTTTTTTTTTTTTTTTTTTTTTTTTTTTAAAATATTTTTTTTTTTTTTTTTTTTTTTTTTTTTTTTTTTTTTTTTTTTTTTATTTTTTTTTTT
>Ga0160505_101043_pt1 | contig 13793 bp, 9 predicted proteins | sample DIDeMG_FD_108225 | JGI IMG/M metagenome (GOLD analysis project Ga0160505, IMG submission 108225) | Enriched chicken feces microbial communities from UW Madison campus, WI, USA - DID2874_E49_Stillage MG | ecosystem: Host-associated > Birds > Digestive system > Large intestine > Fecal ... | reverse complement strand
TTTTTTTTTTTTTTTTTTATTTTAACATTTTAATTTTTGATTCTCTTTTTTTTTTTTTTTTCTTTTTTTCTGGTTTTTTTTTTGTTCATGACTGGGGTCGTTAAAAAAAAAAAAAAGAGCAACAAAGGCAGCAGCTTTTTTGGCCTTTCCAAGAAGATCACGCCAAATTGTGTATTACCACAGTTTTGACCATTTCATAGATGTAGTAATACTGGCTGATCTTCTGGACAAGGCCAATGCGCTGCTCGCGCATGCTCTGCACCAGCGCATAAATTGGATCATAACTTGTTGATATTGGTACCGTCAACGTGGGGGCCGGCGAAAAACCCCCAGACCCACCAGCAACACTGCTGCTACTACTACCACCACCGTGGGAAGAATAGTAGCTGCTGTTGTTATTGGGGGAGCTGGAGGAAGCGGAGAGGGAGGGCGGCGGCGGGAGGAACTGGGCCAGCAGCTTGGCCTGCGTAAACAGATAGTCAAGCGCAATATAAGTACCGGTTTGACTAACCCCGGCACTACAATGCACAATCAAGGGAGCGACTTCGTGGGTGGAAGCGCTCGGCGACGGATTGGCAGAAGTAGCCGCGGGGATGCGTTTTTTGGCGGGCGTGAGGGTGGTAGCAGCAGCATCAGCAGCGGGCATGTGCAGGGAATTGACCGGCAGCGAGTTTGACTTTTGATGACGACCTTGTGGAAAAGGCTTCGTTGCACTGGTGCCGAACGGCTGGCTGCCATCAGAATGGCGGCGGGTGACAAGGCTGCCTGAGGGCACCGATGGTGGTGGCCCCGAGGGCGCCGCAATGGGTTCGCGTGCTAGTGCATCGCATAACCGAATGATTGCGGTGATGTCAGGCTCGTCCGGTATGGCGTGCGCCTCTACGGTCCACGCGGGCACCTGCACATGGTACACAACCACAGCACGACCGTCCTCAGGGCAGGCAACGCTCAGCGTTGTTTTCACCACTAGAGGTACAGTCGCGGCCGAAGTTGCCGATGGGTCTGCCGTTATCGGCTCCGTGTCAATGCACGTCACCACTAACGACCGGGGAAACTCGTCGTTCGCGGCATATGTGAGCGTGTCGCCTGGAACTGTGGGCCAGTAAGGCGCACAAACACGGCGGCCGCGCTCCATAAGCGGCGAGAGCATTAGCACCACGATAGGCAGTATGTGGCGGTCGCCATTGCTACTGTTATTGCTGCCGCTATTGATATACACCATTTGCCAAAAGTGCGTGCATGTTTCGGGAGTCGGGTTCTGGGTTGCAATGTATCGTTTTTGACCCAGAGCGTGCTCAGCACCTAGGTCAAGTTTGATAGCTGACGCGTTTATATAGTCATTTTGGCCCGGCTGGACTGGCAGCCGGACCCGGTTGTGATCAAACGGCACAATATTCTGTGGGGTGACCAAGTATTGGTTGTGGTTATGTTAGTAGATGTATATAGTGCTGGAGCATGGCCATGATTGCATCTGTTTATTGGTGGGGTTTACTTACGCTGTATCTGTTTCGAGACGAGTTCTCGAGGGCCCTCCCATCTTTGATGGTGTATTCAAGCTCGGCTTTGTCGACGGCGGTCTTCTCGGTCTCGTCCTCAGATGGAGACGAGAGACTCATCAAGTTTTTGATTCTGTTATTTTCAATTGCTTGGAGGCTGACAAACTTTTCGGTTTGCTCTGAGTGGAAGAAGAGTGTTAGCTCAATTACAGGATTCTCGTGCAACCTTTTTAAGCCCGGGCGCCCAATGGCACAGCTCAGGAATGGCAGAACACAGGTCTATATGAATTGGAGGTGGTGACTTACTGGAGCGGTCGAGCAAGAAGATGGGGATGTCGCTGGTGCGGAACTCTACGCGCGGTTTTTTAGTGATGCGCTCTTTGAACTGCTTGAACATTGCACTATGTAATATAGAAAATGAACTGCAAAAAAGGGCTTTTGTTTGAGTGTGAGGGTGAAAGCGGTTGTGTCTACTTCTAGATAGAAATTATCCAGCAATAGATACGATAGGGTCTGACGGTATAGATAGTAGTAGCTACTAAGTTGAAGAAGAAGAAGAAGAAGAAGAAGAAGAAGAAGAAGACGAAGGAGAGAAAAAAGGACATTTATTATTTACTTTTGCTATCATTAAATTGCATATTAACTACGCATGTTTCTTGCAACCATATCATCTCTAGGGCGGTATCATTAACCATAATTTCCAGGGTAGATGATAACCAAGATTATTATATGCTTTGACGACTTGAGTACATGCTACATGCACCTTTTTGTAATTGTTTTGGGTCGTTTCCAGGCCAATTGACATGAAATTGCGTCAAACTAATGGTCTTTTTATTATTTCATATTGATTTTATTTATTTAATATTTTTTTTTTTTGGATCCAGTCATGTCGGTCGCCTGGTGCATACACGGTTCATGGGGATGATGCATCTGCTGGTTGCCCATTTGAGAGAAAACACAGAAGCAACCAACTACCAAAAATAAAAACAAAAAAAACGCAAGCAAACTAAACCTGACTGATGATACAATGAGATTGGCATATGTCAATGATACCAGTTGCCTGAGATCGTTATAATCCGTTTGCTTTCATACTGACAATGATAAGTTTGAATTCAAGTGGTCTCCATGATTGCACATGTCAATGCAATAATAATCATGACAATCAGACTTTGGTAAACGAGTACCTGCGGAGGTAACATGTGAATTGGTGGTATTCCTGGTACTTGATTGTCACTTGGCCCAGTTTATACTGTCATTTCATCATTATGGGCTGACCAGTACTTGACTCTAGAACTCTCGGTTAATAATTGTCCATGCAAGGCCCTAATGTTTACTTGCATGTATGTTTTTATCACCCCCAACAACAACAACAACAACAGCAACTGTCAAGACACAATCAACTACGAAACTTTCTTTGTGACGGTCTGGGTACCTGTCCCAATAACTGAGAAAGCCTGTTCCTGGGGAGATTTATGGTTCTTTTTCTTAATTTTTTCTTTCTTTATGGGCTCATATAACAGTAACTCTTGTTGAAACCATCTATACTAACTTTCTAATCAACTTATAATAATTTCTCCTCGCCCAGAATAAACTTGGAGTATGCAATAATCTTTTCAAGCTCTTCTGAGATCTCCGTAAAAGTTCGCGAAAACGACGCTTCGTGCACAATTGCCCATAACCGGTGTCCCTTATGTGGCGCGAGCACCTCGGGTGTCGGCGAGGAACGAGACGGAGCTGATGGGACATCGAGCAGCTGGTCGTTGGACCTTAGCTCCGGCACATTTTCGGCCTCTCCACCAGAAAGCGCGTCCTGGTCGTGTTCCTTGTGCAGTTGCATCATCGCGTCAAATAAAAACTTACGCGACATCATTGGAGACGGGAGATAGCCCAGTACCTGGCGTTTATATCGGAATGATCCTGCCAAAATGTAAAAACAAAAGATAACAGAGGAAACCGCATCACGCCGCAAGGTGAGCAGCTTTTGGGTCGTTTCAGGAAAATCTAAATAACTGTTAGTCAAAAAAAAAAAAAGTTTGAATAGGGATTGTACAAAAAATAGAACAAAGGGGAATTAGGTACTTACGGTCATGGTCGTAGACAGAAAAATAGGTACTGCTGATACGGGACTGTGATATTTTCTGCAAAATGTTCCGGCACGATTTTAGCAAAATCTGATATGGCACGTCATTAAACGTACCGCGCAGGGACGGCTCGTGCCTAGTCATTGTGATCAAATCTTCGAATGCATTAAGACCTAAAGTTCAAGATGTTAGAATCAATCCTATCAAAAAAAAGAGGGTTTACCAATAAACACTTACCTGATCGCAATCTGGCCTCTCTTATTTCGGAGAGGGCGATAGTCCACTGGTCCGGATCATCGCCCTGGTACTTATAAAGGTAGCGGTCAGCCACAATCTGATACGATTGACTCAGGTAAAGCAGCACGATAGCCATGCCCTTGCGCACTTCGTGGCGCGCAACAAACGGCCAAAAGATCCAGTTGATGCAAATTGACGACGTGACCCCCACAATAATAGCAACGCCGCGCGTCCACGCATCTTTAATGATCGCGGTGTCATCGGCCTTTGTCTGGTACATTGATTGCGATACCAGTGTAAAGCTGATGCAGGCAATGAGCCCGGACCGAGGATGGCTCGACTGCACAAACCGATAGAAATTTGGACCCATGAAAAGCCCCGCAAACACGGCAAGCACATATGCGTTACCGTTATCCGCACGATGACCAATCGCGGCCCACAAAACACCTATAAATGCAAAGAAACTACGCACTATCAGATCGTGCAGACTACCACCCACTCGCGGGTGCAGAACCACGAGCGCAATCAACGGTGCCATCCACACATCGTACTTGTTATACCAGCCTTGGCTTGAATCAATGTAGGCAGGGAGGCAGAGTAACAGTATTGTAATGGATGTGCGCAGAGCAAACCGCGTCTCGTGCTGTTGCAGCCGATGCATTACTTCCCAGATGCTGTGTCTTATTGACGGTTCGTGCTCCGCCTTATTGAGAATCCCCACATTGTCAGGCTCGGACGCCGCGTCCAAACCATTTTCTTGAATATTTCTGGAACTGGGAAGACTGTAAAACTTTTTAAACACAGTCTGCACATCTCGCATCGTGTGGAAAAAGTAAAAAGCAGACTGGCCACCACGATCGTGCGCCGTTTGCCGGGTATTGATCTTAAGCAGCCGTTCAAGTGGGTATTTAACAAAAGATAATTTCCAGCTTCGCTTTTTGGTGGCCAAGTCCCGTACTGCGGATAAAAATTCCATGTATGCGTGGCAAGTGTCGGACAGGTGGTGCACGTATAAAAGCATGTCAACCACTTTGAGGTCTTGAAAGAGATTGTCAGACAGATCTTGCGACTCAGAAAAGTCGTGATAAGACGTGATGAGTTTGCCCTGGAGAGTCTTGAGGGTAACGTAATCGTTATCAAGAACGTCAAAAAACGATATGTTTTCAGTTTCTGTTGTTACGCCATGCAAGTATGAAAAGTATAGCTCGCAATTCTTGAACGAGTCGTGAATCTGCTTGATCATTTGGCGCGAGGGCTGGACAAAAGCGTCTTTGAGTAGTTGGTACGCGGGCAAGTCTGGTACCCCTTCAATCATGAACTCCGGACAGGTGCTAATACGCAAACGGCCCACGCATAATTGGAGTTTATTGCGAAGATCAAGGGCCTCGTTGCGATGCAGCGTCGAGATTGACACCTCGTTGCACATTTCACGAAACACCGATGACAGTTCCATGGACACGGCGTTCAACTGATCGACCCTATCAGAGATATCGTCCACCTCGCCGGTGTTTATCTCATAGATGAAAGTTCTGCATTCTACAAGCAAATCACTGAAGGCATTTAAAATGCTTGTATGACCAAAGTCCGGCATCACCACTACGTTTACTAGTAGCACAAGAAGTACACCCATCAGGTACGAAATCCCAATATCCCACTGCAGTCGCCAATTATGTGGTGACTCTCCTGTTTCAAAAATCGTTGTTGAGATGAAAATGTAGGAAAATGCAATCATACCATGGTAAAGGCGGATAAAGCTGGCACGGAACCACGCCGTGAAGGCAACGATTACAATTGTAAATGCAGCGAGGATACCACCATAGCCATTATTAGCCACGCTGGTACTAGTCGAGACATATACTGCAAGAGCACCCCAACCGAGACCTAGCGCCCCGCCAATGATTGCCTGAGCCGTGATCTCCAGCTGGTTGCCACTAGAGTGTCCCGCGTGGTGAAGAATGGGAGGAAGACACATAAAGTAGCAATACTTGCCAAGCCAGTTTTTCACGACTTCAACTAGACACAGAATGTAGCAGATCATGTAGGCTATGAACGCCTTGGCAAATGGGGGACAGCCCAAAGCTTGGGTGCGTAAAAAAAGGTGGACAATCTTACGCATAGGGCTCACAGCGCGATTAACCAGCTTTTTCGGATCGACCGCGTCGTCACTAGTCTCGTCGGCGACGCTCTCAGTTATATCATCGACCGCGGCTTTAACTGCATTGTACGCAAGCCGCTCGATTAGCGTACGCGGCACAAACACCGCGTCAAAAAACCCATTGCGCAACTCTTCCACCCCAAAGGTCTCACGCGCGGGCTCATCGTTTTGACCCAGCAGCGTCTCCAGGTGGTTTTGGGAAAAGGTTGCGTAATGGAAAGGCGACCCTGGTGGCTGCGGCTGTACACTGTTGTTGCGCGAATGGCCGAGGTGCGGTGACGAGGTGTCAGGCCCTGAGGTATTGATATATGAGCTTGACAGTTGCCGGATGCTGACAGGCCGCGAGTGCGATGGTGTGCCAAGGGTGCCAGAGATATTACTGTGGGTATACGAGCCGCGGTAGATAGGCACAGACTCGCATGACGGCAACGGGGACATCAACCGGGGTCGAATACGCTTAACGAGCTTTGAATCCCCGGTGTCGAAGGATACAGAGTTAGAGGTGCCATGTTTGGAACGGCGCTGATCGCTGGTATTATTGCTGCTGCTGCTGCTTTCATTATTGTTATCGCTACTCTCCGAGCTACTGGTGTTGGTTCCATCAGCCGAGCCAGACTGTTTGGGAGAGTCCTCGAAGGGGGCTCGATCCGCGGGTCTGGGACCAAGGTAATCTATATTTTTAATCGACGATGCTTGTGAGATTGTCTTTTGAAGCATGCGCGAGGCGTTAGACGCGAACCGCTCAAGCTTGACCACGGGAGGTCGATATGAGGTGACAGAATTTGATCTCTTTGGCGCCGACCCCTCCACGGCGCCAGAGGGGTCGTCAAGAGGTGGTGAGATCATGGGTAAGACGTATTGATTCTATACCAAAAAAAAAAAAAAGGTTAAGAAACAGCACTCAAGATGAGGTGGCACTATATAAAGATCATTAATGTTGATGGCAGAAGCCGTGAAGATGTTGATATCTGGGAGCGTTGAAGAGAGTTAGTCAGATTCCCAGGTTTTGCGTTTGGTTTTCAACAACAGTCTCGATACGCCGAACACAAGTGTACTCGTAATTCCTGCATCTTTTTCCACTTTCCTTGAGGGGTTATCAGTGAGTCAGTGCTTTGATTCAGCGATGCCCCTTCAGCCGTACTGACGTATTGTCGTCAGGCCTTAACAGCCTCGCGGTGCCAGAATCGCTTTTTTTTTTCTTACTTCTTTACTGGCTGTAGTTGAGTTTTAATGCTGATAAAAGGTTCATTTGCCATGGTTCCATGTGTGTGCAAAAAAAAAAAAAAAAAGAATCATCCTGGAGGAAACCGTTTAGGCAGAAAAAAGTGCACAGGCCCCTATCCCACTCCTACATCTAAACTGGCAAAGGAGGATTTATGGAATAACAGATACCTAAAACAACAGAGGTTTACGAACAGCAGAGCTGAGCTTCAGACCAAGGTTAGTTTATTAGAACAAACTAAACGAAAAGAATACTATAAATTAGGGGTGTGGAGGGCATTCATAAATCTCATTAAAAAAACAAAAACAATAATAATAATAATAATATTTCAGTCAGAAGGCAGTGTGCACGATTTGACTGCGCGCAAGCGGCGCAATCGGCCCGGGCTTGGCAGCAAAGTTTTGTCGGTTGGGGCGCCGAAAGGTCCGGCGATCGTCCATACCGACATCGTCCTCGAGAGCAATAATGACATTCTTGTCTGACCCGAATTTGAAATTGTCATCCGCGACATTAGCCGCGTAGCGTTTGATCAGGTAAGGGGTGCGGTCGCCGCGGAGTAAGTGCGCCATGTTCCAGGTGATTACGTAGGGTCCGCTGCTAGACACAATTGTGTGCTCCTTGGCCCCCGTGCCCGCGTTGAAGCGCGCAAGCGTGAACCGTAGCGGCAGCCCTGTCTCAACTTGCATATACGCCAGGTGTTCTGGCGCAATCTGCAATCGCCGCGGGATGGGTTTTGTCCCCTGGTTATAAGTGCGCAGGAACCCGAGCTGGCCCGAGTTGCGGCCATCCTTGATGTGGGCATCAACAAGAAGCAGGTATGTTTGACAGGTCGCCAGGATCCAGCGCCCGTCGGAAGACACGTCGATGCCAATGATAGGGTCGCCCATGGCCGGGATCTGAGTTTTGGCGTTGCCGCCAATGCGGTCGTAAAGCCTGATCTCGCCCTTGGCGGTGGCCACTGCCACATAGCCCTTCTCGGTTGAGCCAATGGCAGTAAAGTTGAGTGGGGCGGCATAGTCGCGCAAATGCGATGCCACGAGCTTGTCACCCTGTAGTCTTGGATCAATGCGGAAAAGTCCGGTGTCGGAGGCACCAATAATGGTCTGCTCGTTGGTGAGCTGCGCGTACTTGTGAGAGGGTGCAAACGCGCGCACGGCATGGGTGTCGCTGACGTGCCACTCTTCAACCACTTTCCCGTAGTCAAGGTCCATGCGGTATAGCGACGTGGGCTCGCCCGGGTCTTGTAGAATCAGCGACCGATCTTGTAAATGTAGCATTGCCTTCTCCGGGATAAAAGACTTGCCCCGCGTGGTTTTGATGTCATCAATCGTGGCCTGGAACTCGAGTCCATTGTTATCAGTCTGCTTGAACACACCCAGCTTGTTGTCTCGCACGACAAATGAGCGGTCAAGCGTGTTGCCCGTGATGAGTTTTGAGTTCTTTCCCGTGCCGCCGAGTCGCTTGACCTCATCAAACTCCTCGTCAGTATCATAGTCCTCGAGGATACCGCGGCTGCTGCGTATGCCGCTGCGGGTTTCCTCATCCTCGGAATCGGTATCGCCGTCGGCCATGTCCGTGTCATTGACATTGAAGTCGCGCAAGGTGTCCACCAGAGTATCGCACTCGCGCTCCCCAGAGTCTACCTTAACCCAGCGGCGCTGGTTGGTTGCTTCCCACATGGCCTGCATGAAGGACTCTTGGAACTTTTCTAGTTGCTCAAAGGTGCCAAATTTAAGCAGCCATGAAAATGCCGAGGTGTCGGTGAAAAAATTGAAAATGAAGGATAGATGCTCATAGTTGAAGACTGGGTTCATGTCTGATGTGATGGCACAGCCAATGAACCGTTTACTACGACTATCGACTTCAAGCCAGTACTCAAACTTGCCCAGGTCGTAGATCGAAAGAGTCGCTCGCGGTAGTTGCTCAACAAACTTGGTCGTGGCAGCGTCAAACAGCTGCAAGGAGACAATCGAATCGTAGAGAAGGGTACCGTGGATCTCGGGGATTTCGGTGGGTTCGGGGTCCTTTTTGAACTTTTTCTTCGCTGGAGTATTATCAACGCCGCGCTCTCTTTTAACCGCTGGCCTTGAGGCTTTGTTCTTTGAATGATGCTGTGGATGCTGTTGGTGATGCTGGCTCTGGCTTGGGCTAGATATGGGGGCCTGGGGTAATGGCCGCAAGGAAAGCCGCCGCGGCAGCCGGTCATTATTCTCAGGGAGATCGAGTTCGGGTGCAAACTCGCCGGGCTTGGGCTCAAACCCAAACTCGTCGAGCAGCGACTCGTACACGCCGTCAGCGGAGCGCCGGTACTTGCGCTCGTACTGGCACCGGCGCGCGGCCAGATCGAATGCATCGAACACGTCGGGCGGCGTCTGCGCGTCGCAGACAAACTCATACCGGCCGCCGCCGCTACCGGCTGTGCCGGCTCCGCTAAGATCGTTCCAGATCATCACGATCTGGCCTTCCGCATTGACTGTGTACCGTAACTCGAGCGCCTCGTCTAACAGGAACTCCATGTGGTCGTCATCATCATCTTCGTCATCGTTATCATATTCTTCGTCAGTATCAAAATCAGAACGCCTTACAATCGTATCCGTCACGTCACTCTCACAGTCCGAGTCATTCTCATTTGCGGTCCCTTCTGCGCTTTTTTGCTGCCTGCTCTCATAATCGTCAATATTGGTATGCTCTAGCTGCTGCTGCTGCTGCTGCTGCTGCTGTTGATCGCGCAGAAACCGCTCAAGATCACGCTGCGATTGTTCAATCTCGGCCTCCCCTTCCTCGTAGATGCGCTGGACCACCAACTGCGCGTGGAACTGCGTCGACGTGCGCCGCACACTCGCCTGCGCCAGCCGGTATAAACAGGCCTGGTCAACTAATGCAGCGACACCTTGCGGCTGGACCCAATAAAGCACCCCCGAGGGGATCACGGCCAATTCGTCCGTATCGGCACATCCGGTGAGTATTGTCTTTAAAAAGTTCATGACGGTTTTGGTTTTTGTTTATTTTTTGGTTCCCCCGGCAAGCTCCTTCACCAAGACAATTTCAAAGTACGTTTGGGTAGTAATATCGCCTGTAAAAAAAACAAATGCAAAAAGGTCCAGCGATAATTTTTTTCTGATAAATAAATAAATATGCCTATATACAGGAGAACAGTAAGAGGGGCAATGAGAAAAGACCATGATCTCAATCTGTACTTGTCGATGAATTTTTTTTTTTTTTTTTTCCTATCAAAGCTCTGGACCTTGGGCCGTTGTTTGTTTACTTTTATTTTCACTGTTAACACGTCGTTTCCCCAGCAACCTAAATTGCAAATAAGACATGATCCAATGTACATGGGACATGTCCTTACACAGACATAAAACGGATGTCATTTAACATAAATCGTATATATAATAATATAGAGGCATAATCTGCAGTTCTATGGCAGTTCGACATCAAATGAAGCATTGAACAATAGTCGTGTGCGTGCGCATTATCGGACACCACCATACGTGGTCGGGAAACTTCTCGCACTAAGGAAACTGCCCTTGAACGTCCGAATTTCCTTTTTAACGTCAGCCACGAGGTCGCCGCGAGTGCGCCGCGTGGTGCCGGGGACTTTGTCCGCGTCCGCGCCAGCAAACAGCCGGTCGGCAAACTGCTTGGTTTCGTCCAGCGTGGACTTGAGGGACGACACATTCTGCAGCTCCGTGTGGGAGCGCAGGGTTGCGAGAGAGCTAGAAAGCGCCGTGAGCTCGGAGCAAAGCTTCTGGCTGCGTGCGGCGGCGGCCTGCGCGGGCGTGGAGGGCTCCTCGTCAAACGCGACGGACTTGCTGGTTGCGGAGCTGACGGTCGCGGTCACAGAAGTGCCATACGGACTCTCATTGCTGCTCGTATTTGCCGCCTCTGTCACCTCGGTCTGCGTCTGGGCATCGGCGTACTTTTCGCCCGCGCGAGACTCGCGGATCGGCGGGATATACGAGACGGCGCCGGCCAGCCGCACGTTCAAATCGGACAGCCTGCTAATTGCCGCACCAAGGTAGTCACGGCGGTCGTACGTAAGTTGGGCAAAAAGTGGTGCCAGAATGGTCTTGGAAACAAGGTAGGTAAGGGCCGAAACGCCGCCATAAATGTACACCACCACGAGTAAATGCGCCAGCGAGAGCCGCCGGTTGCGTGCGCCAGCCTTGGTTGCAAGTGCAGCGGTTTCTGGAAATATCAGCGCAGGAATATTGGGGTTTGCCAGGGTAGCCATCGGAGGATAATTTCTATATTGTGGGGTTATTGAAAGCAAAAAAAATAAGAGTCGGTGATCTGAGATTTTTTTCTTGAAAAGGCTAAAAACTTGGGGTTCAAGTTCACGCACGAGGCCCCATTTTAACCTCGGACATGGTGTGAAGCCCTAACCCCGATATGTACTTGACGGCACAGATATACGTTTATCTCAACTGTAAAAGAAAAGAGCATGGCTCAAAGAATTCATTATAGCACATTAAAACTTGTCTAGAAAACGGCACCCCCAATAACAAACAAACGTTCTTCGTACAGCTTTATCCACGAAACAATTGACTTGACACTTTGTGAAATGACCTCCTTGGTTGTTGACCCTGCTGTCACGCAGTAGATTTCAAACGTTGGTGTGACCCATGCCAGTGCCGTCAGGTTTCGCCGCGTGGTATGATAAACTTTGAGGGTGCCCTGCTGTCGCGTGTGCACAGCACCATGGAGCTGATGGTATAGAACCATCAGTTTGTGCCGCTCATGGGGGTCGTAATAGTGGGTCTCGAACGACGGCATCAGGAATTGCACATTGGGCTTGGACTTGTAAAGAAAATGGCGGACCAAGGGGACCGGGATGTCAACAGTTTTGAAGCGGCCCTTATGTAACGACTGCTGGATGGGCGTGATGAGATCTTGATGCTCGAGATCGCGTAGAATTTCCTCTTTGCCCTCGCGCATTTCAAAAAATGCATTCTTGTCCGGGCTAATCAAGACAAGGGCCACCTCGGGCAAGAAGAAATAAATGTACGCGTAAAGGAATCCCGTGGAATTGAATTTGGGCAGGCAGATGGGTACCCAGTGCTCACCACCCTTGCTGAAGGACGCCGTATTGAAGAGCATTGAAAACACAAGGTGCAGGTCTGGCGGATGTAAGCTATGTCGCCGCGGCCGGATCACGCTGACTAGCCGCGAGTCTGCCACGATTAGGCCGTACAAGAGCGACTTTGTGCGCCGCTCAATTAGCACATTATTAATCTTGTTCCGGATTGATTTGCGTAGCCGCAGGCATTCGAGTGCACCAAGCAAAATGCCCGGCGAGCCAAAGCTCATCTCCCGCGTCAGGGCCCGTAAAAACACTTCTGTACCGCCTAGCAATGAGCGCAGATCAAAATTATTGCGGCCCCGGAAAACTTTAGAAAGCTGCGATTTGGTCAATGTTGAGAGGATTTGGGCGTACAGCACATCGAGTTGCGCGCGCAATTGGTACTCGCTCTGGCCAAGTTTGTCAACAGCAATAAGAATTAACGGGTCCTCAACGGAAAACACAAAAAGTGTATTCCCTGCTAAAACCGACTTGAGTTGCTCCTTATTTCTTCGACTCTCAATGTCATCGCTACCATCACTGTTTGTACTGTTGCTCTCTGGTCTCGGTGTGACATCAAAGTATGACACAATGGCCTGGAAAATGCCCATGTATCCTGAAATGAGTTCGTCGGACCCGTTCATTGAGTAAATTGGCTTACCTGCCGATGATAAAATGAAATATTGCTTCTTCTTGTTCAAAAACGCCTCCATTTCGCGCTTTTCTAGGTCCTCGTCATCAATGTCTTCCTCCTCATCGTTGTGGTGGCCGGAGCCCGTGTCGTAAAAGGACATTGCCGACGACGAAGAGTACGAGACAACATCATCGCCTTCTGGCACACCGAATGCAGTGTTGAAAGAGAGGCGCTGATTAACATTGGTACCGGACTGGAAGCTATGTGCGTCATCATCGCCGTCGAGAACCTCTGATAATAGTGTTGCCACATCCGACGTATGCCGGGCCATTATTGTTGGAATGGGGCTCTGGTTGTTGGATGCCGCGCTTGGCCGTCGCCTTTCTTCTGACGTCGCCAAGGACTTGTGCTGGTGCGCCGGGGATGATGGTGGCGGGCTGTCAAGCGGCCGCTGTGAGACGCTGCTGGCTCGCGACGAGATCAGGGTCTCCCCCGCCGAGTTGGATGTTGTGGTCTCGACATATGACAAGGCTGTAGTTGGCACAGGGTGAAGGTCCGAGATACTGACACTACGCTGGCCCGATGAGATGGTACGTAGTAAATTGGGCAGCATTTGCTCCGGCGAAGGGCTGCCAATTGGTGACGGTGCTTCTGAATTGGTACCGGTTTCGGGGCTGTCTGAAATAAATGTCTTTTGAACCTGACTTTGCAGTTCAGTTACGACATCTTCCTGATTGTCTGATAACGGCAGCGTCGGTTGTGGGGCTTGTATATGCTCGTCCGTCTCATTGCTTGCGTTGGTACTCATTTCAATGATGGTATTTTTCTTGGAAGAAAAAATCTAGCAAGTTGCAAGGTTCCAAAGGATATCTTAAATTCAGATAAAAAAGGGATGATGGTCTG
>Ga0160505_101042_pt1 | contig 13802 bp, 25 predicted proteins | sample DIDeMG_FD_108225 | JGI IMG/M metagenome (GOLD analysis project Ga0160505, IMG submission 108225) | Enriched chicken feces microbial communities from UW Madison campus, WI, USA - DID2874_E49_Stillage MG | ecosystem: Host-associated > Birds > Digestive system > Large intestine > Fecal ... | reverse complement strand
TGGTGGAACACGACGTCGCCGGCGCGGTAGTCCCCGATCATCCAGCGGCGGTTTGTTGCTTGCGCGAAGGCGCTCGCGTCCTTCGTGAGTCCGCCGCCATACAGCATCTGCAAGTAAGTTTAACCGAAGCGTCTCCCAAACCCACATTCTGGTTGAACGCGCTCAGCTGCTCCTCCTTGGGCAGCGTCGAGTTGATGTTCATGAATGCGCGCTCAATCTCGAGACCCAAGGGCATCGAGTCCTCAAGGTACATCAGCCCGCCGGAGATGGGGCTCACGTCCCCGATGGGTATCCAGCCAGTCACCGCGCCGGGCTCCATGCGGCGAAGGTACATCTGGTCGTAGTGAACGCGCGTGGCGGTCTTGTACGAGCGCGGAATGTTGGTGCGCAGCAGCTGCCGGCGGAACCGGAATGGCTCCTTCCACCCGTCCATCAGCTTGCCGACAAACTCGAGCAGGGTGGGCGAGTCGCTCAAATCCAGAATGAACTGCTCGTGTCCCGCGCGCGTCGACAGGTCCAGGAGCTTGTTGTCGTTCTGGTTCCGGTCGTACTGCACCGCCGAAGGGCCGGGGAACTTGGTCGGGTCCACGCTCGAGTCGTAGATGCCATCCACGGGGTCGGTTCCCTTCTTGAGCACGCCTGAGGGGCTCACGAACTCGAAGAACCTGGCGTTAGGAATGTAACTGATCCAAACTCACTTCCGGCGGGTTTCCAAAACCTCCTCGCGGGGCAGAAGGCCGCGGACGTGGACGACCCCGTCGCGGCGGTAGATTTTGCGGATCTCCTCGATTGGCGCATCGGCCGGGATGGGCTGCAGCCACGTGAGGTGCTCTGGTGGGATCTGCTGTCAGCTATTGGCCTTGCATTAGTAGACCCACCAAGCCGCCCTCGTTACCCTCGAGCTTCAGCTCATCAAGGTTCCACTTGCCCAGCGTCCGTGGACCATCGGTGCGCACCGCCGAAGGCAGGTTCTCTTTTGGGTTAGGATAGCGCGAGATGCCGTCGCTGACAGTGAGGGTGACGGTTGACATTATGAGAGTGAGTGGATTGATTCAAGCCAGTCGACATGGGCAAGGTCGTTTATGTTTCGGCTCGCCGACATTTGCCCATCTGGGCTTGCTGCTGCCGACCGGTTGATTGAGAACAGCAAGAGCAAGACTTGTTGTCCACGATCCCCACTGCGTGTGGGCATCAACTGCAGTGCACGTGACCCATGAGATCACGGTTGATCGGAGATAGCCGATCATTGATGCACGAGAGAGGAATGTGGCTGATAACCTCCCCGGAGCAAGTGCGTGAGGACGGGGTTGACGATGGTTGATTACAGTTGAAGTATGTAATATGGTCGATGCGGCAGGGCAGAAACGTCCCCAGAGTCGCGAGATCAGATCAAGCGAGGACGTTTTGTTTGTCAGCCCCGTCGATGGCGTATATGTCTCTGCATTTCCGTTGCCGGTTACATGCAGCAGTGCAGACGCAAGAATAGTTCATCTGTGTTCGGTCTCATTCAGCATCCAGTATAGAGTCCGTTCGACTCCTAGTCCCAGCCGACTGCTGTTCGCGGGCATGGGAGAAGCGCAAGGATTTCAGGAGTCGGCCTCCGGTGCCCCATGGACCAACTGTCGTCACCGAAACAAACACATCTGCACACAGAGCGCTTGTGCCCGATAGCTATCATCCGTGATGTTGAAAGGCAAAAAGTGGAGCCACGGATCAACCGCGCTCCATATAGCTTGCGCTACTACCACCCCGAGAGGCCCAGGGGTCACCCGTGGACTGGGGTGAGCGCTTCCTGCGCTTTGTGCGCCCGGTCACCCTGCAGTCACCTGGGCCCCGGGTCGTGCATGGTAACCACCAGTCCACGGTAACTAGAAACTTTGCAAACATATACGGAACACACTGCTTCATGGCACGGGGTTCTAGCCTCGTGCAATGCTGGTCCTGTTGGAAGCTTTTGGGCGGTAGCGAGGAGAAGGGAGGGCGGGCGTGGATGATCGGAAGGGTGATTGGCTGCGTGTGTGGGTGTGGAGGTGTGGCTCTTGAATTTGTGGAATGTGGCACTTCACACACGCCATTCCCCTCATTCACGGCACGTCCCGACCAACATTGAACCACCACCTCTCGCGTTCATAGGTCTCCGTAACTGCATGAACTTGTCCCCTCCAGTCGCTGGTGTTCACTAACCGCCCTCGGGATATGCGTAAGTAACAGGAAGCCATTGACGTGGAAAAAAATACTTCCTCAAGGCCAACCAGTCCAGGCCACAGTGTGAGACCTGTATGTCGTCGACGACTCCTACAACACGGACAGCAAACCTAGATAGGGGAATCAAAAAACATGAACCCAACAGGTCTTCCATCTGTCCGGGTCGAACGTTGGGCGTACCATAAGTGGGAGACGACGAATGAGCGAAGCCCTCTCCCTGATCGACGCCGCGGGCTCACCACGGTACCTTTAGGCCATTTTATTGCACACATTGACGTTATAATGGTGTTTCTTTGCTCCTGCAAGGTGTATTTCTGTGGAATATTCTTCCCCATGGCCTCACAGCTCATTCTCGCCGCCTGATCACTCTCGAGAGCAAACTCTTCAGTTCCAAGGGCGTCGTGCTATCGCTCACGCTCTGCTGCTGTTCGGCACATATGGGAGAGCTCTAGAGTCCAAAGGCAGCTCAGCCATTGGTTCTACTGAATGTCAATCCTTTTGTACATATTCGTCAGTTATGGGCTACACTGGCAGGAATGGCCGTTCCACCAGTTATCCAGTATCGGCACGAAATTTAGAATGGACGGTAGGGTTGATTTCATTTCCGTTCTGTCTTGTGCTTGCATGTCGGCCACCATTGGTATTCATACAGTCACAACTTGACAAGGTACACCTCAGTAAGGTGCCCCTGCTGCTCCGTATCCGAACGGCGATATCCGTGGAACATAATGGAGTGGTGACCGGCTGCTTGACACGGCACGGCGATCCCAGGCCTGAGAGAAATAGTTAACCCATGCTCACTTCTACCTGGCTACAAAAAGCGGAGAGGCGGATCAACCGCATCGGTATGGCATACACCACTACCACCCCCAGGGCCCTGGGGTCGCCTTATGGACGGACGTACCAGGCAGTCATGGGCATACGGCGCCACGAGGACACCCTTCTGGCCGCACACCGATGATCACCCTTCAAACCGCCTACCCATAGTAGCTAGGACGTTCGGGTCCTTATGAAGTGTCCCCGGCTCCACGGTCCAGTGTTCGAGTCTTGCCAGTACGTGGGACTTTTGAGGGCGCACTTTGGGGACTGGGGCGCAGTATACACACCGGGGATCTCTCAGTGTATACATAATGGACACCGAAACTCAGCGGTGGAGGTGGAGATCGCATGACGGCGCTCGCGTCTGTCGCGGTCGCAGGGCGCGACACAACTACATCCCACACTTTGTCCTGCCTGAATCTGGGCATGCGAGACTCCCAATCACTGGTCTGTCTGCATCGGATCCATACACACATCCCCGCTCGTCAAAGAGAAGCTAACGAGCCAGCGGCACGCCCGCGCGAGCCGCCGCCGGGATTAACGAAAGTGGCGCTCTTGTGGTGTAGTGGCTATCATACTCTCTTAGGGTGACCGAGTGTCTCTTAAGCTGGGAGTGGTCCTCGGTTCAAATCCGGGCAAGGGCCTTTTTGGATGTAGAGCGCAGCGGAGGGCGACGGAGACAGCTCGGAGGAGGGTTCCGGAGGCCGGAGGGACGACCTGAGTACTGGAGGTCCTCTGTCCGCCCGGGCGTGTTGGGGAACAGATACCTCGGTGGTCACGACACTGGGGTCGGAACCTGCATCGGGGAGAGACCGAACGGACTCCGATGAGAATGGTAGCAGTGTTGATCCGCAAGCCCCGTACGAGCCCTAGGCGGAAATCGGGGAAGAAGAAGTCGGAAGTAACGGCCAATAGCCGACCACGCCACGCTCCTCAAGGCACGACATTCCGCCAGTCTCCTCGAACACGACCTGCCCTCCCATCAAGCGGATCTACGTGTGCCTTTATCCTCGCCGCACGCGGAGTTGCCGTGCCGAAAATAGACATCGTCGGGCGTGTAGCTCAGTTGGTAGAGCGTGTCATTAGCAAGTCCTCCGTCGCCGCTCGGCTATGGCGAGCAAAAGCGTATTTGACAAGGTCTTTGGTTCGATTCCTAACTCGTCCAGCCTCCCTTCTACGGAGTGTTCCTTTTTCCATTCTGCAGTGGAAGAGATGGAAATATCGAAAGAGAAGCAGTATGGACGTGGAGAAGGACGGTGGAGGAGGGCAAGATGGCGCGTGATGCCGATCGGCAGACGGCAGATCGGACGAGGGCAGATTCGGGTTCGGGAGACCGCAGTGGCAGTGACAGACAGATTCAAGGCGAGATTCCCACTCGGTATCATGTGGACTGGCCATGTTCGGACAGTATATTCTCTAGGAGGCGTCGCTCGGCAATCCGCTTACTGACATAGAGTAAAAATGTCGAAGTGTTCACGAACGTTTGATCTCAGATGAACTGGGCGCGTTTTCACGACCCGACAGGTATGTACTACTTTTCTTTTTCGAGACACGCCCGAGATTCTCTACCGTCGTTTACCGGCTCCCGGATGCAGATAAACGGTGTGGCTCCGATACCCAGAACGACATCGGAACATGAGTAATGGGTGCAACTGATGTTGGCATGGTCACGAGAACACAGCCGTCCCCAAGGAACTGATTCAGAGGAGACATGCGTTCTCATGCACGAACATCTCCGAGAATAGACGTTCGGGAGGTGTATCGTACGAAGTATCCGCCACAGCACTGTGCGCGAGGTACGGTATGTATTCAAGTGCTGGGGTGTTCGTGTTCCTGGAGCAAAAATCCTCGAGGACGCAAGTAGAGGGCATCGTCCACTAAGCCGTTGTAGCCAGATGGCAGGTGAGTGCTTGGCAGTGATTCATGAATAGCTCGGTGTACTGAACACCGGCCTGGGCAGGATCACATGTCCTGAATTGTCCGAGGTTTAAGTGCAAGAGATGCAGAGGCCCAGCTCGGAGCGACTCCGAGGTCCGACAACGGATCTCGGACGGCCGCCGAGAGATTAAACTAATCAGTTGACTGGGTTGCAGGCACGGCGGCGAGGCTCCGAACGATTAAGCTCGTAGATCTATTGATTGGCGTCTGAGTTTAGCCCACTCTGGGCGAGCGAAGAGGCACGCGAACATCCATCGCGTACCTGCGGACACTTGCACCATGTGGGCTGAATGCCGAGAACGCTACTGCACTAACAAGTAACCCCACCCACCCCCACCCATCTAGTGTTCCTGATTGCCGGAGCTAGCGTTTGGAATAATGTTTGGCGCGTGTGTTCCTGCGGGGCGACCGGGGTCCCTCTGGGGATGGTAGGGATGGGTATGGAGGTATGGATGTATTAATATAAAGAGACCCCGCGCCTCCTCTTAGCGAGATTCGGTTCCCCAGACAGACAACAGAACACTCGGCGAGCAACACGATGACTAACGTCCACCACGACGTCGACGAGAAGGGAAAGGCGTTCACCAATGATGTCCAGATCGAGGAGATGGACGTCAAGGACGGCTGGAACCAGCTTAGGGAGGATGCCATTGCGGCCGAGGAGGCCGAGCACAAGATTGGCCTGAGGGAGGCCTTCCGTCTGTACCCGACTGCCATCTTCTGGTCCTTTTCGATCAGTCTGGTTATCATTATGGAGGTAAGTGTTCCAGGATGGGGCCGGTGCTAAACATCTCTTAGGGATATGACACTGCGCTCCTTGGCAACATTCTCGCTCTCGAAAAATATCGCGAGCGCTTTGGCACCTACACCGAGGCCAGTGGCTATCAGCTCCCGGTCCAGTGGCAGACTGCAGTGGGCCAGGCCTCCAACATTGGTAACGTCCTGTCAGTAAATTAACTATTTTGTTATCGGCTCACTGCTAACATTTAACAGTGGCATCTTCATTGCGTCCTGGTTCCAGGACCGCTTCGGTTACCGCCGCACCATCCAGCTCGGCCTCATCCTCATGACATGTTTCATCTTCATTGTATTCTTCAGCGTCAGCATTGAGATGCTGTTCGTTGGTCAGCTCCTCTGTGGTATCCCTTGGGGAGCGTTCGCCAGTGTGAGTGGCACCGCCCAATTTCTCAAGTCCTCCTACTGACACACAGTCTGCGGTTTCGTACGCCTCTGAAGTGGCGCCTACCTGCCTCCGTGGCTACATGACGACGTACATCAACCTCTGCTGGGTCATTGGTGCGTTCCCAGGACGTAATTCCCATACTGACTGTTTCTAGGCCAGTTCATCGCCAGCGGTGTCCTCGTCGGCGTCCAGAAGCGCACCGACATGTGGTCGTACAAGATCCCCTGGGCGGTGCAGTGGGTGTGGCCTATCCCGCTTTTTATTCTCGCGACGCTTGCCCCGGAGAGCCCGTGGTTCTACGTCCGCAAGGGCCGTCTCGCCGAGGCCGAGGCGGCCGTGAAGCGGCTGCAGTCCAAGTCGGAGAAGCTCAACCCAGCCCAGACCGTCGCGATGATGGTGCGCACCAACCAGCTTGAAATTGACAACGAGACGGGCACTTCGTACTGGGACTGCTTCAAGGGGACCGACTTGCGCCGCACGGAAATTGCGTGCATTGGATGGGCGGCCCAAGTCCTCTCGGGTTCGTCGTTCGCCAACATGCCGACTTACTACTTTGAACAGGCGGGACTCGCCGAGGCCAACGCCTTCAAGCTCGGTCTCGGCACCATGGCGCTCGCGTTCGTCGGCACCTGCGCGTCGTGGATCACAATGACCTACTGCGGCCGCAGGACAGTGTACCTCTCTGGCCTGTCTGTTCTGTGCACCCTCCTCTTCGTCATTGGCGGCCTGGCGTTCCCGGCCGAGAAGTCGGCGGGGGCGAGGTGGGCCCAGGCGGCCTTCGTCATGATGTGGGTCTTCGTGTACGACTTTACTGTCGGACCCATGGCGTACTGCATTGTCGGCGAAGTGTCGTCCACGCGTCTACGTGGCAAGACCGTCGGCCTCGCGCGTATCCTGTACACCATCGTCGGCGTCGTCAGCGGTATCCTGTGCACGTACCAGATCAACCCGACCGGGTGGAACTGGAAGGGCAAGTCCGGTTTCTTCTGGGTGAGTCTCGCGCTGGATATGGAGGCTAGTTCGTGGCTGACTCTGGCAGGGCGGCTCGTGTTTCCTCGTGCTGGTGTGGGCGTACTTCCGCCTTCCCGAGTGCAAGGACAGGACGTTCCGCGAGCTCGACATTCTGTTCGAGCGCCGCACGTCTGCGCGCAAGTTTAAGAGCACCGAGGTCCGCGAGACGGATGACGCTTAAGTGGGCCTTAATACGTGATGTAGTACTGTGGGTAGTCAGTAGGACGGGTGTGTGTGTGATAGTCAAGGAAGAGGGCAATGATTCAGAGGAGCAAGAATACGATTCTTGTAGTGATATATGCGTACATGGACATCATAACTCAGGACAGAAAACGTGAGGAGAGACAGATGCCGACAGGCAGCTACGGTATGTGATAGTCCTGAACTTGTGACTAGTAGTAGTGGTTGGAGGGTATGAGGTACCGTGCCCATCAACAAGGGAGCAAGTAGGCTAATCACTTCGTACTGTGGCGACGCGACCGCATGTCCAGGTGACAGTAGTCTCTCGACAGTTGCTGGCCTGTCTTCGCATTCCAAAATCACTGTAGCTCGCAGAGGGCAGGTACGCCTGGTACGGGCAGCAGTCAAGGACAGATCGGCCGATCGGCGATCGACAGCAACGATCCACCGCCACAGTCGCTGCCACCACTGTACTGCAAGGCATCGAAGTTCCCAAAAAGGTTTCTTGCACCCGCTCCGTAGATGATAAGATGCTCATATGTGCCCCCAGGCAGGATTGAACTACCGACCTTTCCCTATCGACTTCCTCGCCGTTGAGGTATACGAAAGGAACGCTCTACCACTGAGCTATAAGGGCGCACGTTTCAGTTGGTTTCAGTTGGTTTCAGCGGTATTGCCGTCGATCCCTGGGATTCTGGGGGATCGACCTAAAGAACTTGCAGGAATCCCACACCCGTGGTCCCATCCTATCTTTGCCATCCTCTACAGAGATACATGGACCTGTGGCCTTTGCCCAAAGTCACGACCAGACTCTCTTCTTATCGTTCACCCACCATAGATCGTACACAGCACATTCTCGTAGTGCTTTCTCAGCTTCGCCTCCAACTTGGCACCGAGCCCTTGCCCTTGTCCTCTGTTGATGTCGTGGCTACTCGTAATCCTCCGCTCGTTGTTGCCCTACGGTATCCTGTTACCTATGAGTGAAGTCAATCTCACAGGCAGGTTCAAGTGGCATATGCTAATGTCGTAGAAGTTACTTATGGCTAAAGCTCTCAATACTGGGCACAGAACCTCGCATCTTGATGGGAGTGCCCATGTATTGGACACGCAGGCAACTTCGTCTCAATCGTGTGGGGCGGACACGCCTCGTGCACAGCCACTAGCAAGTTCCCGCGGGGGGTTCACCTTGATCGACCACTCGGCATCTGCAGGGCGATGAACGTCGACAGGCTAGTCTCGGGGATCAGGCGTCATTCAATTGTTGAGATCGGCGTGCGGGAGGATCGGCCGTGCCACCCGCAGCGCAGCTAGCCTCATCATCGGGTCGCTCTGTCGCTCCGTCGCTCGGCGCTGCTTCTAGGCATGGGCCACAATGACGATACTGCTGCAGTATTTGTCGGCAAGCATATCGTTGGACTGTACGCCTTGGGCGGCTTCAGTCCTCGCTATCACACGACGTCCGTCGGAATGTGTGGTAGAAGTCTGCGAGTGTATCCCGTTCGCGTTACTAGATGATTCTGCCCTTTGTCATCCTAGAGAGTCGCTCCACGGCAGCGTCAGCTACTGACTGTGCAACTCACATCGCCAACCACTGTGAGGGAGTACGCAGCGGCGCGATACGTACTCGCAAACATGTCCAGATCTTTCCTTGCTCAAGGTACCATCCAAACAGTACATCGAGGCAGAGTGGAGATGTTCAGGTGTTCAGCAGCAGAATCGCCTTCTTGTACGGGCGCCTGCTGGCGTTTGCTCCCAAGATCTTGTTCTCGTCGCTCCCCAGGATGGTTCCTACTAAGTGACGGCGACCCAGCGCCTCGTCATGTTGTGTCCCTCGAGAGTCCTGCGGACTGTATTGTCTTGCATTGCCATTGAGCAGCCGCCCACAAACCTGCGGCTATCAGTGCTTCCAGGGAGGATCTCGACCCGTTCTCCTGTCACTGTCTCTCCGTCCTTGTCTCCCGCCCTCTCGGTTCCGATCACCGATATGAGAGATAAGACAAACATCAGATTGGAGTCAGTAGCATGGTCGTCAGTACCTTTCCCTCCTCCCTTCCCCGTCCCGTCCTCTTTGTTCCGTTCACCGCACGCTAAGGCAACACCCGTGCATGGCTGCATGAAGAATACAAGGCTACCGAATCCACTCCGCAAAGAGAGAGAATTAGTGGCCGGCCTGGCGACGCTGCTCCTGGATGATGGTGGAGAGCTCCTCGACCTTGCGCTTGGAGCGGAGGAGGGTGCCGAGCTGGGTGTGTGAGTACATGCACTCGCACTCCACAAGTACGACCGGGCGAGTTGATTTAAATCTTCCTGACAACTCGCCCTCCCGCAATCTACTTACACGCTTCTTGGTGAGCTTCTTGGCCTTCTTGTCCTTCGAGTTACGGAGGAGCTCCATCACGCGCTTCTCGTAGGGCGAGAAGCCGGCAACCTCGCGGATGATCGACTTGACGAAGGTCTTCTTCTCACTGGGACGTTAGTTTTGGGTCCGGAATAGTTGTAGCCAGGGAGAATTTCGACGTTCGTGTGGGCGGGAGATGAGAAAGGAAAAGGACGCCCGGATTCACGGTCTGCGGAACGACGGCGTGAAACCACAAAGACGAAACGGACACGAGACAGATGTGCAGCTGGACCCCAGAGATTGATCCAGAATCTGTCCACACGCCGTCGTCCTCCCCATTCGGCCCTCGCGATCCCTCGTCTCCGTCTCCCAGCTCGGCGTCCCCTCGTATCCCCGCGGAAATCATCTCCCTCCCGTCCCCGTCCAAATTCTTTCCCGGGCCTGCGAACGTCCAAATTTTCCTTCCGGCGCGCGACTCACGTCTTGATGCCCTTCTTGTGCGAAGGCTTGACAACCTTGGCAATGGGGGTGGTGGGGTACCCCTTGTTGAGGCCGGTGCGGAGGTTGGTGCGAGCCATTGTGGTCTGCAGAGCAAAGCAAAAGCGGGTGGTTGGAGAGTGCGCGAAGTGGGTGGTCGTAAGGAGGATGGGGATCACAAATTCGAAGAGTCGAGAATCGAGGAGTCCAGCAGTTTCCAGCGCGAGACGACAATTTTACGATTCCACACCAGAGTCCAGACACGACACGGAGACGACAATTTCGCGAATAACGACACGGACGAGACGGGCAGCGGGCGGCAGAGAACGCTAGGTCAGCACTTCGCCCTCCGGCAGCAGCGGCAGCAGCATGGTACGCACGACTTTTTGGGGTTGACGGATGAGAAGACGACCTAGGTCAGAGGTATCGAGTATGTCGAGCAGCGAGCGAGAGCGAGAGGGTGGTGGGAGGGAGCCTGGTGGCAGAGGGAGGCGCTGGGTGGGAGGCAGCCTGGGTGCAGGTCCTGCCTGGCTGCCTGCCTGGCTGCAGGCTGGGCTGGGATTCCCTGCACCTGGGCTGTGGCTGCTGCTAGCGGGATGCACGCTCGTCTGGTTTCTGCGATTTTTCCAGCAATGAAAAGATAATCCCGGGGCGGAGTTTGGTTGTGGCGAAATTGCGGATTAGGTAAGTGCACGTGGAGACTGTGTGTGCTTTTAACAATTAATCCATTTGGTTCCGGTGCGAGCGGCAGTGTGTGGGTGCAGACATCCAGAAGTGTGCATCAGGGGCGCAGAATTTCGGTGCGAGAGCAGTCAGGCAGGAAGACCACCGGAACAGCCAGCAGCTCGCTGCCTTCCTGGAGGTATAAAAGCTCGCGCGCGATGCATCCAGTGCTGTTCTCCATCTTACAAAATACAAAACTCGACTAACCAAGTTCCCGTTCCTTCTCAACCTACCCCAAAACGGAGACTACATGGCCGTCAGAGGAGATTGACCGCCCGTTAAAATGCGTCCTTGCCGCGTCGGCCCGAGGTGCTTCTCTAGTGCTTCGTTCCGGGCAGGTCGTTTCGCTTAGGGCATACATTTTTGTTGTATTTTGCTTTGTGTTATGTTACAGTGTCATGCTGGGCTGTCGAGGTGCGGTGGGGGATACGGAGCCGATCAGGAATGGAGCAGAGAGGGGGATGGTGATATGGTGGGAGGTCGTGGTCGTGGTTGTATTTCGTTCCGGTTGAGCTGGGACTTGTCAAAGACACGTGGTTGAGACTATAGGATATTGGCCATGGGCCATGGGCCATAGGATGTGGGACATCGGACAACGTGGATGGGACATCATAAGGGCCTCAGGTCGTAAACAAAAGCAAGCCGTCGAGGATCAGGATGAGCGGACCGGCAGCTGGCAGATACTGTCCACCAACCCCTACCGTAAGGGTGCGAGGCATTCACTCTCGCAATCGCACATTCGGTTTCCTGCCAAGCCTTGCCGCCATAGTTTGCCTTGATTCAAGGTTTGTCATAACCATACGGGTGACTGATCAAGATGATGATTATAGGCAATACCGATCAGATCAGTGATCAGAGATAAGCAAGAGTCTTGGCGGACGAGACATCTGCCCTATTTCCATTCCAGCGACACACACCTGCCCTCCTCGTTACCACTGCCACACACACCTGGTCCTTGCTGCCCCTCTTTCCTTCTGCCACACTGGCACGAATTACTGTACTGTTCATGTCTGGGCCCCTGGCCCAATGCAACGAGTCACTAGATCGTAAGGCATGTGAATATGAAGGTAAGAATGAAGAAAATGGTGTATAATGTCTACAGGAAGCCAGCGGCAGCAGCGAGGATGCTGGAGAGCGCGACGGCAAGGAGCGCGAGACTCGGGGACTGGATGGCGGACGGCGCGGCGGAGCGTGGGCCCGTGGCGTTGGACGCGCCGAGACCGGCATAGAGCTGGATGTTGCGGAAGTACGAGTACTGGGTCTCCGGGGACGCCCAGGACGCGTCGTCGCCGCCAAAGAAGGTGGAGAAGAACAAACCGGCAATCGAGTCAATGTTGGACGACGTCCGGAGCTCGAGGTTCTGGATCTTCATGGCCTGCACGCCGTTGTACCACAGCGAGACGAGGCCGTTGCGGTACCCGACCTCGTTGAGCTCGACGTACAGCCACACCGTCTGCCACTTGCCCGTGACGAACGAGAAGGTCGAGCGGCCGAGCGAGGTTCCCCAGTCGTTGTTGCAGATAATGTCCTGGGTGTGGCAGAAGTTCTTAGGTCCGGGAGGAAGGTAGGCGTAAACTGCACACGTTAGTTGGTGATGCCACATTGTGTGTTAACTCACCCTCGCCTAAGGATCCCGAACGCCACATGAGACGGGTGGAGAAGCAGTGCTTGCCGTCCGACTGGTGGCCGCCGGAGCATCCAACGGGGTCAGGTCCGCCGCGAAGGCCAGGGAGCTTGCCACCGAGGTTGAATCTGGAGAGTCAGTGCGCGCTCGGGTGCAGGGGAGATCTGCCATTGGGATCTGAGGAATCTCAAATGAAGTGGTACCATGTCCGTCAGAGCTCGTGGCTGCACTCACTGGTATCCAGTGGGGAAGAAGATGTCGTAAGACAGAAGCATACGCTCAAACTGGCCGCTGGACGTGACGTTCGAGAACGGACTGCTCGACTTCTTGGTCGCGTTCAGCGGCTGCGAGGTGAACTGCGTACCGCCCGTTCCGGACGAGTACGAGTCCTTGGGGTATGTGATACGGAGGGCTGTGGTGCCGTTTGCGGAGCCGGACGCGAGAGCAGCCGCGGGAGCGAGGGACGTTGACGAGGCCGTCGCGGGGGCCGATGTCCTCGCGCTATGCTTTGTGTGTGTGTGCGTTGCGTGTGTAGTCGTCTCGTCTGCCTCGGCGCGCTTCGAGTTACTAGATGCCGGGTCGTTCACAAAGGCGCTACAGAGTCAGTCAATGTCCAGGAACGACCATGGTGGCGAAATGACGACACAACAAGTTGCGGCTCGACTTACATGTCACTAAGGCCAAACATGATTCCGTGCGAGTTGAGGCTCCAGTTCTCGCGAATGTACGAGCACGCTCCCGAGCTGTCGACCGCCTGCGACGGAAAGGTGTACGCATAGTTCTCGTTGAGGCCGTACGCGCTCGTGATTTGGTCGAGTGTGCTGATGGCCGAGGCGTCCGTCAGGACCGGGAGGACGAGCGCGGCGATCACCGCGATGCGCGCCGTGATCATCATGGAGTGGAGAGAGACTGCGGGGAGGAGAGATGAATGAGATGGAGTCGCCGGGGGTGAGGGGCGGTATTAATGAGAATGAGACAGGTGCCAGTGCTCGGAGAGATTAATGGCGGGAACGAGTGTTGAGTCGTGGACAGCAAAGTCTTAGCGCGGGACCGGGACGAAGAGCCACAGAGTCGTGAATGAATAAGGCGATGCCGACGAGGCGGGGTTTATGATGAATAATAAGGACAAAGGACGAAAAAAACTAGTGTGCGCGACGGTGTTTTGTCGCCAGTTGGATATTAAACGACGGAGAGTCGACGGTCGAGGGGGAAACAGGAAACGGAGCGGCGGTCAAAGGACGAACGACAAAGGATTCGCGAACGGTGAAGATGCGATGAAGAACAGAAAAAGCGACGCACGCTCG
>Ga0160505_101041_pt1 | contig 13805 bp, 9 predicted proteins | sample DIDeMG_FD_108225 | JGI IMG/M metagenome (GOLD analysis project Ga0160505, IMG submission 108225) | Enriched chicken feces microbial communities from UW Madison campus, WI, USA - DID2874_E49_Stillage MG | ecosystem: Host-associated > Birds > Digestive system > Large intestine > Fecal ... | reverse complement strand
TTCTATATAATTCTAAGATTTTCTCTCCCCATTTAAAAACTTATTTTTTATTTAATATATATTAATTTTTTTTTTTTTTTTTTTTTTTTTTTGAAAAAACGATACTCAAACTAGACGCAAGGAAACTTAAAGCCTTATAAGCATACTGTACTTTCTAGCAGATCTGTAGAATACCTTCTGTATTTGGGAGAATCCTCTATTGTATTCGACACCCTCAACCTTGCGCTGTCTAGCCGCTCGGTAAATAATATGATCGCCACAGTCTTGAGGCAACTCCCATAAAATTTGTTCAATAAATGAAGAATAGATGACCAAGCTGACATGCACCATGCACAGGGTAGTTGAACTTGGGAGCTGGGCGCAGCAGTTTAGAGAATGGAATCCTACCAAAATATGACATGTACTTGAATACATATGCAGCATGCCCGAAGTTTAGTCAAGAGTACATGAGGACTCTCATTTCTTGCAATTTGCTGGGGTAATTACCACGAGGGCTGCTTCTATGGATTGCAAAACACGAATCATTAAAGTGTATGTAGCATATATACATGAAAGTGATCCCTCCAGTTGAAATACACCCTTTTGCCAGCATGTAAGAAATTCTCTTGTTCTATGTAAATAGATTTTACACACTGTTTATAGTCAAGGCTCAGGAGCGCCAGAATTTCCGAAAAAAAGAAAGAAAGATTCGCTATCGTGAATACTATAGGAACTGGTTATCATATCTGTCACCTTTGTACATGAAGTGGATCTCTGCTTCTCCCTATTCCACAAGACCTAGTGCAGCTAGTCGTCCATAATATGTCAAAATGGGAAACCAGCGAAATTTTAATTTTTGATCCTTAATTTATTTATATTTAGCCATCGACAACTTTTTCAAATTTTTATCAAAAATATTTTATTGTCCAATTTTTATCCTTTCCTTAGCTCTCTTTCGATACTTAAACATCTCGGTTCTCTGTTAGATTTTTTTTTTTTTTTAAAAGACCAATTTTTTTTTTCAACGACTAGAAAAAATAATAAAAACATGACCACGCAGCCAACAGCTTTTGATACCTCACTAGGGTCGAATTTCACCAATACAGAGTGCCCAAACTTCTTCAACACTTTTCTTTCTGATCCAAATTTTACCCAATGCCAGCCATTATCATTCCTTCTCAAAAGCTCGCAGTCCTATGTTAAGACAGTACGAAGCGGTGTTGAGGATGTCGAAGCAGTGCTCGATAAATCCTGTTCTGTCGACTACTCCAAATGCCAGAACGTTATGAAAAACTATGCATCCAAAATTTTAGATCAATCCATTTGTAAACCCGACTACGACTTGGAGAACCCACTTGTGCGGCAAGCCTACAATAATTTTCTCAACTACGGTGTTGTTCGAAATATAACTTGTTTAAGTATGGAAGATGTTGGAGAAAATGACCCGGCTGCCAACGAGACATATTGCTACACAGACGCGCTATATAATCTGAACAGTTCAGCAGATGCCTATCTATATCTCTTACCATTTGGCAATAGTTATCCAAAGGCAGAAAATACCAATCCATCGTGTTCAGCCTGCACAAACCGAGTCATGAGTCTTCTACATGAACAAACACAGAATAAACAGCTTCTGATCGCAAGCACCTATACATCCGCCAGTTCATTAATCGCTGCAAACTGCGGAAGCAACTTTGTGAATGTTTCAACATTATCCAGCGACCAATCAACCTCTAGTGCATCATCATTATCATCATCACCATCGTTTTTGCTTTTAACAAGTCCTATTCAACTGCTGATATGGGGCTTGTTTACTGTTTTTTATGTTTTTTAGTACACGACTTTATTTTCCCCCTCCTCAATTTTATGCTTTATTAGGGGTTTTTAATCACTTTTTTTTTGTATACATATATACATACATCCCTACACTAAAAATACTAATTTTTAATGCTTCAGATTTTTATTTCAAATTCTTTTACTTTCATATCTCTGAAAGCTAGCATGCACTCCAATAAACATATACCGCCTTCCAAAAATGAAAAAAAAGGGAATAAAAACGGACCATTTTTTATCCTCTTCGTATATTGGAACTTAAAAGACTGTTTTATGCATGCCACTATTAACAGTTGACTAATGCACCTTTAACTCAGAGTTGAGAGACCCCTAAATAGTTCATTTGGAAGTAACTAATGTCTCGCTAAACTATATATAAAAAGAAAGCCCAATTATGGAATAACCAGATAATCCAATTATCTTGCAAATAGATAGGTAGCATATGATAGGGTTCTAGTTGGGTAATATTGTAAGATGCGCATTGTCAGATATGCCTTTTCATTATGCTGAAACTGGAGGTGAGCCTGATAATAATTAATACTTGGATAGGGAGAAGGGAACAACCTTGTCGCAAACGCTTTGTTCAAAAGTTAAATGAGCGAACATAAAAAGACCGTTAGAGCGAGGGGTCTTTGGGATCGGAACAAACCCATATTAAGTAAATACGGTACTCAATCTGTACGAGTCTAGGTGATAACCCTGAATCACTACGAGACTCTCAAGATTAGCTCTTGCATACTTTAGAAGCAACCAACTCCAGAAACACAAAATCTGCATACAGAAAGAACAAAAGAAAAACTTTTAACCAGTCAAGTACATCATCTAAAAGTCAAAAAAATAACTTGGTTGAGTAAGATGAAAAATGTGTCTTTTCCTAATAGATACATTATAAGCTTAAAAAAGTCTGGAATACGAAGACAAAATTAGAAACCAAAGTAGTAAACAAATGCTTCAAACCAATTGAAAAAACCCCAATGCTTACGTACCACACGTAAAGAGCTATATTCATAAACCTCTTATACTACCCTGACAGTCATAAAAGTATTGCAATAACTAGTATTGGCCTAGCATTATCATATATTACCTCCTTTTTCTCAGAAGTTTCGACATTATTACGACAAAACACGGTAATTCAGGCAGAAAAATAAAAAAAATAAAACTTTGGAACACTTGTTATGATTCGAGGTTTGACTTTTCACAAGGTCAAAAATTTGCGATTGTTTGCTAAAACCCACTATCTATTCTACCTAATACAAAATCCATTCAAAAGGAAATATCTGTGAAAATAGAGAGCATATTCAAATACTGCGTAAGTACTAAAGGTAATAAAAGACCATGTTAGATATGTTTTGAGCAATCTGGAATCAATTTCCTGGTAGTTTTGAAGTAGCCTTGTGGCTCATGCTGAATTTTCAGCCCTGCTAAATCTCTTAATATATTGAGAATTTAATAGGCCGTGGTCTCCTTGATATTTATTGAATATAGAAAATTAAAAAATCAACATGACTACCAGTCCCATTAACCAGCACTTAAATGTTACCAGGTGGCTTTTAAATTTCGATCAGAAGAGCTATATAGACAGTTATATTTCTGTCAAGACAGGACCAATTAATCTTTTTTTTTTTTTCACTTTTGTAGCATCAACTAAGATAGTATTTTACTGATTAAAAATAAACTAAAGAATGTCTCTGTTTATAAAAGAATAAATATTATGTAAAATACATTTAATTCAGAACCCCAATAATGCTGGCATACCTGACAATCACACTCTGGATTTCCCGGTATTTTCCCACAGCTAGAATGATCTCTTTCAACAGCTCATGCTTGTCAATTCCACACAGCGTATTTTCCCATTTTTTGACACTCTTGGAATTTTTCACAGTAGGCCCCAAAAGTTCACTACAAAGCTCCTCTAGCTTTTTAGTCAGCCCCTCAGCAGCAAGTCTGATAGCATACATTTTCAAAAAAGTGCGTAGCTCTTCGCTCGATTCTGCTAAAATTGCTGCCGAAACCCGGTTTTCTAAATGTGAGGTCGAGGTACATTTTTCAAAGTTCTCATAACCTTCACGAAGCATTCGGTTCTTTGCTAGCCGTTGCAAAAGCTTTGCTCTTCCACCAGCCTTAAGCATGGTTTCCTGGTTTGTCCGGTGCTCAATTAACCCAACAACGCCACCATCAGACTTTTCGCTTGATTTAGGCTTACCACGAGCTTTTTCAATATGTGAAGATCCCCAGTATTGTGAGCCAAATGCCCACCAGGCTTCTGATACTCTAAGCCAAGTCTTCATTCCTTCGCTATAAATAAAGCCATCACCATTGGTTAAAGTAATAATGGCCTTACCCTTAGAGGTAACACCACACTGAGTGATACAAGGACCTTTGACAATACTATCCTCGGACGCGCTTGTTTCATTATCAAGTAATGGCGCAACTGAAACGGCACTATTAACTGCCGTTAAGGTATCGACATTCCAAATGTACATGAGTCCAGTGCACGTGATGGCCATAAGAAAATCGTTTTGGCTCTCTAAAAATGAAAGAGGGGTACCGACCACAATGCCAGGCAATAGTCTTCTACCAGTAGGAGAGTAGAGGTAAATTGTGCCATCCTCAGTAGCAACAGACCAAAACTTATTACCTGTACCAGTAGCCAGATGACCAAACTTGGGCAAAAAGTCTCTAAACACCAAATCTCCATTACAAGTGATTAGAACTGTTGTTGGCTCCTGCTCTTGGTCACCACTGTTTCTGATTTCTAAAATATTATCCTTTTTATCACCGTGTCTAATGAAAAAGGTTCTAATTTTTGGTACTCCCAACCGGACTCGAGCTAGTTCTGAGGAAAAAGAAAGAGAAACTGGTCGAATATAATGAGTCTCATTGTCGTAACGTAATCGTTTGTTATCATAAGCGCCAGTCAACTCAAGCTTCTTTCGCTTATTTGTAATTCCCAGCATAGAGACACCCCCAGGAGGAACTGCCGAACTAGGCTCTGAAAATTCAATAGGGTCAGGCTTTGTCTCCAGGAGTGTAGGCGTGGGATTGCTAATGACGGGACCAGACGAGTTCAATAAAAGAGGCGCAATTCTTTTTCTACCCTCTTTGGTGAATGAAATCTTTTGTTTATCAGATGTGGTTTTGGATCCTGGACCGTCTTTTTCATTCCTAGCTGTAGAGTCTATCTTTTTTATTGACTCACTTTTAGGAAGTGTTGATTCCACAATAGGTTCCTTTAATACTGGCTTTACTTCTTCGATATCAGCGTCATTATCATTACCGTCCTCATCGTCATCATCGTCATCATCAAGAGTTATTGCTGTATCCTTGGTGTTTGAAATTTTTCGTTTATATCGAGAGAGTTGGCTTTCATTCTCTGTCATGGGAACAACATATCCTAGCTCACCTTCCTCAAATAAAGCAACAATCACGGTGCCATCGAGAGATGAAACAAATAGCTTGGATCCATCATATGCCCAAGAAACATCTGTGAGAGACTTTTCAGCAGTGTTGTGGGCAACGAGCAGCGGTCGTGGATTTGAGGTATTCCAAATAGCTAATGTTTTATCTCTTCCTGTTGTTGCAATCACTGTGATTAGGTTAGCTAGATGAGCAGTCTTGTTCCCGGGGATGGGTTTATCAACTGAAAAGATGCGAGGGCAAAACGAAGCAACTTCTGTTGGCAAGTCATGTCCAACCAAGCTGATATCACTGTCCCAAATATCCCGATTAATGATGGTGACAGTCGAAACTGGCCCATTGGTGGCGTTTGAGGCTGCAATGTGATTTCCATCTGGTGACCATGAGCATCTGCGATAGTATGTTGTGCCAGGGGAATTTTGGAATGGATTGGTAATAGACGCCTCTTCCGTAAATGTATAAGTTCCGTCCAAACTTTGGTTAATTTTTGTTATCTTGACCGATTTATCGTCAGAAGCTGTTGCAAAGAACCGGTTTGCAGGATCAAATGTCACGCCCTTGACATGACTAGTTCCATGAATGGGCAAAATTTTCAAAGTCTTGAGATCTGGGCACTCGAGTACCAAAACTAGACCATCAAAGCCACCAATGACAATAAGTTTGGAATCTGGGGACCACGCTAGATCCTGGACATCTTTTGTATGTCCTTTGACTGACGTTAAAAGCTCAAAATTATTTGACGAAGGTTGTTTGTTCTTCCAAAGATAAATAGTCCCGTCGCTGGCACCAGCAACAATGTATCTACCGCATGGCGAAAACCTAAGGCAGTTTATGGAGGAGTTTACTTTCAGAGTAGCTAACTCCTTTGTGGCCTTGGGTGGATTTGACACGGCTTCGTAAATGTATTTCGTTTCCCAGAGCTTGATATAATGATCTAAGAAAGAAGGTAAAATTAAAATATTGGTTAATAAAAGTAGGAAACAAAACACCAGAATAATATTTTAGCATGTCTAGGGCACTGACTTACCTTGGCCGCCTGTAGCTAGAATCGTGCCTTCTGGATTGACGCTCAAAGTATAAATTTCACCATTCCTATGGCCATCTAGAGAGAAGTTAGCGTAAGTAATTTAAAATTGTTTTAACCATGCTTGCATACCTGAATGAACTACCCAGGATGGTTTAAGTAGATGCATTTTTGCAATATTGTTAAAGGTCTGCTGCCAAGTTGGTGATAGTTTGGTGGAGGTGTGTTTTTTTGGCTACTTTTTGGGATTTATTTTTGTTCGACCTAGGTTTCACCTTTGCCATGATTTTTTCTATTTTTTGCCTTTTTTTATTTTCTTTTTTGTTTTGTTTTTTCCCTTTTTCCTTTTCATTTTCCCTTCCTTCCCTCCTCTTCTTCCTTTACTGCCCGTAATCTCAAACAATGTCCGACTCTGAGTTCTCAGGTATTTTACCCCCGTTGTCTACCCCTTTCACATGACATATTTGGTCAAGAGCTAACACTTTTTTTTTTGTTACCTAGAAGATTTCTGGATTGACTGGTTTCTGGGAGCAAAAGGAAATGAATACTTTTGCGATATCGACCCAGAGTTCATTCTAGACAGGTTCAACCTCACGGGCCTAGAAACCGAGATTCCACGTATCCGCCCAGTGGTGGACATTATCACAGACAAGTTTAAGCAGGAATGCTCGGACGCCGAGAGAGAAAATCTTGAACGGCTTGCATGGAGACTCTATGGCCTGGTTCACGCTCGCTACATTCTGACACCTAGAGGACTACAAAAGATGAATGAAAAATTCCGAAACTATGATTTCGGCAAATGCCCACGGTACAATTGCAAAAACTACCCGCTACTACCAATTGGCCTACATGATATTTCTGCTCAGTCAACTGTCAAATTGTACTGCGCGAAATGCGAAGATCTTTACGTGCCTAAATCTTCACGACATGCTGCAATCGATGGTGCATACTTTGGTTCCAGTTTCCCTGGAATGTTGCTTCAAGCTTATCCGAACGAGGTAGAGAGATCAAGGGAGAAATATCTACTCAAGATTTTTGGATTCAAACTACATGATAGGGCGGAGCTGGCAAGAATACAGGAAAAATATAACCAGGAGGCGGAGAAGGAGTTCAAGCGACTTGAAAAAGAAGGTCTATGAGTATCCTTGGTGTGCAAGAAGGACATTAATGAGTTTACGGCATGGTGTTGACAATGGTTTCTAATAACTTTGGAATGGATTATCATAAATACGCGTGAGAATTAAATTATAAAGAAGACAGGATGCTAGATATTACCCGTCAGTCTACTAGCTACTACTGTCTCTAGTTTGCAACTTTTCTTAGCTCTTCTCTGTTGAAAATATTCAAGATTAGTATCAATCCTTGTTAGGCCCGCTCAAACAGGTTGATATTCGGACTTACCTTAGCTGGATGGAAAACTCATCATCTGCATCATCATCGTCCCACTTTTCCTCCCATAGTGTCTCAGGGCCATCCAGTTTGGTATCGTTATCGTCCCAGTCTATAAGAATCGTGTTAATATAACAAATCATGGTTTGAATGCAATCGTGCTTACCTTCTATAGGGAAATCTTCAAACTCATCATCCTCCTCCAGGGAGACGAGGACCTTTGAGGGTTTCTTGTTGTCAGTGTTAACCATTGTTTATTTGTTTGATGTGAGGGTGTCTTAATGTAAGGTAGCAGCAAAAGGAAGAAAGAAAGAAATCTTGGAAAGGTTGGTTATGCGCAGAACAGGCAGCGTTGTTGTTGTTTTTAGCTGTCGCCACACAAAAAATAGAAAAAAAAAAAAGCAGGGCGGGGAGATGATGACTCAGCTGATCCAGCAATTACATGTAATCATTGCTATTTATTGCACAAAGCTTAAAGTCCAAATCTCATATTCAAACCAGTTCATTGTTTAATTAAATATAGTTGCTTTCTTTAATTTGTTCACATTCGTTTTTTACTCTGCTGTCTACTTCTCCATCCAACTTTTTTTTTCTCTATTTTTTTTGCCACTTCTGTTTTCTAGTACACGTACATCATTTCTTCTCAATTTAAACAATGGCTATTTATATCAAGTCCACAGTATCTGACCCCCAAAAGGAGCAAGAAGGCCAGAACGCTTACGTCTCCTATCTCATCACCACGAACTCAAATGCCAAAACTTTTCAAAAGGAGTCCTTCTCAGTGAGACGGAGGTACTCAGACTTTTTCTTTTTATACAATACCTTGTTCAATGAATATCCAGCATGTCTTGTTCCGCCATTATCAGAAAAGGCAGTGTTTGAATTCATCAATCGCTTTGACTATGACTTTGTCACTAAGAGAGCTGCTTCTCTTAATAGGTTTTTAGAAAGAATCAGCAAGCATCCAATTTTGCAAAAGGCGACCGTCTATCTTGAGTTTCTTGAGTCTAATGACTGGAATGCTTTTAAAAGGGCAATTGGCACCAAAAACATACCTGTCGCTATCTCGAGTGCTGATGAGTCTGCCACCAGTTTGAACAACGATGACGAATTTTTACTTGACGACATTAAGGAGAAAATCTCGACTTTTGAAGACAATCTGACACAGGTGGAAAAGACATTTAACAAAGTCTTGAAAAGAGAAAACGAGCTTTCAACAGATGTCGATGATTTATCTGCTCAGTTTCTTAAGTTTTCTACCATTGAAACAAACTTGAAAAACGAGCTTGAGTTATTTTCTACCAAAAACCATGACCTATCTTTGAATATAAGCAGTCTGAGAAACGAAACTGATACAAATTATATCACCAGTCTCAAGGACATGTTGCAATATGCTTCAGCCCTTAAAGCATTATTGAAACTTCGGGAGCAAAAAATAAATGACTTTGATTCCTTGGTGAATCAACTCAACAAGGCCGAGAGTGACAAGCAGGCTGGCGACAATTCGAACTTTTTACGTGACAAAATCGAGAACGTGAGAGGTGTAGATCGTGAACATGCCAAGCAGGAAAGACTCAAGAAGCTGGAAACTAAAATCGCAAATCTCCAGGACCAAATCAACGTCGAAACTCAGAATGTTAAAGACTTTAAGGCGATTTCACTACATGAAATCTCAATTTTTAATGAGATCAAGAAGACCGAGCTGAAGTCAACGCTTTCCGACCTAGCTCAAAACCACATTAACTTCTATCAAAATCTTATTAATAACTGGGAGATGCTACTTTGATGACAGCTTTCGATACTCAGAGAGTCGTTCCTTTCCATAAACATTAATAAACTCCTCTTCCGACCCAACAAATTTTGAGTAGTCGAAGTTGTCTTCAACTTCCAGCTTGAGCTCTCTTGTTTTTTTCCCCCGAGGAACCGGTGCTTTGGTGTTTTCTTGCACGTAGAATTTACGCAACATCACGATGGCTTCATCCCGGTAGAACCCAGGATATACGTTGTAAGCCGGCTCAGGTAACTTCGCGTGGTTGTGCAAACTTAAGACACTTCCACAACCACCAAATCTATCGTTAGCAGCTCCAAAATATACCTTCCGGATCTCAAGTTGCCGTAATGCACTAGCACACATGACACAAGGCTCAACCGTTACATATAAATCTGTCTCCTTGAAGACATCCTTGTCGTATTTAGAAAGGATTTCATCAATACCCAGAAATTCAGCATGCCTTGTAGCCTTTAGAGAAGTTAGCATAAATTTTAGAAAGAAAGAAAAAGAAGAAAAACGGAACTAGTAAACTCACACATGATGTTCTGTTTGTATCATTCCTTCCTCTACCGATTATTTTGTCATTGTGAACGAACACACACCCCACTGGGACTTCGTTGATTGCAAGCGCCGCCTCTGCCTAAAAAAAAAGATTGTAAAAAAGTGTTAGCATCAATACCAATACCAAATTTGTGTACTGAAAAAGTAGTGAATTGACTTACCTCTAATAGAGCTTCTCTCATATATTTATGGTGTATACTAGTCATGCTTTAGAATAAAATTACTGGAATACCTATGGTGAGCGGTAAATGAGGAAAAAAAACTGAAAAAAATTATTTGATGATGAAAATGATATTCTTGGGAGTGTGAATAATGAACTTTAAAACTTTGATTTAAGTTATTATGTCTAACTTTTAAAGCATAACTTTAGATTGTGTACTAGATATGGAACATAATTGTAAAAGATTTTCTAATGAAGTTTCATCTTGTGTCTGGAATTTTCATCTAAAAAGTAAAATAAAAAATAAAAAATAAAAAAGAATTTACAATCAAAATATGTTATCCAAAGCTTCTTTAAGTGTATGGATTCATTAAAAAAATGGGTTTACCAAAATTTAGAAATTCTAATACACGATGAAGTTTTGTATTTTTAGATAGGTATATGAAAAATTTGTTTAATGTTCTAATATCTAAAAGTTATATACAAAAGTTAAAACAACAAAAAGATAAATGAAGAAGAAATATTGATCTAGCATTTACCTGAATTGAGCTAACAAAGTAACGGGTTCAGCGGGAGGAAGGGAGTTGATATTTAATAGTACTGAATTCTCCATGGTAAGTTTCATGTGTTGAGGGAAATCTGGGACATATAATATCTGGTGGCTCCATACCAAAGATTGAGATACAGAAAAACCTCAGCAAACTGTTCTAATCCGTTAAAGTCTTAGATGTGCTATCAGTTTAAGATAAAGATGTACCAGCACAAATAATCTTATACTTCATATCTTATCATAAGATTCAATTTCTGGACTACTATTTACCTTTTTGATTTATCTACAGAACATCGCAGCTATATAATCATCAGCATTTTCTTGCTTATCTAATATCTCTTTTTCTTCTCCTATAACGCGTGTATCATATATTTCATACTTGTTATATATCTGCTTTGACTTTCTGCATTTATCTTATCGGCAGTGTCAGATTTAGTCTCCAAATATCAACATAATCAAGTGATCGATTAACCAATGAGATGCAGTATGGAGTCTAAGAACTTAAACACCACATCAGCACCCTTTTTGGTTTGAGAAGAATTTAGAAATAAAGCTCCAAAAAACTTTTCTCAATCACTTGAATTTTGTAGGATATAGAGAACAGTCTCTTAAATATATTAAGCTATTTCTGATTGACAAAGTTTACTCTAGTGGAACCTTTTGGTGATAGACCTTTTCTTAAAATAATCTTCAAGAGTCACATGACCTGAGCAACTTTGCAACAGCTTACTTAAAGTATGGAAAGTTGCGGTCTTCATAAAGTTTTTCAGTAAAATAGAGTACCTCTCACCATAGAGCCTTCTGCAAATTGAGGAGTAGTATTGTAGGACTATTTCTTTTGTTATTTTGTAGTCTTTCTGTCGTAGAAGTCTTGACTCAGTTCACAGTGCACTTTTCAGCTTTTTTGTTGTGACATAAGCTTCTTTTGAACAATAATACTGGGACAGCTTCCAATGCGGTCCATTTTTCTCTAATAAATGCCGTTTTATATTATTTAGCTATTTAATCTGTTTAATCTGTTTAATCTGTTTAACATACAATAAAATAAATCACGTGATGGCACGATGAAATTTTTTGGTCAGGCCAAAAATCATTATCGATGTGATAAAATAAAAATCTTTCAAGGGATTAAAAAATTATAATTAGATACAAGTGGACAAAGTACAGGAGTTTTTAAATCATCAATAATTGATACTGCCTCCGTGAGTTTTTATTACATCCGCACATTTTTTTGGCATACTTTCAATGCAATTGGTAACCATTTTCTTGTCAATTATTCCCCACTCCTTACGGACAACTTCCTCCAGTCTTTCGTATGAATGAATCTTAGAAATACGTTTGTCGACTGCCAGGTTAAGTATATGCCAAACGTTCTGAATTGGACTTGGATCAGGTGACTGAGCAGGCCAATCCATAACTGTCACATCGTGATTCCTAAAAAGAATTTAAAACCTTCTTTGTAGTATGACATCGAGCACTATCTTGTTGAAAGATATTACCAATTTTATAATGAGGTAGTAAGTAATCCTTGAGAATATCCTGATAAAGTGCTGCTTTCATTGTGGTTTTATGAGGGAGCACATAAATTGGACCGGTTCCATCCATAGAAATACTGGCCCAATATCTAACGTAAGACCGGTTCTGAGCATGTGTCCCATGCATCACAGAAGGATCTAGCCGTTCATTGGCTCGGCTCTAAGCCCTGTCTTTTCTGGAGTAACTGCCGAGATGTCGACCAGATTCGTTGGACCAAACCACCTGGGCCCAATCTTCAACCGTCCAATTTTTGTGAGCTTTAGCCCACATCAATCTAGCTCGAAGATGCCTTGGTTTTAAAAATGGCTTGCCAATTGTTGCCCGTCATGAAAATCCTGTCTCCCTAAGAACTCGACGCACAGTTGGTTTGGAAAAAGGGTGGACTCCAGTTCCGTATTTACAAAGTTGAGTCAATGTTTTTTGGCAATCTGTGCAGACATTCCTAATTATAGCAGACTTTTTGCGTCTTGTCAATCCCTTGTCTTTTTCACGATGGTTTGGAGCCTTGAGCTTTGCACAGTTGTCAGTGGCGTGCTTTTTAATCAACGAGGCCACAGTGGATTTTGAAATATGAGTCTTCTCAGAAATTTTCATGTAATAATATCCCTCTTTTCTGAGAAAAAGAACGAGAGTTGTTTCATCTCGTTTATACTCGTGTCTCATCATTTTGTAATATGTGGTCAAATAGATTGTAATTAAAAAGAATCTTATTTTACATGAATTAAAACAATTGGTACTTATTAAAGTTAAAAAAAGTCGTGATGTCTTCCAATCACGTGCTTTCCCCCACTTGTATTTAATCTGTTTATTCTTGAAATATTTAGATGTTGCTTAGTCCAACAAATCTTTTTTGTGCCCAACAGAGTTACACCATTAGCTGTGCTTAGGCGGCCCTCGCTAGATTCACGGATCCGCAGACCCCTGTTGAGCTATCAGAAGTGTTTTATAGAGCTACACGAGGCTGGATTTTGCATGATGCAGTGAGGAAGTTGAAGAAACAACGGAAGCTGCTTACAAACATGTATCCTCCCCAACTTGTACTGGCACTTTCTCTCAAATATATGGGCTCCCATGCTTACATCCATTAGATGCTCTTCAAGGAGAGGCTCTTCTTCTCAGTCACTTTCCCTCACATTAGAATTTGAAACGCAAGGATAATCTGTAGCTAATTCTTGAGCCTTGCCATTATATTTAGTTAATTTGAGTTCAAAGCTCACTCCTAATGTCTAGCACTCAGCTGGGGCGGAGTCAATTTAAAGTGGTTGAGGCTCAGGCAGCACGGCTACACCGGGCTCCATAAAGTTGTACAAAGTATGTTACCATTGGCCACACAGGGGCCTCAAGGATATACTCTTTAAATTATTCAGATATATTGTAGTTAGCTAGAGTAGTAGCAGGTGGAGACAGCCTGTTGCCTTTCTTGACATTCCTGTTACACCAGACCTTTTTGTTTTTAAGTAGTTAAAATAATAATAATAATAATAATAATAATAATAATAATAATAATAATAATAATAATAATAATAATAATAATAATAATAATAATAATAATAATAATAATAATAATAATAATAATAATAATAAT
>Ga0160505_101039_pt1 | contig 13808 bp, 9 predicted proteins | sample DIDeMG_FD_108225 | JGI IMG/M metagenome (GOLD analysis project Ga0160505, IMG submission 108225) | Enriched chicken feces microbial communities from UW Madison campus, WI, USA - DID2874_E49_Stillage MG | ecosystem: Host-associated > Birds > Digestive system > Large intestine > Fecal ... | reverse complement strand
TTTTTTTTTTTTTTTTTTTTTTTTTTTTTTTTTTTTTTTTTTTTTTTTTTTTTTTTATATATAATTTCCCTTTTTTTTTTTTTTTTTTTTTTAAAATTTCATTTTAATCTTTGCCACATTTTTAAACTTTGGCCTTTTCATTTACTACCACTCCATTCTCTCATAAGGTCCGTGAATTTAAAATCTCTGTAACAGACTTCGCCATGTCCTCTGAAGAGCAATCATTTCTTTCAGTCATCTCGGTTCGAAACAAATGGGAGCAGATGGCTTCCGACAATAACAGTACATTGAGTTCTGGACAGATTAATACAACACCGGCCCTGAAACCATTCCATCCTACGGTAAAATCATCACAATCACCTAACTACCAAGCATTAGAATCTAAAAGCATATCATCCAATGACTCTGAAGTTACCAAAGACGAGTCATTAAGCAAAATTGTCAATATTCCGCCGTCAACTCATCATGAACCTGAGTTTGATAAAGGCACTAATTCAGTTGCAGAGACTAGCGAACCAGTGGCCCACAGATCTACTCCACAAAAACCTCGGCCATCAGTTAGAAAGAAGCCCGCACACCTCACAGGAGTTCCTCTTAAACAAACCCCAGTCTTAGAGATTTCAGCCAAACCAGCAATTCATGAAGCCAACAACTGCTACAATAACAATCCTTCCAGCTCAGCAGATGAGGGATCTCATGGTACATCTATACTAAACGAGGCGACGGTTACTATTCCAACAGTAGTTGTGGCATCCTCTACACCAGTTGAAAGTACATTTCTCCCACCACCGTTCCGAAAGCTTTCGCCTGTTGTTCCAATAGTAAATAACGGTGCTCCAGTACCTCCTCCTTCACGACCAGTAACCCCCAATATTTCTTCTACAGCTAACGCAAGTTCAACTACATTTGTACCTCCTCCAGATCCAGCCCATTTAGCTACTCTGCCAGTCTTACCTCCTAGGAGTTCTACAACTGGATCTTTGCCAATTACTCAAACAAACGCCTCGTCTTCAAAATTTGCTCCGCCTTCACTACCGTCTTTAAAACCTGATATGCCGAATCCTAGTAGTTTCGCTCCTCCCCCGCCTTTACCTAGGCTGATTCATCCTCAACCACAGGCAGCTGTTATACTCAATCATAATGAAGAGGCTATCAATTTGCCCAAACCTAAATCTCCAGTCCCTCCAGTACCACCCCCATCCCGAAAATTGAATCACTCATCCTCTCAAACCAGTTTAAACGCGAATCAAAGACAGAGTCCTCTCCCATCACCGTCAGAACCAGGACAGCCCACTTTCCTGCATCATCCTCAACCTATTCCATTATATCAGAAGCCCCTCCCTCATTCTTCATCCTCTAGTCAGGTATCAAGTCAGATATCACTACCTGCCTCAAGTTCGTCGCAGGATTTGTTGCAACCTACCTTGCCTCAGCAAATTTATCAACCTCCACCTCCCCCACAACGTATGGATTATTTTTCCAGTTCTTCAACTATCGCACGATCATCAACTCTTGACTTAACGTCCAATAGTATTAATGTCTCGAAGCGAAACCAAAAGAGTTCCAGCAATCAAGAGTTTAGTTCTGGAGGCGAAGATACGGGATACGAGTCTGATGATGGTAATAGCGTAAGCGGTAATAGCAGCTACCCTGATTCATCACAAGCCAACAGAAGAGCGCCAATATTCAGCGGGCCTCAGCATGAGATTCCTACTCGCCATCGTGTAGAGACTACTGCGATTTACGGAAATATCCTCATCGTGTCTTCTCATAATACTAAGGTCGTAAATGTTCAAACCTCAGAGATTTTATGGTCTTTTACACATTCTGATACTCGATTCACAGCTATCGGGTTCAAGCCAATGCGGGACCCAAATCTTCAAGGCACTGTTGCTTGGCTTGGAACGAAAGAAGGTCAGCTTTGGGAGATTGACTTGAATCAGCAGGCTATCACTTCCAAACGACTGCACATGCATATGGTAGCAGTTGTTGCAATTGAGGTAGTCGACTATCAGCTTTGGACAATTAGTGAAGACGGCAAGATTTGCATATGGGAGGATAGTATCAATGCAACACCTAAAGCTTATCGAATGACTGCAAACTTTAAAGCTCATTGTATTTCAGGAGATCAGATCTGGGTTGGTAGGAATCGTCAAGTACATGTTTACCACCCAACTGTTGATGGAAGTGGCACCTTTAACATAACTCCAAGACCGATTGCCTGCCTCCCAATGCCTGTGGGTAAGATTGGCGGTGATTTCACCAGTGCTGCAACAGTGATACGGTATCCAGACAATATATACTTCGGCCATGAAGATGGATCTATAACCATGTTCTCACGTTCAAAGGGTACCGTGATTGAATCAGTCAATATATCTATTCATAAGATCACTGCCATGACTGGAGTGGGAAGTCATCTTTGGGTTTGTTTGAAAAATGGTCTTATCTATGTTATTGATATTTCAAAGAAACCATGGAAGATTACGAAAGAGTGGAAAGGTCATGAAATGGGAGTGCGTTGCATCACCTCAAACGAACGATCTTTTTTTTCAAGCTGTCAGGTGGGCCATATGCCTGTCGTCTCTATTGGACAAGAACCTGGTGTATTTTTATGGGATGGTCTTTTAAAAACAGACTGGATTGGTATGTTTAAAAGTCTTTTTTCTTTTTATTTCTTTCTTTATTGCTAACGTCATTTAGAAAACGACATGCAACTGCATACAGAAGATTTCTGCTCATACAGAGAGGTGGATGTGCTAAACATTACTTGGAATGCTGGTGCCGCTAGACCAACAGACCTAGACCGAAGTGAGGCAGATCGAATCTTTTTAACCAAAGCTTTTTCAGATCACTGTACGAAGAGTCCAGAAATCATTGTGTTTGGATTTCAAGAACTAGTCGAATTGGACAATAAAGCTGTAACAGCTAAGACCATGTTTCAATCTAACAAAAGGAAAAAAGAAAAGGAAGCGAAGATTGTCACATCCACGCATATTTCAGGCCAATATAAGGCCTGGCAGGATAGACTAGCTTCAGAGATTGTACATGGATTTGGCGAAAAGTACAAATTGGTTCATTCCAACAATATGGTTGGCCTATTCACCTGTGTTTTTGTTAAAGCTGATGAACTTGGCTCTTTTAGAAGTGTCAAATCCAACTCTATTAAGACTGGGCTTGGTGGTCTTCATGGCAACAAAGGTGGCCTTGCAGTGCGATTAATGGTTGATGACTCTTCGATCTGCTTTGTTAATTGTCACCTGGCTGCCGGTCAAACACACTCTCTCCAGCGCAATAAGGATATTGAAACAATTCTTGAAACCAGGTTTCTGGATGCTTCTGAAAATACAAAGTACATTGGCAAGGGTATTTTTGCTAATGGTGGTGATGGCACAATGATTTTGGATCACGAATTCTGCTTTTTCTCAGGCGACATGAACTATCGTTTGAACATGCATCGCCAAATTGCTATTCAAGCAATTCAAGACGAAGATTTTCCAAAATTGATAGATGCTGACCAGCTTACTAACCAGTTGATAAAAAATCCTGGCCATAGACTAAGAGCTTTTCAAGAGGCCAATATTGCATTTCCACCAACTTATAAGTTTGATGTTGGTACTGATCAGTATGATTCAAGTGAAAAGAGGCGTGTACCAGCTTGGTGTGACCGAATCTTTTTTCGGGGCGGGGTTGATCGAATTCAGCCACTAAAGTACACATCGCTAACAGTGCGAGTATCAGATCACCGACCAGTAATGGGCGTGTACCGGATTCAAGTTAAAACTATTAATTCAAGACAACGCACGGCCGTTTACAAACAGACACTTGAAAGATGGGATTCCTACTTGAAAGATTATGTGACTAGTCTTGGAGGCATTTAGAGCCATGGCTATTGAGCATTATACAGTTAAACAAATAGAATTAATTCAAATTAGTTATTGCATATTAAAGTAGAGAAAAGGTATGTGTCTTTTATAGTTCTAAGCGTTATTATAGATTTTTTTTTTCCGTAACATTCATTTCATATGGGTGTAAGGGCGACTCTGCTATCCAATTATAGTATCAACAGTAATTCTTTCGAGCTACCCAGCCTCTAATCTTGTATAGGCCTTGCCAAAGTGACAAATTGTCCCCATTGTATTCATCAACTCCACTAAACTTTTGTTCAATGGTAAAATTCAGCTTGCTAACCACCATTTCAATCTCTTCTAATGTAAACTCCACCTGTGGCGCGGTTCCCCACTTTAATGGGCCATAATTTATCCAAATTCCACCGGGTTTAAGAAGCACCCGAATAGCATCAAGGTATTGTAGCGCGTTCTCTGCCGTATCTATCAAATAAAGAGTCACTATGGCATCGTAGGATTTGGGTTCTGTATGCATAAGCTCGGTAAAATCTCCGTAGCCAAGGGTCAAGTTTGCTGGTTTCTTGAGAGGCCCAGGGAGATCGGGTAGCACAACACTGCGTAGTTGGTGCTGGGCTGTGGACTGATGCGAAAAGTCGTGGACATAAGGAAATAGCTCAAAGTTGGTGCGGCTGTTATTGTTCATGTCAAACATGAATTGCGCGGCCATATCCATGAGATGCGAATACTCGAGGGCTTTAGTTTGAAAGCCAAGTAAACTAATTTCGTAGGCAGCGCGGGCAAGACCCGATCCTGGAACAAGAACACGAGCAAATGACCGACTGGCTAGACTAAACTCATTCTGGAGGCTATTCAGTAGTGGCGCAAACAGCTGCCGCCGCTCTGTTTCGAGATCTCGTGACCAGTCGCGCACAATTTGATGCATTAGTTCAATAACATGACTGTTAGAGACGGGCCTTGCGCTACGAAATTCATAGTCCTTAACAGCATATAAGCGGCGAGCATACTGTGCAAGGTCGCTGATGACAGTAGCATTCAAAATGATCTTAACCTCAATCTCACGTAATCGGTCGAGATAGCCGACATCAGCAGCAATTTCTCGGTGATGGACAGGCATTTTCGAGAAAAGAGCATAGCGACGACGTACAAGTGACAAAGCGCAGTCCCGGTAAGCTTCCAGCGCCGAAATGTCGTTAAGAATGCATAAACGGTCCTCAGTAATCAATCGCATCTGATAGTATCAAGAGAGTGTGGTGACTGAGTGTATCTAGTTTTCGTTTTTACGATTCTGCTGACTGTTTCAAGGCGACATGAAGCGTGTTTGTTGAATATTTCAAAGGGCCGAGAGATGGACCGGGCTTTGTTTGACGTAAGACTCGAGGTTATTCTGGGGGCCAACCACTAAGCAGACAGAACTGCACAACAACGGAGATTGCTTCCAAAAAAAAAAAAAAAAAAAAAAAAAAAAAAAAAATAAAAAAAAAAAAAAAAAAAAAAAAAAAGTATTAATAATAATGAAAAATAAAAATAAAAATGAAAACAAAAGAAGGCAAAAATAAAACTAAATAAGAGCGATAATATAATTTCAAGTCAAGGTTTTTCATTTTTCAGAAAATGTCAAAAACAAGAAATGTTTAAAATCCCATTACCCTAACCTTCAGTTTCGAGCGACGGTCTGAGTGCCATGACATGTCTAACGATGGGGCCGTCAGCATGTCGTTGTAGATGTTAACAGAAAAACATAGGTAATAGGTCTAAGGAAAAATTAAAAAGCATCTTGTTTAAAAGACTTTGTTTTCTTTTCTATCTCAGCCGCCGTTCGGAACTCATTGCTTCAATATCCAACTTGATCATTTTAAGGGTAAAAGACCCGATAAGTATGAAATAGAATAAGATACAGGAAGCTTCAAAGACCTGAATAAGATATAGCCACTGTATTAATACATTGTTTTCAGCATATGCCGCTCTACTCGCCTCCAATCCTCACTAGTAAGAAAAAGCAGAGGCTGCGCAATGTCATCCGGACGCGGGTGCATCGGCGGCAAAAATACGCGGCCAAGGGCCCGCGGAAGCTTCGTCGGGCATGGACACGTAACACGACCTATTATTATGTCGACCCCAAGAAGCAACGACGTAGAAAAACTCGAGCCAGACGTGGACCACAGATTCAAGGCTACAGGACGCTGAGGATGTTACCACAACGATTTCTGGGCGAATTTATCTATGGCAAGCCGACTCCTATGGCGTCACGGAGACGGGGCCCTTGGAGTTTCTTTATGGGTCATAAAGAGCAAGAACACCATCATAATAGCAAAACAGTTGGTAGCAGACAGTTGAATAGAAAAGGAAAAGCCCGGTGGATGCTGTGGTTGTCGCACTTCATGGCCATGAAGTGTGGTCGATTTGTAGATGCAGTCATGTTGGATGGCCCCGATAAAAGTGTGAAAGAGAATCTCAAAACGCTGTCAAAAGTGCTAAAAGCTTTGGACAAGGTAGTGCGCCGTGCGTGGGTTGCTAGGTTTCTGCCGCGAAAACGACGATCGACGAAGAAAATGACCGTTTTGCTGGAGTGGTAATACAGTGTTTAGATGAGACAATATGTGTCCTCAAATAATGAAAATGAAGCCTATGGAGGCTGTTTTAGTCATTTGAAAAATTTCAAAATGTATAGGTTTTCGATTGCAGTCACATCGATGTACGGGTACAATTGCTGTCCTGAGTTCTGAGCCTTACGTGAGAGAAAATATCTGAGTTTTTGAAAATTCAGTCATTAACTTTTTGTATAAAGACTCTTTAAGGTCCCTTCCATTTTTTTTATCCAAAATTTTTTTTTCAAACTCTGCAGCAACAAGACACTCAGACGACAATATATATTACCAAAATGGACCAGAAACCTGTTAAAGTTATTGTATCAAACCCTCCAAAGCTAACTGCAAGTGAAGGTGCTAAGCGTGCTGCTAAGCTCCGCACTCAGTCTAACGACATGGGTGCCGAGCGGCCTCCCGCCATCGTCGAGGAACCCTTGAAAAAGGAATGGTCGCCCGTGACCTGGCAGGACCGCCCCATCGTGCAGGATGTGGTTTATGATGATTATAACAAGGTTGAAACTGCTTTAGAAAAGCTTGAGTCGCTGCCCCCGCTGGTTCATCCGCGCGAAATTGAAATGCTCAAAAAGAAGCTCAAGTCTGCGGCTGAAGGCAAAACTTTTCTGCTTCAGGGTGGTGATTGTGCCGAACTCTTTGACTACTGCACTCAGGACAATATCGAAAACAAGCTGAAAGTGCTGCTACAGATGTCACTGGTACTGATCTGGGGTCTCAAGCTGCCCGTTGTGAGAATTGGCAGAATGGCCGGCCAGTACGCCAAGCCTAGATCAAAACTCACCGAGACGGTTGACGGCAAAGAGATCAACTCCTTTAGAGGTGATAACATCAATGGATTCGATGTCAAGGATAGACTTCCTGATCCTAATCGCCTTGTCAGCTCATACTTTCATTCTGCAGCAACCCTGAACTTCATTAGATCATCTCTTCAAAATGGTCTTGCGGATCTGAGACACCCAGGAGACTGGGATCTTTCACACGTTCAAAATGATAATGTCAGACAAAGATATGAAGAGATTGTTACCCGTATCATCGAAGGTCTGGAGTTTATGAAGACCGTTGGCGCTGACGACTCTGCTGACATTACATCCATTGACTTTTATACTTCGCACGAGGCACTACTCCTCGAGTACGAGCAAAGTTTGACCCGACTGCTGCGCAACCCCACCACTGGCGAAAAGAGCTACTACAACACCTCTGCACACTTTATCTGGATTGGCGATAGAACAAGACAGCTTGATCATGCGCACGTCGAGTTTTTCCGTGGCGTAGCAAACCCCATTGGTATCAAGGTGGGTCCAACAATGGATGCTAACGAGCTCGTGCGTCTGCTTGATATTGTTGATTCTAACTTTGAGACCGGTCGTGTTACTCTGATTTCTCGTTACGGTGCTGACAAGGTCGAAAAGTTGCTGCCTCCACACATTGCCGCGGTGCAGAAGTCTAAGCACAAGGTTGTTTGGGTCTCCGATCCCTGCCACGGTAACACCAAAACCTCTCCAGTAACAAAGGTCAAGACCAGATACTTTGATGATATTGTCACAGAAGTGAAGCTAGCATTGCAGATTCACAAGGACAATGGAAGTACGCTTAACGGTGTTCACTTGGAGCTGACTGGCGATGCTGTTACCGAATGCATTGGTGGATCACAGGCCCTCGAAGACGAGGATCTGGTAATCCGCTACGATACGGTGTGTGACCCTCGTCTCAGTGTTTCTCAGTCACTGGACGTGGCCTTTGTGGTTGCTGACTGGTACAAGAAAAACATTGGCGAGGATGCAGTTAACGCCAGCAATTGAGTGTGCTGCTAAACAAGAAATGTAAATATTATCTGACGCATGGCTTTGTTATTTTCATTCTCTGAATATAATATGTATATATATATATATTATCAACCGTCATTCCATGCATAGATAAGAATCTCCTGTGAATATTTCTAATTTAATAAAACAAAGTTGACTAAATAAAAATAAAATTATTTATCATCGGGTATATTTTTTTGGCTTTAATTATAACAAATCACATTAAATCGCATCAAATCAACCTCAAACCCCGTAACCTCAAGAATATAAAATTATAAAAACCCCGTCCCGGTCACAGCGTTTCCATCCTTTTTTTTCTTTTCCTTTTTTTTTCCTGTCACCACCATCTCTAGTGATTCCTTGTAATTTTTCTCATTGCCTCCCATGTCCATTGCTCCTAAATATTTGGCTCAGACTCTCGGGCCTGCCGTCGGCCGCACCAATTCAATTGAAATCTACCTTGACTACGTTTGCCCATACAGTGTCAAAATCTACAAAAAGCTGCGTACAACTATCATCCCCAAGATTAATGAACTCTACCCCAACAAGTTCACTTTTATTTTCCGCCACCAAATTCAGCCGTGGCACCCATCCTCGACGCTTGTGCACGAAGCTGCCATTGCTGTCAGTCTGATTGCCCCGGAAAAGTTTTGGGAATTTTCTGATGCCCTCTTTGACCATTCGGAGGAGTATTATGATGAGCCCCTTTACAATGAATCAAGAAAGGAGACTTATGATCGTCTAGCCAAGCTTGCCCAGGATTCGGTTGGTGTTGAGCCTGAAAAATTCCTTGAGCTAGTCTCCATCCCCGCAGAATCTGGTAACAAGGGCAATCTTCTTGCGCCCGATGTCAAGTACTTTATCAAACAAGCAAGACAGAACGGAATTCATGTCAGTCCAACTGTTGTCATCAATGGTGTCACCGACAGTTCAATTGAGTCTTCTACTGAGCTTGATGTTTGGGTTGAGAAGGCAAAGGCTTTGGATTTCAAGCTGTAATTCATAATGGCTTTTACTGTGCTAGTATTTGACAACACTAATTTTTGAATAATATCTAAAGCGAATACATTTAAATAGCTCCATTTAATAAAACTATTTCTAAAATCCAACAAACAATACAAAAAAAGAGTACAAAAAAGATATCAACTAATTTTTATTCCGACTATTCACCAGTCATCGTCAGAATCGTCGTCACTGTCACGGCGGCCAGTTCTTGCTTTCAATGCATCAGCTAACCCACCAGCAAGAGAGTTATTGGCCTGATTTTTCTGCTTTAAAGCCTCCGCGAGGCCTGTACCTAAATTGGCGCCGCCTGCAGCAGGAGTCACAGGCGTAGCAATACCCGAAGTTGCTGCCGAAGACTTCTTTGCAGGAGGGGCCGGAGCCGCTTTCTTGGGTCTTGTCGCTGGCGGTGCGGGTGGAGGTGCAGCCACAGTCTTGACTTCTTGCAAGTAAGTAAAGGGTGTCCATCCTTCTTCTGAGCTATCCTTACGCTTAGCAAGACACCACCCATCGCTTCCCTGCTTCACCAACAATACAATCTCTCCCTGCTTAATTGAAAGCTGGTTCGAATCACTACTGGAAAAGTCATAGAGTGCCTTATAAGTGGGCTCTGCAGGTTGAGGTGGAGGTGGAGGTTGCACAGCAGCAGGGGGAGGAGGAGGAGGAGGCGCTTTATGCGCCTTAACAACTGGTGTAGGGCGGGGCTGGGGCTGCTCTTGTGCGGGCTTAGGTCTAGTAACCGGCGTAACAGGAGTGCGCTGTTGTTGTGTAGGCTGTTGGTTTTGACCGCCGTTATAAGGATTATATGCAGAGTTGGCCGCTGCAACGGCAGCTGAATGAGAAGATTGTTGTTGAACAGGCTGGCCGTATCCACTAGGAGTTTGAGCAGCACCAATGTGGCCACTGGGAAGGGGTTGTGCGGCGGGAGGAGCAGGGGGGATACGTCTAGCCTGGCTGGCAGCAGGACGGGGCTGTGGGCGAGGTTTAGGTTGGTAATTACCACTGCTCTTCTTCTTAGGGGTAGGGTCTGACACTGAGTTGGGAGGCATTCCAGATGAAACCCGCACGGTACTACTTTTATAAACATCCTCCTTAGTGACTGACTCATCCTTCTGAAACTTGATGGTGGTCAATTTGCCAGGCTTCTTAAAGTATTGAATAGTAGGACCAATTCTAACGTCAAGACCGCGTCTCAGTTTTGTCAGCATGAGCACTAACTCAGTCTTGAAGGGACAGGAAATAAATACATCAGGCTCAGATGGTGACTGAATAGAAAGAGCAACCCAGTCATCCCTCAGATTCGACATGGCAACGTACTTGATAGATGATATCTGAATCGTACGATCAACAACAAAAGACAATTGATGGTTTATGATCTGCTCTGAGATGATCAGAAATTTGGAATTTGTGAGAATAAATTTTCTCGGAACTCTTAAACTTGAACGGCCAAACTTTGCAACCAAGGTTTCACCAGTCATAGAAAAGACCACCTTTTCATTCAAACCAACAGCACGGGCCAAAAATCCTCCAGCACTCTTGGGATCATTACAGGCAAGATAATCTCCAAGAAATCTTCTGTAACCATTAAGAGACATGCGACGACGCTCCTTTCTACCCTTGAGAAAAGTATGGCCCTCGTCTCGGAGCTCAATAAGCTTCTTCTTTCCTTTAATGCCTCTCCAAGCCCTCTGGATCTTAATTGCAGCATCAATCTTGCGCTGCTGGTAATGCCTCCAAGCACGTTGAATCCTGGCAGCCATGTTGTGCCAGTACATATCTCTCATATGTTCTAGGGCAAATAAAGTCTCGGGTGTCTTGATGAATACCTTAGTAGTGCCCATTTGGTATTCAGAGGTAGGAATAGAAGTATCCTTAAGAATTTCAACGGTGGCAGAACGAGAATCTCCCTTCCAAATGTAATCACCAGCATAAGAAGTTTTACTTGATAGCAAATAAAATCTTTCAGTAAACTTCTCATAGGTTTGACGGTAAGCAAAACCTGCACGTCTGATACGAACGTTTTCATGAAGACCAAGATACTTAACTTGATGTAATACCATCTTGGTGTCGTAGTCAGTTGGGATTTTTGTCTGGTTAGGTTTGATTGTTCTAATGTAAGAAGGCTGCGAAAGCGAAAGTGTGTGCATGAGGTCGTTGGCAGATTGCTTGATCTTGTCACTTGCCGTAGGGGGACGTCTTCTGGAAGAAGTGTCAACTTGATCAGGAAACAAAGAAGTGAGGAACGGATTTCCAGACTTGGAGATGAGCAATAGCAAGTCCTTAAGTAGTTGGTCTTTATTCTTCTCTGTCATTCCTTTAATGTCGTAGTACACATCACCGGCGTAATGCTTAATCAAAAATTTGTTTTGACGTTGCTCAAAATGAGGGTTTTCCGCGACAAGGCCAAGACGTTGAGCAAAACTTTGATCAGCAGCATCGACATTAGCATGGGCTGTAGCACAGGCATCATTGAGAGCTGCAAAAATACCTGGTGGTCTCTTCTCTTCAATTAAATCACACACAATCTTGTTGTTGAAGTATTTAATAGGAGTCCATGTGATTTGCTCACGAACATACTCTTCTTGCTCAGTCTTTAGAGTCAACTGAATAAAAATCTGCTGAAGTTTTTCATTCACATAGTTGATGCAAATTTGTTCAAAACTATTGCTCTCAAAAATTTCAAAACCGTAGATATCAAGAATACCAATAGTCTTATCCTTACCTTCCGTAGCTTCTAGAGACTGATTGACTCTCTCAACAATCCAATCAAAAAGATTGTTGTAAATGGCTTTGGCTAGCGCGTCTCTAACGGCCTTGGCTTGAACTTTATTCAGAGGAACTTCATAAATCGAACCACGTCTAGCTCCGTGAGATGTCTCAACAATACGCTGAGTAAGCGCCTTCTCCAAGGCATCAGCATCAACATCAAGAAGATAGGCAACGAAATTGGGAACAGAAAGATCCTTGATAGAGGCTTGTTCTTGGTCATTCTCAGTAAAATCGACATTTCCAATCCATAGAATAGAAGCAAGCAGACGGAGAATCTGATCTTGTTCAGTCTGGTGCAGACCAATAATCTCCATAGCGCGAATGGTTTCCTTAAAATCAGCAATATCGTCAATTCCATCAACACTGGTACATTTACTATCGTTAGTATAACGGTAAGTCTCTGGAGTCTGAATGCCATAAGTATCACGCTGGGCTTGTGAAGCACCCTTTGTAAATTGATAGAAAATGTGGAAGTTTCGCTCATTTTGAATTTGTCCCACAACACGAGCTTTTTCTAGCAAGTAATTGGTAATATTAGCACCAATAGGTTCACCCTGTTGATTGAATTGAATTTGGAGATATTTTCCATGTCTCGACGAGTTATTGTTTCTAAGAGTTTTTGCACAGCCAAATGATTCAAGCAGAGGGTTAGTAGCGAGAACCATATCTTTAATTTTTTGAATGTTGGATGATGACTCGCCGGAGACAGATGCAATATACTGCATAATCCGTTTGGCAGCTTCAGTTTTGCCAGCACCGGATTCTCCTGAAATAATAACGCACTGGTTCTCCTTGTAAGACTTCATGTTGTAATACATGGCCTCTGCGACAGCAAAGACATGAGGAGGTACCTGTCAAAATCATGTTAGTGACTTTCTTCTTATTGAACATAAGCATATCCCTAGATATCGTTGCATACCTCTAATCTATTTTTTCCTTTGTAGCTTTGTAACACTTCCTCGGTATAGATACCAAGATCTCTGAAAGGGTTCACAGAGATGAGCTGGCAAAAAATAATAGTTAGCAAAAGACCACAAAACAGCATAAAATAAGCATCCTAAGCCTCAACATATCCAACTTACCACATGGCCAATATAAGTGTAAATGATGCCGTTTTCAAATCGTTTTTTCAGGTTTTCGTTGATAGATTCGTCAGAAACTTTACTGAGAAGCGTCAAGTCTGAAACACCAACTTCTTTCTTTTTTGCAATATCAAAAGTGGCCTTCTGAACAGCACCTCTCTTAGGAGGAGGAGCTTTTTTAGCCTGGCCCTTCTTATTGTTACGCTGAATAATTGCCATTGTAGAATGTTTGGCGTGTCCAAAACAGTTGCGATGACAGAGATTGCTGGATTACTGTGCGGCGATAGACTGTTGAAACAATAAAAGTGGACTCTGTGTCAATTGAAACTTTCTAAATTTATCGGTTTATTTATTTCCCGTAAGTGAATAGATAAGTTTTTGGCTACTACTATACGTGGCAATGGTGTTAGTGAAGAAAGGAAAAAAGAGGAAAAGAGAAAGAAAAGAGAAGGAAATGGGAAATGGCGAATGCTTAAACTAAAATGCCAAAATATAACACTTAAAGATAGGCCCATTACATAATCCATCTGCGCCTTTTTTATTATTCACCACGTTATACTTGAGTTGGCGTTCGGCCTGACAGAGGCTTGTACAAGCCTCTTTTTTTTTTTTTTTTTTTTTTCCCCCTTTTTTTAGTAAATAAACCACAATAAATTTTATTTTTTTTTTTGTAATGTTGACGTATTA
>Ga0160505_101038_pt1 | contig 13822 bp, 10 predicted proteins | sample DIDeMG_FD_108225 | JGI IMG/M metagenome (GOLD analysis project Ga0160505, IMG submission 108225) | Enriched chicken feces microbial communities from UW Madison campus, WI, USA - DID2874_E49_Stillage MG | ecosystem: Host-associated > Birds > Digestive system > Large intestine > Fecal ... | reverse complement strand
GAGGCTCCCACTTTCACTGAGGCTGCCTCTATCGCTGATGAGATCATCTCTCTTGGCAGAGAGTACGATTCCATCGAGGTCTTCTACAACAAGTTCACCTCTGGTGTCTCCTTCGAGCCTTCTGCTTTGCCCGCCTACACCCCCGCTGCCATTGAGGCCTCTCCCAAGATTGGCTCCTACGAGCTTGAGGACGATGTTATCGGCAACCTTTCTGAGTTCTCCCTTGCCAACTTTATTCTTTGGGGTCTTGCTGAGGGCCACGCTGCCGAGATTTCTGCCCGTCGTAACGCCATGGACAACGCTTCCAAGAACGCTTCCGATATGATTGGCAAGTACTCTATTCTTTACAACCGTACTCGTCAAGCCGTTATTACCAACGAGTTGGTCGATATTATTACTGGTGCCTCTTCGTTGGAGTAAGCGTATTATTCAACGTGATCATTTTTTGTCATTAATGGTGTTTTTTTTTTATTATTTAGTTGTATTTAATGTAGTAGAAAGAAAGAGAAAAAAATTAAAAAAAAAAAAAGAGAATCTTGATTGATTCAACATGTCCTTTCCCCCTCCGATGCGCTGATTCTCGTCAATCTGGTGTGCTTCAGGTTGGTGCTCCAGATGTTGATATGATTGGGCTGGCCTTTATGACGTAGCCAGGTGTGGGATTATTGTCCCTCTGAGTTTTGCCCATTTCAGAAAAAAAACAGGACCCCGTTGCTTTTCTTTCTCCAACCAAACTCACACACACCAACTATCGGTATTAATTGAGAGATAAAAGATTTTGTACAGAATGGATAGCAACGACAAGAGTGATAGCCATACAGCCCTTACACAAGCCGACACAATGGCAGAAGCAGAAGCGCCAGCACCAGCAACAGACCCTGCAAAGGAAGATGGTAGTAAACCTCACGACGCTGACACCGGGTTGGAGAAGGACCTAGACTCGGTATCGCTTGGTGACACCTCAGCGGTCAGAGATGAGAGCCCAATTAGCGAGGACCATGCGCTTTTGTCAGACGACGATGACGACTTGATCATTGAAACTCCACAAGAACGTGAGTATCCTCAATCTCTCTTTTTTTTTTTATTTACTTTTTTTATCATTATTATTATACAATTGCATACCTGGAAACTGCAACAGAAATTGTCGCGCGTTTTTTGTGGGGCAAAAAAACAAAACAAGAACAGACTACTGACCTACATTATTGGTGCAACAGCAACAACGCTACACACGGACGAGCCCACCGGTCCCTCTGGTGGTAGAAACAACATCAGTGCTGGCATTGGTGGTGGCACGGCGAGGCGGTCGAGCCGCCGCGACTCAATTGCCATTGGCAAAACGTTCAAGCTCGTCAATAGCAAGACTCAGGTATACACCACCCGGGGTCCCCCTGGTCCCATCACTCCTAGGGATAACGACGACATGGCCACGGAGAATAACCAAGATAATAATAATAATGTGCTGGTCATTTTACTTACAAACTCTCTGGGACTTGGGTCAGAAAATAATCTTAAATTGGCTGATCGCTACGCGCGGGCCCTTAATGTCACTGTAGTGGTACCAGACCTGTTTGACGGTGATCCAGTTGCCAATATCCTTGAGCAATCGGAACAAACCTCTGCACAGCAGCAGCAAGCAGAAATCAACAGCCAGGCCCCAGTTTCGCTTCTTAGTAAGGTCAAATTCATGGTAGCATCGACAGTAAAGGGATTCTTTGATGACATGTGGGCCGCAAAGCACGCGTTTGAGACTACCAACCAGCGGCTCGCGCAAACATTGCACGAGCTTGTTTTTGAAACCTACAAGCCTACGAAGGTTGTCTTTGTGGGCTACTCGTTTGGCGCCAAGTACGTGCTCCACTACCTCCAATCCGCCGCCGCTGCTACCACCAACAGCAACGAGAGGGTTCTGGCCGAGCGCATTGTGTGTGGCGCCTGTGTCCACCCCTCTTTACTCGAGCCGCTTGACTTTGCCGCTATTGAAAAGCCGCTTTATTTCGTCTACAGCCGCGACGACGACCTACTGCCCGAAGCCACGGTCCGGAAGTGTTTCGAGGTTCATGAAGACCAGCACGGGGCCGGGGTCAAAATTGAGACTGCCGTTTACGACAATGCCGCAGAACAAAATGCTGCTTCTGCCGCCACCACCTCTGATGGTAGTAACAATAGCGACGACGCCGGCGGCCTGCTCCCCCTACCGCATGGGTTTGCGGTCCCTGGTGACTACCCCAGGTCCGTGGTGGGGGATCGCCCGGACCAGGTGTTCAGGATGCTCGTGTCGTGGATCCGTGAGCACTTGTAATAACTGCACTTGCATGTGCGCCGTGATGCTCTATATAAGTAATATTTATTAATTGATTATCATTAGTGTATTACCGTGCTAGGTTTATAATAATAATAAAAATGAAAAATAATAAAAATGAACTACCTAACTAGCGAACGAATTATATATAATACTTGTTGCTACGAGCATCTCATGATTTCCTTATCCCGGCACGCCTGGGAATGCATTTGCCTTTTTATTTATTTTACTAAAAGGCATTACTGGCAATTCGGGTCAAGGCATTATAGCCAAGCCTTACCAACAAGCCCGTGGTAATAGGCACCACAAAGATTTTGAAAACATCCCCGACAGTGTTGCTAAGTCGCACTGGCGCCTCCAGCGTCGGGATATCGTCGTTCCCAGCCTCATTTTCGGGATCCGTGAACTGGCCCGTTTTATGGTAATGTTGTAATAGCGCGTCCTTTTCGTACCACCGGTCGTAGATCCATTTCTCGAATTTCGCCTCGTCTTGCCAAGGGATGTCTGCAATGCGGTAGCGCCGCCAGTACATGGCGATGGACGAGGGGTATACACCTTGTAGGTACATGCGGCGTAGCGTGAAATGATCCTCGCCAAACACCCCCTCGGGGATGTCGGCGTAGTAGATGGTTGAATCGTAAATGTACTCGACAGTTTCGTGCAGCTGCTCAATGGAAAAGCGGAGCCCCCGTGAGCGTGGCAGCAGTAAATGCGAGGGCGAGCGCAACGCTGGCGTCTGTTTTTCAGCGAAAGCACGACTCTTGGCCACGCCATTGCGTGAGATGGTGGTTCCCTCGGGGAAGAGAATAAGCCAAGCGGGCCAATCGCTATCACGATTAATGCGGCTAAGGCCCTCGGTCAGCGTTTTCTCATCTTTGACCCACGAGCGCGAGAGGAACAGAAAGCGGTAGTTTCGCATTCCCCAGCCAAAAATGGGGATGTGCTTGAGCGAGTCCTTAAGCATGATAAAGATGTTACCATGGTAGCGGGCAGTAAATGCGACCCACCAGAGGAAGATCCAGTCAGAATAGAGTTGATGGTTGGAAATGACAATAGCCCGGCCATCAAAGTGCGTTTCAAGTAAGCCAGTTTTGGCGTTGATGCTAAAGAGTCCAGCAACGCTGCTGTTGCCAGTGATGCTGACCTTCAGCGGAGTCCAGTATTGCGTGATGAAGATGACCACAATGCCAAACAGCTGCTTGGTGTACTCGGTCCACGCCTCGTACCAGTTCCTGGAGACATAATATAGCGGCTGGCCAACAAGCTGTGTGATATTAATGCTAGAAATAGATAAAGTGTGTTAGCCTTGGCTTGGGGAAAACTTTTTGAGATTGTTGATAGCAGAACCCCATTGACACTACTGGATCAATTTGTCTCGAGGGTCTTGCACGTGAAACAACGCAGCTCTCAACGGAGTTGACTAGAAATTTTTTTTTCTTACTTACGAGATAGCACTTGAAAGCAAAAATGTTACACATAATGGGAGCTTGAGCCAGCGTACAAAGGCACTGGGCGGGAGCACAAGGTTGTTATTGCGCTTGCCCAGAGGTACAGGGAAGGAAGCTCTTTCAGAGAGCGGCGGAGTTTCAATAGCCATGAGGGAGGGAGGGAGGCAAAAAGAAGGATTAGGCGGGATCAAACGTCTTTTTTTTTTAGCCTGGAAGCAATGAAAATATTATAGAAATAGGCCTATATAAATGGGGATATAGGGGGAGAGAGAAAGAGAACGAGCGAGGTTTGAGATCTGCAAAAGTCTAGTGAGCAGAGACTGGGGTGATTCGAATGTGCAACGGGCGGGAACAGAGAATACGATTAGCTTGTGTCACACTAGATGTTGCTGGTGGACCAAACAGAAGTAAAAATACGAATCAGAGAAAGGGATGGTATCGTAGTGATAGTAAAAATTAGGAGTTTTGTTTTAACAAAAAAAAAAAAAAATTTAAAAAAAAAAAAAAACGCATATGTCAGTGATCAAAAATCAGTTAGTCCTTACGCAGTTTGTATGAACTCAATGCTGGTTGACCAACAATAAAAAAAATAAAATTTAATTAATAAAAGCCGCGCTTTTACACAACGATACCTTTGCTCCGTCAGATTTGTTTGTTCTGACATCATGTGGCCCGGAGTGGAAATCCCGACAAACAAAACCCAGTTTACTGGGGAAACCCCAGCGCAATCACCATGGAAGCAACTGATATCACACGCCATTCAAACACCAAAAGCAAAAAATTAGAATTAACAGACTTCATATAGATACACCACGTAGCAAATAATAATAAAAAAGAAATTAAAACAAAAAAAAAAAAAACAAGCAAATAAATCAACAAGGAACCGTAGAGGTGCGCATTCAGCTGTGCACAATAACGTTTTCGTTAAACGATGCCTTCTTCACTTTTTTGGCCTTTTTCTCCGGCGACCCCGGGGTCAGCTTGCTTGCACCCTCCATCAGCGCGGCCTGCAGTGCTGCCGGGTGCTTCATGCGCACCGCCAGCGCCTCGGCCGCCTTGGCCTTCTCCTCCGCCACGCGGCCTGTGACGCGATCAACCCAGGTGTATCTCATACCGGTGGAGTATGTGATGGCAATCTGCAAAGCACCTACCCATTCGTTCTTGCGTGCTGCATTGTCAGCATAAAAGTTGATCACCTCACCATCGTGGAAAGCAATCTGGAACGAGCGGTCCTGGTAGGAAACTACACCGTACATCTCGGACTTTTCGCTCTCCGTCATCATTGCCACGTCCATAATGCGCTGCACGTTCTTAAGATGCAGGACATTGCGCACCTTGTGAGAATCCTCAGTATGGCCAATTAGCGTGTCGCCGCGCAGCTCAAACCACCGTCGGCGCCAGTAGCTGCAGTCACCGCCCTCTTGGGACAAGTATCCCTCGAGATAAAGGTTCTTGTATGACTGCACCAGCTGAAGTTCCCGCATCGCATTTTTAATCGACGTTGGCAGTGGGTCGGTCATGGTCACGCGCGGAATGTACATGAGCGTGATTTGGACTGATGCAATCTTAAAAGGCTCGAGCTTCACGCGCTTGATTTTCCGCGCGCCGCCAGTTTTGTTGAGCACCCTGCTCTTTGTCTGGTTGTATCGCTGGGCCTTTTTATTGCTGTAGTGCGTGCCGGCACTACCATTGCTGTTAGGCACGAGTGACGCTAGCGTGGGAGGCTGCTGACTCTGCATCAACAACGCCTCGGGTTCGTCGATCTCCTCCGCGTATCCCCACTCGTCAAATAAGCTGAGGTTGAAGGTTCGCGGGCGACCGTAAACCTCCTGCTCATACTGTGAAGCCACAAGGTAGCAGCGGCCAAACTCACCCTGTGGGCCAATTAGCCCATCCCACATGTCACGCTGTTTAGATTCCCCAACTTCCTCACGAGGCTTGGGACCTGCACTGTTGTTCTCGCGCGGCCGTGGCGTTGCAGGGTTGGGGGTACGTACCTGCGTACCCATAGTCGTGGGCTTAGCCGGTGATGTAGGTTTTTTCTTTGGACTGGAACTGAACATGTTCCGGAAGCGGTGCTTTTTGGGAGAGATTGGCGGCGTGTTGGTTGGTGCTGCTTCCTTCTTTGGACCGGGACTAGCGGCCTGGGGAGATACTGAAGCCTGGCTACGATCCGGCGAGTCCGGCGAATCCGGCGAGTCTGGGTTAGTCTCCTCTGGCTCCTTGGGGACAGGCTGAGGTGCGGTCACAGTTGCATTAGGCAGGGCATCCATCTGAGCATGAAATGTGAGGATGAACTGCAAGTCGTTTCCAACAACCAGCTCAAACTCCTGATTAACGCCAGGGTTAGTGGACTTTATGGGGATGGGATCAATTGTGACGCTTTGGATACCATTATCAAGCGTCATGTTGAAGCGGGGATGGCGATGGGTTGCAAGAGGAAGGCCAAGTTGGGAAAGCCCTTCGATACGCACAAACAAACGACCTCTATCTTCGGGGTCAACGGGATCTAGAAAATTGTTAGATAACTACTACTGGGTGGTAAGAGTTACATTTTGATAGGGAAACTTACTGACTGTAGGAATATCCTCAGGTGCCAGCTCAAAGACTGACTCGTTTTCTTCATCTTTCTTTTTACCATTCTCGGAAAAGATTGAGTCCATGTCATTTGACTCTTCATCATCTTCATCTGGAGTCGAGCCGATAGGAGGTGTGAAGGAAATGGCATTCATGATAGGCGAGGGAATTGCGCAGAGCTGATTAACCATATGCGCATCAAAGGAGTAGACTGATACTACCGGAGAGCTAACTGTAGGACCATCCACAATAACTGGCTCGGAGTCATCCTCAATTTCAATGGGTCCCTCCTCAATAGCGTCGTCAAACTGGTTGGGATCTTGCTGAAGTGAAGGTTTTTGAAAAAGCTGCTTGAGCTCAGCCTCATGGACTAAACGCCTTGTCGCATCAGGATCAAGTGACCTATACTCAGTGATCGGAACTTGGACTGGTACGACAGCAGGTTTAGCCAACGCCTCTAGCTGTGTAGCGGTGGTTATTGGCGGTGGCCGAGCTGCGAAAGGCTTGGGGTCAGTTCTATGCGTAACAGCAACAGTCTCAATTGATGGCTGTTTTTTCACGGCAACGGGGGCTGGCTGCAGTTGCTTTGGTTGTTGTTCTTGTTTTTGTTGTTGCGGTTGTTGTTGCTTGGCAGGAATGTTGAGATTTTCCTTGCTTTGCGTTTTGCGCAGTGAGCGCATCCGTTCAAACACCGCCGGCGCAGTCTTACTTGGTGAAGTCTTAATGTTGGAATTAGGAGAAGTAATTGTGTTTTTGCGTCCCAGTGATGTTTTAGGCTGCGGCTGCTGGAAAGAGATTTGAGAAAACTCAGACATCAACGAGGAAAGATCTGGGGATGCCAGAGACAGCTCCAGCTGAAAAGAGTTGCTCTTAGAAGCGCTTTTTGGCATTTCGGGAGTTGGTAGGCGATACTCTTCTTCTTTCTCCTCCTGCTGTTGCTGTTGCTGTTGCTGTTGCTGTTGCTGTTGCTGTTGCTGCTGCTGTTGCTGCTGCTGCTGCTGTTGCTGTTGTTGTGGTTCTTGGTATTCCGCCTCGGGCTGATGCTGGGGTAGAGCTATGTTCTTTTGTACGACCGGAGCTGGTGCTGGTAGTGAAGGAATATGAGAAGAGGTCTCGATAACAGGAGAATCAATCTCAATGTATTGGGGCTGGGGGATTGCCTTTGGCTTTGGCTTAGCTTTAGCTTTTTCTTCGAGCTGCTGGGCTTTGAGTGCGAAAATATCAATACCCTCCTTGAGTTGCTCCTCACGATCCAGACTGATCTCCCTTGAAAGCGCGTTAGAAATGCTTTCATGGCTACTGGATCGCGAATGGTGTGAAGAGTGGGGCTGTGGCGGCGGTGGCAGGATAAAGTCATTAGGAATGATATTACCAGAACTATTGAAGTTTGGGTAACTCATTGGCCGCGCCTTCTGGCCTGTGGCTCCTGGTCTCATGTGGACCTGAGGTTGTTGCAACGCTTGCTGGTGAGAGTTGTGATGAGATTGCTGATAAAGATAGTTCTGGTTGTAGTTAAACCTCTTGGTAGCAGCCATATCGTTGGCTCTAGCAGTAAAGGCAGACTCTTCAGAGATGCTATCATTATCACTGTCATCGTTCTCGTAACGCTCGGGGTAGACCTGCAATGAAGGCTGGCGCGAGCTGGTATAAATCTGGGAAACAGGACGACGGGTATCCGCCATTTGGCCTAGTTTGTCCACCTTGGAAAGAATCAAGTCCGTTCCATCGTGATTTCGAATGTTGAGAGGGTTCATTCTGAGTCGATATGTGCTATCGACGGAATCAGTGTGCTTGAGCATTGTGTATGAAAGTAGATGCAGCGATAGAGATAGCAGCGGCACAAAGAGTTGTGCGAAGGCAAGTTCTTATGAAGTTTTAGATCCCAAAGCTGCAGCAGAGTCCTTTGTATCAACAGAAAAGGAATTGAAGGTGAATCAAAGCAGGAAAAGAGGAAAAGAAGAAGGAAAGAGGCAAGAAGAAAAAGGATTTAAAAAAAAGAATAGCAAGAAACCGATGCGTCTGATTAAATCACCGATTAGAGTATATATTGTTATTTGACAGGAAATAAATTTTATCTTTTCTATTTTATTTTATTTTTTGTATCTTACTATTATTATTATTTTTTTTAGGCCAAAAATGCCCGCGTTTATAGACAAATTTCGTGTCGGTTTGTTTATTTATTTCCTAAACGGGGAAACTGTCAACAAACCCAAGTCCACCACCCGAATATTTTGGCTGCCCACGCGCTCATTAAAGTACTTATTTTGCAGATAATAAAAAATGGTTATTTTAGATTGTTTGTTGGTAGTACCATTTTGTCAATAAATACCTACAGTTACTGACGTTGGTGGTCGGCAATGGTTTGTCAATTGGTAACAAAATGGGCTACGAAACAACATACCTTACGCAGAAATATTAAGCCACGGCCAGCCATCTCAATCTTTCAAAACTCTTTACAAAAGTATCAGTTCCCCCTGAACCGGCCAGCTTTAATTCTTACTTCTGCTAACATTTTTTTTAACAGTGTATTAACAATTGTCTCACTATTTGAAAATTTGTGGTTGAGGTCATCTAACGTTATCTGAAAGATAGATGCTGGGATCTGTGACGGTAGCCGAACTAAACAAAGTACTGCAGCTCTGACAAGTTTTAATCTTAAATGCTCCTTGTAGACGCATTGATAGTTCAGCCATATTGTTTTTTTTTTAAAAGCTAACTGGACATCATTGTGGGGTCGGGAGGGTCCACGTTTGTACTCTAATTAGAAGAGACCGCATTGAGCTTGCTGATCTTTGAAAAGAAAGGGTATTCAGATCAATTTGCTTTATAACTGAATAGATATATATATATAGACGATTTTCGATACCAAAAATAGCAAATTTGGTATCAGTTCCAACTTGATAGCTAAAAAGGAACAACCAGATCTTAATGTTTATAACGGTAATGTCAACATAGTTAGATCAGTTTAAGCCTTGTCTCTTTGAAAATTTGTATTGAGATCTTTGATGCTGACAGATACAACATCCATATAAATGATTATTAAAAACGGTGGCACCTCAAGCCCATCACAACCGACTCGGTGTTGCTACTGATATGTTCAATTAAAAATAGAAAATTCTGGATCTCAATAGTAGTTTCACTTTTGGTTTTATTGCTATTACTGGCGACTTCTTTTTCTTAAACCACGTTGAAGATGTCATAAACCAGTGTGTATTGTTATTGCCAACGATTATCTTCATGCAAGTGCGTATGAAAACCATGCACACTGTTAAGCACTTACCACCTGCCAAGTCATAAAATTAATGATGATGTAGGCTAATAACATTATATTAATGTATCAATCCGTTGCTTTTATCTGTCAATAATCTTGTTTTTTGCTGTCTTTGGACTTATAGGTGCCCAACTCTCATCATTACCTTGGTATGATATCCCAAATGGATAAAATCTTACCCTAGCCCATATAAGTACGACGACTCAAACCTGGTGCCCCGAGGAAGCTTTGACGTGTAGTGCCCAACCATCTTGCTGCTTTTAAAAGTTCCAAGTCTATTCTCAAGCTCATGGGTATTCCATTCATAGCGACTTGTGATTGCGACAAAAATAGCACAGAAAGCATCATGAAACATGAATTTTTTTCTTTTGTTTAGAAAAAACCAAGAGTATACAAACTAAGTTGACATACTTGGAAAGGTTGTTAAACTCTATGTAGAAGGTCTCCAGTTGGTACTCGTGCGAGCCTAAATCAAACATTGAGTGAAAATGAGTAAGGCACCCATAGAACCTACTCTAATTTCCCTTTCTCTTCTTTGTAGTATATAACTGCTTGTTACACCCCGTTTGTTTGTTTATTTCCGCGAAATTAAGACGCCTTGCTCTTTTCTTTCTCCAGGCAAGCTCACCGAACATGACCAGTCCTACTGATAGAATCAAATTTGGCACTCTCATCATCGTCTTCAGCCGGGCTGTAAGTGCCCCACCCACCGTTGTCTACCTTTATCATATAACGTTTTTGCTAACTGCTTCTCGTCTTTAGAAAAACCTGCCAAACAGGCGCAAATTTGGCAAGCAGAACCCGTATTGTATTGCTCGGGTTGGTTCTCTTGCAAACCGCTGTCCCGCCGATGTGCGTGGAGGACAAACTCCCTTCTGGGACGCCGAGACGCGTTTTGTACTGTATGAAGGCAACACCCGCACCGGGCCCGAAGTCAATGCCACTATCAACCTCAGTGTACTTGATGAGAACGAGACTCGCCCCGAGCTAATTGGCACCGTTGAAATTGACCTGAGACCTGCATATAACAGTCCGCCCAACGTGGGCTATGACCGTTGGCACAAGCTTTCATATCAAGGCAAGTATGCCGGCGAAGTTTTTCTCGAAATTACATTTTATCCCGCGCGCCCGCCGCTGCCGAGCCGCCCTCCCATACATGGCCAGCAGCAACGGCAGTATTCGCAAATCTCGAAAATGCCACGCCAGCAGCAGCAAGTACAATCTGGTATAAGAAACAAGCATCTTACGCCGGAGTTGCTTCATACTTTTCCAATCTCAATACCAGCCGGCACTAATATAGATGACAGCATTTACGCTGGTAATACCTACAGAGCCAGTAATGTTAGCCAGTCAAGCTGCAACACCAACGCAAGCTACAGTAGCATCAGCGTCAACAGCAGCTATAATAGCAACAAAAGTATGGCGAGCACCTTGAATAGCCGGCCACTGCCCCAGCAGCCCTACCAGCAAGTGGTGAAATCGGAGCCTGAACCTGAACCTGAACCTGAGCCTTCGATGTTTGTAGCACCACCCCGAACAAAACACAATATCACACACTCAAAGGCATCGCACCAAGCGCAATTCCACCAAAACTACTATATTCAACACTCCCATTACGCGAACGGCAAGCTTGGGGGCTTGCCCACTGGAATACGATACGCGCCAATGGTGGAGCCGAAACCGACAAGGAAGAAAAAATCCCCTCATAGTGTCCAACATCAGCAGCCGTTTTTGACGTTTCCAGAAGTACCTTACAAAACGAATGGTGACTTGTTTTCTGACCAGCAGCAGCAACAAAATCCCTTGCATAACGTTGCAGCACGAGACCAATCACAGGTGCGATCTCCGGTCCAGATGCAGTCTCCGCGATTGGCAGGTTCATTTCGAAGCGGCGGCAACAGCGACCTTGATCCAGCGGTTGGCTCATTTTTTTCAAACCCGCTGCCTGAGTCTGGCAGCGAGTGGGTAACACCCAGAGGGTCTAATAATAGCACTGACATCAGCACTGGTGCTGGGAATGTGGCCAATAAAAAGCTGAAAAAGCCCATTACAATAAAACGCAAACCTGTCAGTGACCCCGCGACTTCCGCGGCCACAGCGACAAGTCAAATTGTGTACTCGCCAGAAGACTATGGTACCATTTCACCGCTTACGCCTGGGAGTCCAGTAATTTCGCGTGAGGAGGCTAACCGCCTGGACGAATCAACCTACGCGCCGCAGCCTGTGTTTATCAATGTGCCTACGCGGGCACCGCTACCCAAGACAGCAGCTGAGCTCGTTGACCCTGGGCTTAGTGGGTACGCTGGCGAGGGTCAGTGGAATCTTATGCACGACCCCAACCAAGAGCACCCAAGTACCACTCCGCCTGGAAGCAGCGCCACCCCGCGGGTAACGATTGAAGCTCCTGTTGCTGTAGCGGCATCAACTCCTACTCCTAGTGTTACTGGAGGCAGTGCGGCCCGTCGCAGTAGTACTGTACGCCGTAAGCCCCGGGTTCCACCAAAAATTCCCATGGGCATGAGCCCCGAGGAATTCATTGCCACGGAATATGCCGCTTATGATAAACTTGAGGAGGAGGACGATGGCCTACGATATATTAACCCGGTCTAATTGCTCCCAATGGGGGAGCTCATAGTACCTTCTACGACAATGATGAATATGAGAATAAATGAACAATTACAATCACTAAAAAGAAATATTAATAATAAAAAATTAAAAAAAAAAAAAATTCAGGAACGGATACTGAATGGGATAATTTTTCCCAGAAGTCTTTAATGAGAATACACATTCGCCCTTGATTACAATAACAAAAAGACAACGACAATAATAATAATAATATAATAATAGTAATACATAAAAAAATTAACACAAACGTAACAGAAAGAAAAAAAAAGGACTCCAAAAATAATAATTCATACAAAAATGCGTCAACCCATTAACAAACCTTTGCGTAGAATGCTACTGTTGCTACTAATGGTGTCATCCGCTGCTGCAAAAACCCCCCAACTATTTCTTCTTACGGCCAAAAAGACCGCGCTTTTGTTTCTTTTCGGGCTTGGGTGGCACGTAGGTCTGGAAAGCGCCGTCGCCTTCAGCTCCTGCTGTTGGCGTGTATGCGTTCTGTGTAGGGCTCACGGCGGCGTATGGGTTGGTATCAAAGCGCGGGACAAAGTTGGGGCGGGTGGCCCAGCCGTACCGCGAGGTTTCCATCTGGTCGCGCAGGCGCTCGTCACCAGTACAAGCGTATTCAAATGCGCGAATAGTGTCAAGGGGTCGCTCATTACCAGGCCGGCTGGGGTTGGAGCGGTCCGGCTGTCCAATAGGGTTGCCGAAAACGTCCCGCGATTGCATATCGGGGGAGATGGTTGACTCTTGGTTAACGCGGCCACTGTTGGCTGACATTTGGAAAGGTTCCTCGTCGCGGATGGCGGTTAGCACGGGGTCCTGGACATCATACGAGGACAGTTTGCGGCCGTGGCTGCCGCCAGTTGAATCGTCGTTCTTGTCTTTTTTGCTGAAAAGGCCCATTGTGCTGCTGATGGTGATGTATATCTAGTCTATTGGGAGAAGTAGCGAGTGACAAATTATAGATGGACAAGGATCAAGAGAATGTGGTGCAGACGCCTCTAGATATCTATAAATAAAAAATAAATAAAGTGATAAAAAAAAAGATTTAATAAATAAATAAATAAATAAAAAGAATGAGTGAATATTGCTCTAGAGAAAAAGATGAACAAAAGATAATAAGACGAAAAAAGAGAAAGAAAGAAAGAAAAAATTCTAAATAAAAAAAAAAAAATAAAGAGAAAAAAAAATACTACAAAGGCTTCATTTCTATCGGTTGCTAAGTTTGGTTGTTGTTGTTTTTTTTAGTATGGCTGGTACGTGAGGACCAAAAGCAGTATGACGCCGATCTTCTGCTATGTGTCTTTTATTATTAGTTTTTATTTTTATTATTATCATCTCTATGAAAACACAGTGACGTTATCGTCGACCCGAATCCGGGGGAAGGAAAGTAGAAGGTGGTATTTGAGCGCTTCTCTAAGCTCCGACTGGCAGTATTCCTCCTTCGGGGCCCTTGGCAATATGAGTTATGGGCAAATGCCAATGTCCATTGGGCTTTTTTTTTTTTTTTTTTTTTTTTTTTTGTTTTTTTGTAGGGAATTGATTTTGTTTTTTTTCTTTTTTTTTTAATAATAAAAAAAATTTTTTCTCCTCACGATTTCT
>Ga0160505_101037_pt1 | contig 13827 bp, 8 predicted proteins | sample DIDeMG_FD_108225 | JGI IMG/M metagenome (GOLD analysis project Ga0160505, IMG submission 108225) | Enriched chicken feces microbial communities from UW Madison campus, WI, USA - DID2874_E49_Stillage MG | ecosystem: Host-associated > Birds > Digestive system > Large intestine > Fecal ... | reverse complement strand
TATCTATCTATCTATCTATCTATCTATCTATCTATCTATCTATCTATCTATCTATCTATCTATCTATCTATCTATCTATCTATCTATCTATCTATCTATCTATCTATCTATCTATCTATCTATGAGACTGGCAAAGTAGCGGTGTCAGCGCGCGCAATAAGTTCAGACGTTCGATGGCGCCGAATTCTCCATGAAAGTATCCTCTCTTCAGACAGTTTCCTTGAATACTTCTGAACTTGTCCCTGTCTTTGCCCTGAATTGCAAAGTTGCATACCTCAATTTCATATTCAAAAATTGGTAGCACGAAAGCCATAAAAAGACTTTTTAACGTCATCCCAGAACGATTTAAATTATTTACCTTGGTTACTGACCTACAACAATTAATTCTTTAAATATATCAAAACAAGAATAAGGCAATCTGGCCGAGTTGGTCTAAGGCGTAGGATTAAGGTTCCTATCTCTTCGGAGGCGAGGGTTCGAATCCCTCGGTTGTCATATTTTTTGTTCTTGAACTAAGCTTGTCTGAAACAGAAATGAAAATATTTTTTTTGATGTCTGAGTTACACTAAGTTTTAGTGCCCTTTGACTCACAAAACTGTAAACGCAACCTTGTCGCTTCAGCTAAGAATTTCTTTGTTATACCTAACGTGTTGTCCATGTCAACTGCACAAAAGACAAATTTTTTTTTAAAATTCGATATAGTTATAGTACTAGATTCTAACTGTTGCGAGCGAAAAAAAAAAAAAAAACGGCAACAGCCATAAGACATAAAGTAATAGTGACATTCCTGTCGAAACTTTCTCTTAGAATTTATTGGCAACGACAAAAGCTTTTGGATTATGGGGGTTCTTTTACATAGTCTGAGTCAACTATTCTACAATCTGAGTACAACCTAATCTGGTATCATCGAAATGATGTCATACGTGAGAATACTAGATTGACTTGCTCTGTTACATGTATACTAGAGACCATCTGTAAGACAAAACACTAGGAAACCATTTCATTTTTACAAAAGACCTTAGCGTGTGCATGTTTGAGAGTGTATAAAAAATTCTTTTAGTATCAGTATAGTGTTATCCGTTAGAAAACCCTTTATAGCATTGTTTTCAAGATTTTGCGGGTAGCCGCTCCATTAGAGGATTGGCACGGTTCAATTAGCTACGATAGAGTAGAATAATAGTCAAGAATTCAAGACAAGGGCAGCAAAAAGCGAACCAGAGCTGAGAAAGGCGAATCCTGCGTCTGTCAAATAGCTTCGTGTAATGAGTTTCCAAGTATAGGAGTGTGGGTTCTGTACTCCATAAGGTTAATTCCATGGTTCTAATCGTATAAGGCTATTAGCATAGTGAAATTCTGTCTATGTCTTTTTTTCAAGTGACAGTTGTCAAAATCCAGTAACCTAGAGTAGCTAATAAAGGTCGGGACTAGCCGTTTACAAAATCGTCTACTTTATGACACATGATTGTCAAAAAAACCTTCTCTGTTACATGACTTTTATTTTCCATTTATTATTATGGCCTGATCAAAGCTTGACTTGTAAGACTTAAACTTTAGTGAGAGAATAAAATTTTTACAAATACTACTGAAATAAGCTCGTGATCTTCAACATATCATAAACAGCAGTACTGGGTAACTTTAGTAGTCTTAGTTTGCAATATCTTGACGCTCATTCGCGAATTCTTCCGGGGAACAATGTTGGTGAGTCTCAAGTGGGTTGAAACCTTGCCAACCCAGTTGATGCTTGTGTTAAAATCTTTTTCAGTGATTAAAGTATTAGTCCAGGACAACGATATCAGGTGTATATATAATTAATTGAATGATATAACATACTACCACAGTAATAAAGTACTACATAATGCTCCATGAATATATATAAAATTAACGTAGCAGCAGTAGGATTATTCACAGGGAACTCATAGATATGTGTACACTTTCATAGTGTGACTTGGGGTGTGAATCATAACCCTCCCCACTTTCTAGTCCAGATCATAATAATATGAGACATGAGGTTTCAAGCAGTATGAATTCACAAACACTCAGTAACCTCTTTTTCTGGGATAAAACACTAAGTCAAGCAATCAATCACATTATCAGTTAATTTGAATTTAGCCAGCTTATCGGGCCGCCTCAACGAAAAGGCCTTGAAGCTCATGGGCGAATTCCGGTTATCCCGAATTTCCGCGCCTACGGGTACAGACGCGCTACAAATTGCACCAGGCCCAGGTAAGCCTGGTGGCTTCTCATGTATATAATTACAATAGACATCTAAATCAACAGGATATTACTTATACTTAATTTGAATTTTATCTTTCACGTTTTTAAGCTATGACGTGCCAATATTTTCCAAATGCTAAACATTTTATATCCCTCTCATGTTACCATCTTCAAACCCCAATCCAAGTACAGATGATCATTCCAGTACCATTTGTAGCAATACAACATATAATATATATACTGTTATCAAGCGTATTAGAATGTATTAGTAGAGGGTACTTATCTGCCAAACTTGTGTTCTTCCAGAGGATATGGAAACTTGAAAATATCCCGCGGAAATAAAATTTTTGAATTAACAGGAGACAATCGGGTGGCGTTTTCCGGTATTAGATGGCTTTTTTTTTGGGGAACTACTGTTACATAACTATTGTCATATCCGGTATTTGTATTGAAAACTGTTGCCAGTATCTGAATGGGTACGCACAGTGTATATCGTTTTTATATACAGAAATTCTAGAAAGGACGTTTATAGCGTACGAATTGTGGTATTCACTAGATTGGGTAACTCCCACGCCGCAAAAAAACAGCAGCAACTACATTCTCATAAGCTATGTAGCAATAGCTGCAGCAATAGCAATAGCAATATCAATATCAGGAGAAACATTGCATATGCTTAGTATTACTTTTGTTTTCACTGCTTGTTTTGTTTGTGGGGACAAACATTGTCTTATCATCGTGATGTATGTTGGAGGTCATAGTAATGGTAGAGTTGTTTTGGGTTGCACCCGCTCCTCTCCACTGTTAAGGTATCATTCCAATATTATTTGAAATACCAATATTTTGAAAAATCACCTTAATGACTAGCCCATGTCTCACTTATAATGCAAGTTCCACAACCACAAAAAAGACAAGTATTGAATGGTAATTGTGTAAATCTCTTAATCACATTATATTTCATACTCAGAGTCGTAATAGTTTTGTCAAAGAATCAGTCAACATTGGTGCCGGCATGTCTCTGGTCAATCATTGAATATTTAGTTGATAGCTTCTCACAGGGACTCTTAATACTGTTTATGATGCCCCTCAGTTCTCATTGTTGCAATATTTAAAATTCTCAATTTCAATTGTAGTATGTCCAAGAACAAAAATGATCATAAAATAAAAGATTATGCTAACGAATTTTGCTTGAAAACCTGGTCTTTTCAGGTCCCAGAATAGTGGATGTATCGGTTACTACAAAACTTTAAAGTCAATGTTAAATGAGATTAACACACTCTATCCAGAGCCCATTTTTAAGTGAATTCCAGTGAAACAACTAAATAAAGAACCAATAACTGCCAAAATCTCTATAACCTCAATCAATAAATAACAAAAAAGACAGATTCAAACTGACTAAAGCTAGTGTGTTGTTCACAAACTGATTATATTTTGAGTGCAAGACCCCTCCAGATTTTGCATTTTTCAGCAACCCGGCTATAGTAGCTTGTTTTACCAAAAAAAAAGAACAATATACTTTTATGTACATTTAACAAGACAATCCAAAACAAAAGAGCAGAATGGTAACATACTAGTCAATAGAATAGAAACGCTAGACGTAACAATGTAGTGGAAGCTGATAGTCACGGGAAAAAGGACACAATGACGTTTGAATCCAAAAGAACAGCGCAGTACAGGGCAAAAAAGGGGAGGATCAGCATTTTAGACACCTACAAATGATGCCTTGGATTAAGATCAGCTTGTTAAGGAAACTTAAATATTTTTCGGGTATGATTCAATGAACAAACTTTTAAGAAGCAAGTATTGCCGAACCAAGTAATCTCCAACAATTCAGAATTTTAATGCTTTGAACCAGGAAAATACGCCTGCATCCTTATTTATACTGGATTCTGGGGTGTAGATTTTCAGGAAGTTTCAAATAACACTAAAAGAAATTTTGAATAGAACTCTGTCAAACAGTAAAACGCAAAACACGTATTCAACATCCTAACTTGTAAGTTACAAACCTGTGTAACGGGCTATTGATCATCTGACAATGCGCATCGAGTCATGGCATACAAAGTGAACTCCAAAAATAAAACAGCGAGTACCATTAAAAGTGTTTTTTTTTGTACAGAAGAGCTCACTTTCTGAATAGTCACATCAGTTAATATTTGCTGCTTTTATTAAGTTGTAGCTGATGAAATGTTTAAATGGCATACTATCATGAGAAACCCAGGCGGAAAATAGATTAAATGATTACACATCCATGTTCTTTTTTTGAACCTCCCCTTCACTTTACTGATATTATATACAATACAACGAACAAAAGACATTTAAAAAGAAGTTTCACAATATAATGCTGCCATATGATCAAGACCGCTAGTGGGGTTATGGTAGCATTGAGAATATTATTCAATTGATGGTTACTAAAACCAAGTGCTCTGCTTTAACACTTTAGGGTAGAGAGGGGCATTCTCGTTGCACAGTAGCGTTATAAGAAAATCCCTATACTTTAAAGGCAAGATATAATGCGACTGCTGGATGGCAGTAAGATCACACCGTTATGGTACAATGTAAAAACAATCTGCATAGTAACCATCACTATATGGTTCCAGCCCATAGTTTTGTGCAAGAGCCAACACTTGATCAGATAAAATACAATTAACTTTTTTTTCATTAGAAAACAAGATGATGTGTGCGTGTATTCTAATTTAACAGAAGTAGACCTGGAGACTTGAATTTCTGGGGAACAGCCACCTGTCAATGCCATATTAGGTCTTCAAACTACGTATTTAGCTAAGTGTTTAATTAGGTGCGCGACTTAAGGTGATCGTGATGAATGCATAATACTCCTATGGATTAACATCAATGAAAACCACACAATTCAAACTAAAGAAATTGAAATATACCACGAAACAAAGAAAACTTCTGCATATAATTGGTTTACAACTATGAAATTGTGATTAGACGTCATCAAGTGATGGCATATTCAACGTTGTCTATTCAAAACGGTCCGTTTTGGATATCCATCTCTCCAATAGGAAAAAGTTATTGCTATGTAATTTTAGCGGGATCGTTGAGACAGATTCATCAAGATTATAGATATCATGATATCAAGAATATTCACGCGTGTTATCCATAGTTAGACAATCAGAACTTTTTTTTTCAAGTTCATCCTGAAAGAAGGTACAGCTCGCTCTAGGCTTTATATTAGATAGACGCGTTACTAAAACACGGTATTCAAGTCTTGCGGTTTTATTTCGCTCAACACTAAAAAACAATGAAGTTTGTATTGAACGAAGTTAATTCCCGGTGCCAAGTTTCAAAAATTGAAACCTTTTTGTATAGGCCCAAACTCTGTTTTTTTTTTTTTTTTTTTTTTTTTTTTTTTTTTTTTTTTTTTTTTTGGTAAAAAAAGTAAATAAAAAAAAAAAAAAAAAAAAAAAAAATTTTTTTTAAAAAAACATTTATTATATAAAAAAAAAAAATATAAATATAATATTAATAATAAATTAAAACTATTTTAAAAAAAAAATAAGATGAATAATTAATTTAAAAATAAATAAAATATGGCAAGTAAAAAAAAAAAAAAAAAAAAAAAAAAAAAAAAAAAACCTGGGGCACAAGGGTTAAACTACCCCAGAAAACAACGAGAAGATTAATCCGAAAATTGCGGCTGCTGATTGGCCGGAATATACCTGGAAGATGAGACAAAAACAATATTCAAAAATCTCAAATTTCAATAAAAGAAGGGAAAAAGCGAGAAATTCCTGGCAAAACTGGCCAGTGCCAGGAAGCTAGGATGGTGAAAAGGGTCCCTTCATGCCACTTAGCGTGTTCGCGGGTCTGGCTCCGGTTAAGGATTGCTCAGTCGGGCGCAGATGTGTGTCGGGGATCTTCGTTTACATTATCGTGGCGGCAACGGGCGAGTAAATTTTTTTTATTTTTTTTGTTGATTTCGTCGCTTACGAGGAACAACATGTCGGAAAAGCGCACGAAATCCATAGTATTTTTGGCACCAAGCAGGTTGGAAGTCTGCCGCCGGGTGAATGACCGAATTCGGCTGGAAAAAAAATTAATGGTAATAGAAAAGAACAAAAACAAAAAAAAACGCAGTAGTATGTACGTTTTTGGTCTTTGATTTCCTAACCGCAGCGATGACTGCTCTAGATCCTCCCATCTTTTCAACCCAATAACAAGTGATAATTTGAAATATTCCACGAAAATTCCAAGAAATTCAGTTTCCATTTGTGCTCTTGTGAAATTGTATATATAAGTGAAATATCCCCCCTCCAGGTTTCTTCCCTCCCCTTCTCTGCTCTTTATTTTACCTGAACTTTTTGCATATTTCCCTCCACCAACACCTACACCACAATGGCTCCTGCTGAGAAGAAGAAGAGTAAGAACGCCGCCATCGACCTTATTGCCGGTGGTACCGCCGGTCTGTTCGAGGCCCTTTGTTGCCATCCCTTGGATACCATCAAGGTCAGAATGCAGCTTACCAAGAAATCCTTCAACCCTGACGGTACTCCTGTCAAGCAGCTCGGTTTCCTCAAGACCGGTATCCAGATCGCCAAGAGGGAGACCCCCCTCGGTCTTTACAAGGGTCTTGGTGCCGTTGTGACCGGTATTATCCCCAAGATGTCTATTAGATTCTCTTCTTACGAGTTCTACAAGAAGCAGCTCACCCCCGAGAACGGTAACATCTCTGTCGGTAACACCTTCATTGCCGGTGTTGGTGCTGGTTTGACCGAGGCTGTCATCGTCGTCAACCCCACCGAGGTCGTCAAGATTAGACTGCAGGCCCAGAACCACTCTCTTGTCGACCCCCTTGACACCCCCAAGTACAGAAACGCTGCTCACTGTGTCTACACTGTCATCAGAGAGGAGGGTATCACTGCCCTCTACAGAGGTGTTGCTCTTACCGCTGCCAGACAGGCTTCCAACCAGGGTGTTAACTTCACTGTCTACTCCCAGCTTAAGGAGAAGCTGAACGAGATCCAGCCCCAGTACTCTGGTCAGCTCCCCTCGTGGCAGACTTCCCTCATTGGTCTGATTTCCGGTGCCCTTGGCCCCCTGTCTAACGCTCCCCTTGATACCATTAAGACTAGAATGCAGAGAGAGGGTGGTGCTTCCAAGGAGACTGGTCTCTCCAGATTCACCAGAATCACCCGTCAGCTCATTGCCCAGGAGGGTGTCCACGCTCTCTACAAGGGTATTACCCCCAGAATCATGCGTGTTGCCCCCGGCCAGGCCGTTACCTTCACCGTCTACGAGTACATCAGAGAGGTTCTTGACAAGGTCCCCGGTCTCGGCGATGTTGCCAGCACCTTCGAGGAGTAAATTGACATTAGATAGATCATTTATGAATCAAGCCAACGAAAAGTATATGACATTTAATCTTATCACTATTCCAATCACAATTAGTGTAGGCTTAGTAGCGTAAAAATAATATGCAGTTTATACACAGTGAATTATACTTTTTAATTTATGTGGTGCTGCTGTAAATTATAGTTAATGGTAATCGATAGAGCGATTGTGCGTCTGTCTTAGACTGGATTTCGACAACAACTTTTTCTTTTTTGGAATTTCTATTTGTTGACAGCAGGTGTATTCTCTATCAGAAATCAAAATGGAAAAAATAATTATCGTGGGGTTTAAATTTTTTTTGGTTTTTTTAAATTTCAAAATCTTTGCGGTACGGAGCCGAGTACCGCGCGGGCGAAGGGCCAGACCCAAAAACTTTGAAATAATAAGCATCATACTGCAGTAATTTTTTGTATGACTGAGATTTTGGCAGACTTAAAACTGCTGCTGCTCTTGGCAAACCACTACATACAAATGAATTTGCTATGCTGGCAGGTAGTTAGTGCTGGTATTGCCGAAACTGCAGAGCTGGTTTATGAGCATAGGCTTATGACGGTTGCCAAGGCATCCGCAGCTCAAATCACCGAGGCACGCCAATCCATGTTGTGACCGCCGATTAGCTCGGCAAATGAGTCTCGGGCGTTGTGCTAAAAAAAAAAAAAAAAGTGTACTCTATCAATGCTGGTTGGTGCTATGCCGATGCTCCTCGGAGACTCAGATGATTATATGATCGGCCCGGACTCGGGCCCGATTTGGATCAGTCTGGTGCACACTAAATAGACAAACACAATTTTTTTTTTCTTTTTTGGTGCAGCTTACACCACGTACTACAGTGATGCATGGAGAGGTTACCAGAGGCATGTTATAGTCGGTCCAAATAGTTAAGATCCTCATGGCATCTCCATCAATTGCTAAGTTGTTTTTCAGGTCCTGTAGCCTAAAGAAAACGCAGTTAGAAGTTGTACTCTGAGATAAATGTTTTCTAATTTGTTTCTTGTGTTTTTTTTTTTATAATAATAATAAAAAAAAAAAACATTGACTTTCCACGCAAATTGGGCAATAAGTCTTATCAGATCTATTATTTTGTCAAGGCAACATGAAATCCCTCTATTAGTGCTTATCACTAGATATATTGAAATATTGCAGGTTTATACCTATAAGATATATATTTTGACCAATGAGACTTGAGTTTAGGCCAGCTTTCTATATAGTGTAAAGGTTTGGTCGTGCCCAGGCAATGAGACTTGGAATTTAACACTTATGGAGTGTCAGGATTGAAAATTTAAAGTTGAACGTGATTTCTGAACGCTGAGGTAAAATCTGCTCAAACCGTTGAATGCCAGCTCTGATAAAGTATGATTTTTATTTATATAAAATGGGTGTCCAGTGACGGTCTTTCACAATTCATTATGTGTAGCTACTGGTATCAGCTGACGATATAGGTCAAATGACATGGGCTGCTATTCACAGAGCGTAATAAATTGAAAGTGCATTTCAGGAAGGTTGGATCTCAATTTTTTCCATTACCAGATAGGATCAGGCTTTACTCAAGGAGTAATTTTTTTCCTCATCAAATGGGGAACTTCTTTAAAAGCATATTAAGAAAACCTGAAATGATATCATTGGCAAAATCAGTTGTTGTTTGGAAAGAGAGTATTCCCGTGGTATGCACTTAAGCTATTAATTGCTACATCCCGGACACTCCCCGAGAAAAGTCTTTGCCCATTTAGTTACAAGCCAGATCCCTGCTAACGAGTATGATAGTACCTACAACTAAACAACTCATGTTGAAAGAAAACAGAGTCTCTGTACTAGCTGCTGTTTTTTCTGTTGTTGTTTAGTCGATTGGCCTGTTGTCTGTTTTTTTCCAATAATATCTATCCGGAGAAACAGGGACTAGTCACAGCGATTTTGTTTCAAATGTTAAGGCTATAATTACAGATAGAATGTGACAGTACTAGAACTATTGAAAAAAAAAAAAATCACAAAAGGCTTTATAAACTCAAGCAACAGTCTGTTGAATACCCAGGATTTGTGACTTCACACTTGATACTCATAATCTTGTCAAACCTCCCCGAGGTCTATGATGTAACTACCTATTGGGAGCTGGCTTCGACCATTCTGATTATAGAAAAAAAATGTCTCTTTCCTGAGCTGCGTTTTGAAGACCACATAAATAGAACCCCTTTTTATTGACCCAATACTCGAATTTTATGTAGGAAATATTAAAATAGAAATGTGTAAGGAGAAGGCACTTTGTACTAATTGTCTCGACGAGATTTGACAGGGTAGAGCACTAAACATGGCTCGAAAGGGGTTGGTATTTAATGTTGCCTGGCTCTTCATGAATAATGTTATGGATTTTTGTTTAATAATTAAAGTATGTTTTCAGGTCAATAAGTTTTGCCAGTCTTGCAGGCCTAGAACTTACTAAATATACTGCTCCAGATACAATTCAGGTTTCATCAGACAGTTTGATACTATCTTATCAGGCTCTTGTAACAAGGAGGGGGCTTACAGCACATAGAAAGCTTTTGGCCTTCTCAAATCTCCACACTAACAAGTACAGGTGTTCGAGAAATGAAATTCTCGTGTATAATTACACGTAAGAGCCCTAAATAAACTGGTTTTATTACTATAAAATTGAGTGATTGAGGATTAGTACTGAAGAATTGGCACCTACTAAAAACCCAAGAGGCTGTTCTATTCAAGCGGTTCAGCAAAAAAAAATTAATTAAATAAAAAGTTCAGCGCGTTGTCTAAATTTTTGGCTATTACATTATCCGTGTAAGTACATTAAAACATATGACATTTTTAACAGTTTCCAGTTGGCCATATGCATATGAGTGGCTTTGTGTGGTGATGGACCAAGTATTGAGAAATCCACAATATTCTGTAAAGTTGGTAATACTCGATGTTTATATACCCATAACTGTAACTGATTGCATCAGGGGTTAATTAATTATTCAGTTCATGGATGCAAAATAATAATTCCAGAATAGAGCCTCAGTCATGGTAAACCCGCCGCTCTCAGAATGTTAAAAATAGGAAGCAAAGCGTCCCGGACTAGCGCAACTTGCAAATAACCATTGGGTGATTTTATATTCAAATGGCGAGTAATACTTAACGGGGAACAAGCCTCGAATGTAGCATACCATTAACCTTCACAGTGCGAGGGGCTTTTTTATTACTGCTTTAATTGATTTGTTTTGTGTTTCTTTTGGATCCAAGTCACACCAGGGGTAGGCATTGGGTTATAGCAAGATGTGCATGACGCTAATACTGTGGCTAAAAGGTTGTTTATACCGCGCATTTTATATCTGGTTCAGTTGGTCTAGATGGATGGATAATTAGTTTATTGTTCTGACATCAAATAGTTACAAACAAGATTATGACATACTAAGAAGGCATGAAATTTAGGCCCATTTGTCTTTATGAGACTTGCAAGGTAACGGTGTCAGCATGTATTATGAGTTTAAGCGCTCGATTCAGTTGATCTAATCGTCTTGGGATAACAATTCACTAAGCCCAGGCAGATGCAAATATACGAGTTGGAAAAGACAACTGTGGTATCAAGAGGTTGAATCAACCAAGTAGTGGTAATGCAGACAATGTTCTTATCTATCTCAATACATTTTACGAAATTCTTTTTTGAAAATCTCAACTTTATCAAACACTCCGTTTTAACAATTTGCACTGGAACCCCAGAGGAATATCGGCATCTATCGATCAAGGCCGTTTTTTTTTTTTTCAAATCGCTTGGCTACTGTCGCTATTAAAATTTATGCAACCATTACCATGTATGCTCGCTTGTATCTGGAGCAGAGACTGGCACTGCCCTTCCATCGAATATTACCGCAGCCGGTACTTTGATGGTATTGTGGAAACTGTAAGTTTTTGCCTTTAGCCCAAAAGAATTCAAGGCAAATAGGCTAGACCAGGCCCAACTCAATTAATCGCAGTCGCTTCAACTGTTAGGGCTTCGGGAACATCTTGAACCAGATTCCTGTACTATATGGTTGTGCTGCGAGTCCTGCTCCTGCAACATGCTGATTTTTTTCTATGCGCTGCCCAAAAAAAAAAAAAAAGCCAAGACTTGCCTTGCATGATGGGGTGTGTACGTGTCACAGTGGAATTTCATCCGAGCAACCCTAATCCCAACCTCGCATTTAGCCAGCGCGTCAGCCACCGTGTACTGGCAAAATACATGAAGCGCACACTGCCCTTTTTGTTTCTATTTTTTTTGGACAATGTCGAGGAGGCAACTCCGCCTTTGACACGTTTTTATATTATTGTACAGCCGAGCTGAACCAGGGTTGGCAGAATAATACCAGAATATTCCACATGGGCCGCCCAACTGGTTATCTCTCAATTTACTTGCTAAAAGAAAGCAATGATACGTTATGGTAATTGCTTAGATTGTCCAACTGGTTCCCATGAAACTTTAAACTTAAGGGGTAGCTGATCTGATGCAAAATAATACCATGATATATCATCATGACGCCTTTTACAAAATTTTGAAATTTACAGTGTTCAGTACTTTCTTAGATAAATCATTAACTCGTGAATCATTTCACCATTGATTTTACATAACATAAACAGATATAAAAATAGACAATTGCTTCAAATCAATGAAATAGTTTACCAGCGGCCACCCTGGTTACCGCCGTTACCGCCGTAACCACCCTGGTTGTAACCACCGGGGCCACCAGGACCACCGAAGCCACCAGGACCACCAGGAGGAGGGCCGTAACCACCAGGGCCACCGGGACCGCCGGGGCCGCCAAACTGGTTGTTGTTGCCCTGCTGCTCCTGCCACTGCTCCTGCTCCTTCTCAAGCTTGTGCTCGTGACGCTTTTCAGAGATCTTGTCACCAAGCAAGTTTCCGGCAAAAGCACCAGCAATGGCACCGCCAATGGTGTTCAGCTTGGAGTGACCGCCCTCACCGGTCAGCTTGTTGCCGGCAAAGCCACCAGCGACAGCGCCGGCAAGACCGCCAACAAAGCCACGCTCGCCGGTCTCACCCTGCTGCTGCTGATCGTACTGACCCTGCTGGTTGTATTGCTGGTTGTTGTTGTCGTAGCCACCCTGGTTGTAGCCCTGGTTGGAGTTGTAACCGCCCTGGTTACCGGAGTCGCCGTAGAAATCTCTGTTAGACATGATGTGTAGTTTTAAATGTAGATTGAAAGGAAAAGATGATAGATGAGGAAAGAAAAGAAAGAAGAAAAAAATAACTGGAAAGAGGGAATTTCAGTTCCTTTTTATATGCGTTGTTTGCAGTCGAGAGGAAACTGGGAAGGCTCGAATTTCTACACCATTTTTTGAAAGTAAGCGTAATATTACTGCTTTCTGTTTTTGTTTTACTTTTTCACTATTATTATTATTATTACTTTATTTAGATTATCACTAATTTGTTTTCTTATTGTTGGCATCGTCCACGAGGTCCAAGCCTTGGAAGGCTGTCAAGGCTGAGGTCAATGATCGAGACAGCGGTACAGACGTGCATGCACGCATGTCCACAACTGCGGCAGCGATGACGAGAATTCAATTGCTGCGCATTTTTTAGATATATCGCTAGGACCAGTATGAAAATAGAACATTGAGTTCTAACAAGCCAGAGGTTGGCGTTTAGAATCCACAGCCAAGGGGACCGTGCAATGTGAACAGGAGCCTTATCATTAATTCAGTACTGACAGGGTAGAAGGGGGCTAGGTTTACAAAAATAACAAAAATAAAAAACAGCCTTGTAGGGGGCAACTACCTTCCATAGGGACCTGGTGTTCTCGAAGATTCAAAAAGAATAATTCTCTCGTTTGGTTTTTAATGTCCTGACACATTGCACAATTCCGATAGTCAGTACCGCACAAGTTATATATCTCCTACCAAAGAAAAGTAAAAGCCCATTCGGAAAAGGGTTCCCTTTTCCCTATGGTGATTTACTAGTCAAACAGATCTAGCTGGAAGATCATGATTCAGTCTACAAAATTGAGTGTTTGTCCATGTTATAGTATATACCGTAGCAACTCTGTAAATATTACATTCTATCTAAGCTTGCATTGCCACTGGTTGGCTAACTTGTAGCTGGCTTCGTGGGCACGCCTGTACTTTGTCGCAAAACCTTTCTGGTTTCTTTTTTTTAATATTGGCCACAGGGTTACGTAATAACATGACGTGTGCAAGTTCCAAAAAAAAAAAAAAAAACTTTTAAATTTGCCCTTTATTTTTTTTTTTTTTTATTCAAAAGTCCGCCCCTTTCACCTTTTTTTT
>Ga0160505_101036_pt1 | contig 13835 bp, 4 predicted proteins | sample DIDeMG_FD_108225 | JGI IMG/M metagenome (GOLD analysis project Ga0160505, IMG submission 108225) | Enriched chicken feces microbial communities from UW Madison campus, WI, USA - DID2874_E49_Stillage MG | ecosystem: Host-associated > Birds > Digestive system > Large intestine > Fecal ... | reverse complement strand
TAAATAAATAAATAAATAAATAAATAAATAAATAAATAAATAAATAAATAAATAAATAAATAAATAAATAAATAAATAAATAAATAAATAAATAAATAAATAAATAAATAAATAAATAAATAAGTGAATAACATGTCGAAATACGTCTCTTCCCAACTTGAACTTATAGTATGAGTTAAAAATATAAGGCGGTTCGTCTCGACTCATAATGCCATAGAAATCGTTAAATTTATCCATGGCCACCGTTGCAATACCAAATGGATACCCACTAGTAATAGTAGAAGCACCAAAACTATCCATTAAACAGGCACCCATATATAAGTAGGTAATAATAGGGGTCTCGTGCTGTATCTCAAAAACTTTGAATATAATCGAGTCTACTATTTCTTTGAACAATTTACTGACAACTCGTAAAGACAAAATGGGGTAAACATATAAATATTTTTTGTCATCTTTATTTAATTCCATAAAGTTGCGAACATTTGGACGTCTGAGGTAGTCGTACTTTGTGCCCTCTGGTACATTAATGACAATTTTGTGGGTGATTTCGAATGGAAAACTGCTGAAAAGAGTCTTGTTTTTCATGTTTTAAATGTTTAATTGATTGGAAATAAATAAGAGAATGAAATCAGATCAATTGAGTTTCTAATGTTGTCATCAATTTGAAGAACTGCGAGTAGACGGCAGAAAATGATTGAATAAACAAAGTCAAACTGAAATGAGCATGAAATGAATCGTTTCTTTTTTTAGCGGTATTTTCTCCAGAAGTTTAAGTTACTGGAATAGTATTCAAAACGCAACAGCAAATGTTAGGGCAAATGCGCAGACATTAAGCAGTTGTATCCTAGGCGATGAAACATAAGATCAACCCAGGGCTCAACAAGTTCACTATAAGTGCACATGTCCTACTTGAAGCATTATGGAAAGAATAGCTAGTACCTGATGTTAGCAAAGCTAACGGAAAATGTTATCTGCTTTTCAGCAATATGTGTCATTTCAGTCATTAAGGCATTATAATGCCTCAGGGTGTGATGGAACTTGGACCACTTCACTGTTAACCATGTGTCTGACATTTCCTGATTAGAAGATGTGTTCTTTACATCTGGGCTCCGTTGTTAAAAAGAAAACTTGCAGAACTTGACTGTTCTGGATGGTTTAGAGTAGTAAACTTAAAATAATGTGCTTGATTGTGTGCTTGAGACCCCAACCGATAAATAATATCCACGGGGTACTTCTAAGAATACGTCTATTCTTTAAATATATGATTGGGAACTGAACTTTTTGTCTACTGCTAACTTATCATATTTGATATTGTGTGTTGTAGATTTCTAGTAATCTTATAAATAAAATGGAATATATATATCCGATAATATTCCTTCGTCTAAATTAGAAGTTCTTTGGTGTCACATCTAGGGTGAGTACAGGTGGTCTTTTCAACAGTAACAGCGCAATGCCTTCTAATATCCAAAAGAAAATCACATTTAAAACAATATTGAAGCGTCATTATTTCTGTATAGAAGCATTCAAAAGTAATTCTCTAGACTTGTCTATATCAAGAAAAAAATGGCCTCGAGCATATATCCCTTTGTCAGTGCCGAGAGGATAAAAGGGGCCTTCTTCAGCGACTACCGTGAGCACATCAAACGTTCGTAGGGCCAATTTCTGGCCATAAGGGTCAATTAATGAAAAAAATCTGCTAACAGCACGGGCACGTGCAACACCCAGGGAAGATTGAAAATCATTTGGGCTACAGAAGTCAATAGTAAAAGGTAATAGGCCATCGATGCTCTGTAGTTGCGGCAACAGACTAGGTGATGATAGAGAATCTACAGCCAATTTGATCCAAACTTCGAACCACCGGCTATCCTCATCAGTATTAAAAGTAAGCTTTTTCAGGCTTTTCATATGCTCAATCACATTCATAAAGATATGATATTCATCCAAAATCAGTTTGCTGTCACCTGTTGTGTGCAAGGAAAACTCTTCAATTTTGCTCAAGTCGCTTTCAATTAAAATCATCGTCATAACGTCATCACCCAAATCCCAGTCAAGTTTTTTGATTGTGTGTTTATTTGGTGTGATTACCTTGTCAAACATAACCGCGTATAAAGATCTGGATATTGACTGAAAAGTGGATTTGAATGATTCAAGGCTTGGAAATAAAAGGTTAGTTGAGTCATGTCTACAAAGGGCAGCCAAGCCTACGTCACGGTCTTCGAGAGAAATATAAGCACCAACCGCATAGAGATGCAGGTATTTAACGTTGGTAAGATCTGAGCAGAGACTTTTTTTATCCAGTCCGTTTACAATTGCAGCAAGTAAGATGTCGTAATGTAGCGTAAGACTTGTGATGGTCGGAGGTAGAATTGTGAGTAGAGACTTAGAATCGAAATTTAATACTTGGCTATAGACCTCAAATTTTTCCAGTGCCTTGAATTGCTTGATTTCTTTTTGCAGAGATATTATAACATCAAAAAATTCGATATCCGTTCCACAGTCATAAAGCACAAAACTCTTCATGTTAGTGAACCAAGTAATGTTTTTAAGCTCTTTCGGAGGGAAAAAGCAGCGAGAAATTGTAAGAGAGACAACTAATTTGCTGATTTCTAAAATCTTGACCAATGCAAAAAATGAACAGAATCTCATTTTAATAGTATCTTTCATGTTGAGATCGATCTCTATGGGCTGCTGATTTCTGGGCTTTCTGAAATAAATGAAGAACTTGCGAAGCGCGTTGGTATTATTTTTGCTTAATCGGTCATTTGACAGAGATAATGTTACTTTCCGTAATTTGGGGAAATTCTCGGGCACCAAATATTTGCGGGGCGGCGATAGTAATGCAACGCGTTCAACAGCATCAAATTCCGGGCATGAATAAATGTATAAGTGAGTGACGTGCCGAAATACGTCTCTTCCCAACTTGAACTGATAATATGAGTTAAAAACTTGAGACTGCTCATTTGGACTCATAATGCCGAAAGAATCGTTGAATTGGTCCATGACCAAGCCCGCCACACCAAATGGATACCCATCACTAACTTGGGAAATACTTAAACGATCCAGCACGAGATCATTCTCATGTATGTAACTGATAACAGGAGTCTCGTGCTGAATCTCAAGAACCCTAAATATAATCGAGTCTACTATTTCTTTTAATGATTTGCTGACAAGTCGTAAAGGCATCACTCTGTAAATAAATAAATATTTCTTATCGGTTTTAGCCAATTCCATAAAGTTGCGATCATTTGGATGTTTGAGGTAGTCCAATTTTGTGTCCTCTAGTACATTGATGACAATTTTGTGGGTGATTTCGAATGGAAGACTGCTGAAAGAAGCCATGTTTTTCATCGTGTAAATGCTTAATTGATTTAAAATGAATAAGAAAATAAAATCAGATCAATTGAGTTACTAATATTATCTCCAAATTGATAAGCTGTGAATAGTCGGTAGGAAATGATTGAATAAGCACAATTGAACTAAAATAAGCAGTAACTAAATTGTTTTTAATGATATATTCACCAGATGTTCAAGATACTGGAGTTAGTAGACATTACAGAATTTAATAGCAAGGGTTAGGGCAAAGTGCAGACGTAAAGCAGTTATAACTTAGACAATGAAATATGAAACCAACCTGGGGGTCAAAGTCATTACTATAAGTGCACATATATGCCCTACTTAAAGCAAATTAGAAAGGATAGCTAGTATTTGACGTTATGAAAACTAGAGGAAAACGTTTTTTTTATTAGCAATGTGTCATGTCAGTCATTAAAGCATTATAGTGCTTCAGAACTTGATGAAGCTAGAATATCTTATTGATAACCATTGATTAGCCTAATGTGGACAGATTGGGCGTTGAGTCCTTTACACCTGAATATCATATAATAAAAAAAAAATATCCTGAGTAGTTTGACTGTTCTGACCTGTTTGAAATACTCAATTTGAAATAAGGTGCTTGTCTGGCCCAATTGTTAAATAATATTCATGGAATATTTCAATAATATGTATGTCCATTAAGCATGTGATTAAAAATCCCTTAACTATACATTTTCTCTAAAATTAGCTTACGATACTTCATCTTGTATTTTGTTAGTTCTTGGTAGTTTTGGTATTGAAATGGAATATATATTTACATCCCATCATATTCCTTCTTCGAAAGTAAAAGTCATTTGGTTTTACAACAAGGGTGATAACAAGTAGTCTTTTTAACACCATCACCCCAATACTATCTAGTATCCAATAGACCAGAGTAACGTAGCTACCAACAAATGATACAGATAGAGCTGTATAAAACTTGGCACGAGGCGATACGAGGGAAGTGTTAAGCAACTCGGATCTCGCTCTAGTACGGTGCTCGATGCTTGGAATAGGGAGGAAGTAGGTGATTGTATAATCCATATTGTTTAGTACATTTAGAATAGTAAACAAGAATAAAAACAGATTGACAAACAAATAAAATGTAATAGACCACCATTTGAAACAATATTGAACCGTATTTACTCCTCGAGAATAGCATTATAAGCTTATTGTTTAAATTTGTTCATGTCGAGATGAAAATGGCCCCGGATATACATCCCCATGTCAGGGCCGAGGGGGTAAAAGGGGCCGTCTTCAGTGACTACCGTGAGGATGTCAAACGGTCGTAAGGTCAGTTCCCGGCCATAGCGTTTAGCCATAAAAATAAATTTTTTGGCAGTAAGGGCAAACATATCATCCACATTTGAATGGAAATCATTTGGGCTAGAGCGATCAATGATAAAGGGGAATAAGCCATCGATGCTCTGTAGTTGCGGCAGCAGACTAGGTGATGATAGAGAATTTACAGCCAATTTGATCAAAACTTCGGACCATCCGAGATCCTCATCGGCATTAAGAAAAAGCTTTTTCAGTTCTTTCATACGCCCAATTACATGCATGAAAACAGGACATTCATACAACATCACCTCGCTGTCATCTGTTGTGTGCAAGGAAAATTCTTCAATTTCGCTCAAGTCGCTTTCAATAAGATTCATAGTCATAATTTCATCACACAAATCCCAGTCAAGTTTTTTGATCGTGTGTTTATTTGGTGTGATTACCTTGTCAAACATAACAGTGTATAAATATCTGGACATTGATTGAAAAGTGGACTTGAATGATTCAAGGTTTGGAAATAAAAAGTTAGTTGGGTCATATTTGCAAAGGCCAGCCAAGTCTTCGTCACGATTTTCGGGAGAAATATAACAGGTAACCGCATAGAGATGCAAGTATTTAAGATTAGGAAGACCTGAGCAAAGCTTCTTTGCATCCAGTTTATCTAAAAATGCAGTAACTAAGACTTCATAATTTAACGTAAGACTTGTGATGGTCGGAGGTAGAATTGTGAGCGGAGACTTAGAACTGCAATTGAATATTTGGCTATAGACCTCAAATTTTTCCAATGCCTTGAATTGCTCGATTTTTTTATGCTGAGATATGATAGCATTAAAAAATTCGATATCCACGCCATAGTCGTAAAGCACAAAATTCTTCATGTTAGTAAACCAAGCAATTTTTTTAAGCTCTCTCGAAGGGAATTGGTCGCGAGCAATTGTAAGAGACACAACTAATGTTTTGATTTCTAAAATCCTGACCAATGCAAAAAATGAACAGGCATTACTATCTTCACTATCTTTCATGTTGAGATCGATCTCTATGGGCTGCTGATTTTTGGGCTCTCTATAATAAATGAAGAACTTGCGGAGCGCGTTGGAATTAATTTTGCTTACCCGGTCATTTGATAGAGATAGCGTTACTTTCCGTAATTTAGGGAAATTCTCAGGCACCAGATATCGGGGGGACGGCGATAGTAATGCAACGCGTTCAACAGCATCAAAGTCCGGGCACGAATAAATGTACAAGTGAATAACATGCCGAAATAAGTCTCTCCCTAACTTGAATTGATAGTAAGAGCAGAAAGCGTCAGACTGCTCATGTTGACTAACAATACCGAACTCATCACGGAACTGGTCCATGACAAAACCCGCCACACCAAATGGATACCCATCATTAAATTGATGGATGGACAAACGATTCAGCATAAGTTTATCCCCATCTATGTAACTGATAACAGGGGCCTCGTGCTGTATCTCAAGAACTCTAAATATAATCGAGTCTACTGTTTCTTTAAACGATTTACTGACAAGTCGCAAAGGCATCACAGGGTAAATGTATAAATATTTCTTATCGGCTTCAGCCGATTCCATAAAGCTGCAAATATTTGGACGTCTGAGATAGTCGAATTTTGTGTCCTCTAATACATTAATGACAATCTCGTGGATGATTTCAAATGGAAGACTACTGAAAGAAGCCTCATTGTTCATGATTTGAACTCTTAATTGATTTGAAATAAAATAGATGCAATAATAGAAAAGGATCAATTGAGGTACTAATGTTGTCGCAGACTTGAAGAACTGCACATATTCGGCAGAAAATGATTGAATAAATAAAATTAAATGAAAATAAACATTAATGAATTGTTTCTGAATATGCTCATCAGAAGTTCAAGGTTAATCAAGAATTCAAAAAGCAACAGCAGAGGTTAGGGCAAAAGCTCAAACATGAAATGGTTATAATGGGATATAAAATTACCCCAGGGCTCAAAATCTTTACCATAATTTTATATAAATATTTGATTAATGATGAGAAAAAATTTTAAATTTAAAAACTAAAAAGGCTCTTTATTTACTAACTTACAAAATATAGCCAAAAAATGAAACAAAAAAACAAGAGCTGTGAAAAAAATGTTATTATATAACGATAGAACGGATAGTTATAATGATGATGATGGGAATGATGATGATGAAGGGTAGTAATGGTAAGGCGATTATTTTCTTCCATGCTTCTTCTTTTTCTTGTTCTTGGAAACTTTGCCAGACTTCTTCTTAGTTGAACTTCTGGAAGACTTTTTCGAGACGATGGATCTTGGGCTCAGTAATTCTGACGCGGCATTTTCATGATCATCACCAGTCTGGTTAGCTTCTGGAGAATCACCAGAAGTTTCAGAACCCATAGTCTCTGGAGTTGAGTCGATCACAGCAGCAGGCGCTAGGCGAGGAGTAACTGGAGCAGCAGACTCAGCAGGCGCTAAACTAGGAGTAGCGGGAGCAGTAGGCTCAGCAGGTTCATCAGTTCTACTAGAGCTGGCTATGTCAGAAGAGGCAGCAGGAATGCCATACTTCTCAGCATAGGCATTTTTGGCAATATTCAGTAGAGCATCCAGCTCACCGCTGTTGGCGCACATGGAGTAAAAGATGCTGTCAGGATTAGAAAGAAGGGTGTGGGGATGGTCATACTCCACAGCTTTACCGGCATCCATAACGAGAATCTTATCATAATCGACAATGGATCTCAGTCTGTGGGCAATGGTCAAAATGGTAGTTTCAGAAAATTCCTCTCTAATTGTGTTCTGAATCCGGGCATCAGATTCGTAGTCAATTGAGGCAGTGGCCTCGTCAAGCAACAAAACCTTGGGCGACTTAAGCAGAGAACGAGCAAGACAAATCAGCTGGCGCTGACCCTGAGACAAATTATTACCGCCTTCAGTGACAGGGCTTTCAAGATTCTTAAACTGGTTAATATTCTCTTCAGAGCCAGACCCTTCAGTAGAGCTCTGGCTTGACTCATCAGGCTTAATCAGATGGACACGGCGAAGAGCCTCAAAGATATCGTCATCAGTGTACAGGTCAAAGGGATCAAGGTTAGATCTGATGGTACCAATAAACAAAGTAGGATCCTGGGGAATGATGGCAATGTTTTCTCTAAGATCTTTAAGACCAATTTTGGAAATGTCGAGACCATCAATCTTGATGGAACCAGTATCGGCCTCAATGAAACGGAAGAAAGCAGTAATGATGGTAGACTTACCAGCACCGGTGCGGCCAACGATACCAACCTTGTTAAAAGAATCGACTTTAAAGTTGACATTCTTAATGACACGAGGAAGCTCAGGGGCGTATCTTAGAGACAGATTGTCAACTTCGATAACACCCTGGCTGGGCCAGTCAATGGGAGGACGGGAATCAGGAATAATGGCAGGCGCCTCCTTCTCAACTTCCATGTACTCCTGGATACGTTCAACAGAGTTCATGTTCATTTCCAAAATAGCATAAAGACGAACAATCCACAAAACATTCTCACTGAAAGAAATAGCATAAGACAAAGAAAGACCAGCAAGACCAGCGTTAATATGTCCAATACTGAGCATGACCATGGAAGCAGCAGAGAAAGAAACAAAGGCACCAGTAAAGTCAATTCTAAATGAAAGCCATCTGTTTGCAACCCACATGTAGAAAAAGGGACGATTGTTGTCATCAATTTTAGCCAGGTTGTCAGCGGCGAACTTGTCAGCAATGCCATAAGCTCTGATGGTAGAGACACCGGACAAGGTTTCTCCAAAGTGCTGATAAACAGGCGACTTGGTAATGGAATCAATACGCTTGAGATCACGGGAAGAAGCAAGGTAAAAGACACCAATGGCCCAGTACATGGCAGCAATAAATATGCCAGCAATCAAGAAACCAGGAGTAATAAAGGCAATCAAAAGAGTAGTAGCCAGAGCAGCAAGAGCACAGTGAGCAACACCTGTCGCAACAGGTGCCAGATCTTGATCAACAGCTTCAATATCCTTAGAGAAACGGTTCATAATACGACCAATAGGAGTAGCGTCAAAGAAACGAATCTTGGAGCGAAGAATGGAGTCAAGCATATCGTTGAAAATCTTCTTAGAAGCGTGGACACCACCCAAATAAGAAATCAAATCCTTGTACATGCCCACAAAAGTATAAGCGATACCAATCAAAGCGTAAACAGCAATATAATAGACAGGGGAATGTTCAACAACGGGTCCAGATTCTAAAGCAGAGACAGTCTGAGTGGCGTTGGAAAGAGAAGAAAAACTGTTGGTAAAGGTGAACGATTGGAGTCTTTCAGCAAGCTGGTAAGTACCAGACTTAGACAGCAAAGAAACAGTAAAAGCACCAGAAGGACCGTTCATCTCGGAAGTCCAAACCTTAATCCACCAGGCCTGAAGAACGTTAAGACCCTGAGCACCCAAGTAAACCACGAAGATTGTGACCCAAAACCAGAAACCACCCATTGCAGTGATATAACCAATGTAAACCTTGGAATCGACATGACCCTCAGATTTAGTTTCTTCCTTGACCAGCTTACCGTCAGTCTTCTTGCGAATTTCTTCATCATCATTTTCGTTTTCAGTAATATCACTCTTGGAATCTTTGGCAAGCTTGCTAATTTCCTTTTTGAGTTCGGAGGGGGCAGGGGCATTACCTTGTTCCTCAAGATTTTCAGAAGATTGAACACGAGTAACAGAGTTACTCTGAGCAGCAGAGCTAACCAGCTCATCAGAACCAAGAAGGCCTCTGCTGGCAAGCTCGTAAGGCAGACCCTGACCAACAACACGGCCATTCTCCATAGCAACAACAAAGGCAGCTTGCGAGATAGTGAGAGCAACATTGTGAGAAACAAGAATAGTAGTTCTACCAGCACACAAAGGACCAGTAAGACACTTGTCGTAAATCCAAAGAGCGGTGTGGGAGTCAACAGCAGAAAGACAGTCATCAAGAAGGAGATGCTTGGAGTTGGAGTAAATGGCACGAGCAAGAGAGACACGCTGCTTCTGTCCACCAGAAAGAGTAATACCCTTCTCACCAATTTCGGTTTGGTCGCCAGCATCCAGAATCTCAAGATCTCTCTTCAGAGCGCAAGCTTCAATAACAGCATTGTAACGAGCCTCATTGAATTCATTGCCAAACAGAATGTTATTACGGAGAGTATCATTGAGAAGCCAAGCCTGTTGGGCACAGTAGGCAACAGTTTCAGCAAGACCAGTTTGAGGATTAGGGGTAACATCATCTCTGTTCATGGCAGAAGGAAGGAAGACACGGCCTTCAGTCAACTCCATCTCACCAAGAAGCGCAAGAAGCAAAGAGGTTTTACCAGCACCAGTGGGACCAATAACAACGTTTAATTCGCCAATCTTAAAGTCAATGTTAAGATCACGGAGCTTGAAATCAGCCTTAGAAGTGTTGGAGGCATCTGAGGACTCCCAAGAGAAAGTGGCCTTCTCAAAGCCAATAACAGGAGAATTGGGACCACGGGTAGGGTTGCCGAGCTGCTCATATTTGGAGGTCTCAGCTTCGCTCAAGAACTCCTCAACACGATCAATGGAAACCTTGGACTGCAAAACATTGTTGAGCATATCAGCAAGCTGATCCATGGGGGCTCTCATAATATTAAACAGAGCAAGAGAAGTGAAAGCAACAGGAGCAGTCAAGGTCCGTTGTTGAACCAAAATGTAGGTACTGAAAGAAATCAAAGTGATCAGAATAGGAGAGATGAACCAAAGACCAGCGGCACAAGACCAGAGGATGTAACGCTTTCTAAGAATGGCCAGCTCCTTATCACGGACAGTCTTGACACCATCAGCAAACTTTTCTTCCCAGGCAAAATACTTGACGATTCGGATGCTCTGAAGCAACTCGTTAAGCTTGTTAACACGATCATCAGTTGTGGCCATAAGATCATTCTGGAATCGGGCAAAAAGACTGGAAACATAGTAGTTGACGGGCATTAACAAGAACATGCCAATAGCACCAACAAAAGCACTCCATCCCAAAATAGTGTAGAGGAAGGCAATAGCAAACGCAATGACCAAAACACCACCGACAAAGTAATGAAGGTAGCCACAAATCTCAGAAACCTTGAAAGCATCGACAGCCATGAGATTGATAATGGCACCCTGGTGGGACTGGCCTTTATCTTCTGACTTAGACTCATCCTTACCATCAGAGGTGGTGGCTTCATCGTCAGCATTGCTATCATCCTTCTTGCCAAGCTTCTTCTCCTTGCTGGAACCAGTGCGGCGACGGAGAGCCTTTGCATAAACTTCACCGATAATGATGGAACGCATTCTGATACACATGCGGCGACCAATGTAGAGAGATTGGCCCGAGACAATATTATCAAGGATACCAAAGAGAAGCATACCGATTACGTAAAGCCAAATCAAATTAGCAGGGGCCCGAGAAGGGTCCTCGACATACTCAAGAATTTGTTTCATGAGGAATGGCGGACCAAAAGTGACGAAAGAGTAAATGAACGCCCAACTACCAGAGACAAGCAATGACTTTCTAAAATAGATAAGCATTCTGCGGGCCAGACCGTAGGTAGGGTTGATCTTTCTAAATTCTCTGAGCACAGACGCGGTATGATCATCTTCTCTAAGCTCCCAAACATCCTTGATGTTGAGACCATAAAAGTAGCCCTTCCAGACCATGGGATCAATCCAAGAGTAGGTGACTAGAGAAAACAATGAAGAAATAGGCTCAACAGAGGGCTCTAAACCTTCAGTGGTATAAAGATGGGCAGGTTTGTCACCCAATTTCGCAGAAAAGTTATTAATAAAAAGAATAGTGGCAAAGACAAATTGGGAAATGTAGAGATTGCGAGACGAGGGAGAATAAGGGTTGATGAGAGTAGATCTCAAGTTAGGTAAGGTAAAAAGCCAACCAGCCAGGTAGAGAACAGTCGAATGAGTCCAAAGTCCTACATTGGGAACAAATGAAGAACGGATAAAAAAGAGACGAGCAACTACCAAAATAAGGGTGTAAACCCAAAATGTGAGAAGAGCAATGAGAACAGACTTATCACCTTCAATAGCAAGCCACTCGCCATTAATAGAAGGAATAAAGTAGGCAAGAGCGAGAATAACCACTTGAAGAGAAGTAAAGATAAGTTCATTAGCAAGACGGAGGCGTTCAGCGGTGGATCTGACAACGGTGATAATAGTAGGCTGCTTCTTAGACTGGAATTTGGGAGATACAGCGGCATCCTCGTCCTCTGACTTTCTCACTGTATCAGTTGAGCCGTAGGACGGGCGGATTTCATTCACAGGTCTGATGTCTTCAAAGAAAGCAGGACCATGTGCGTTAGAATTGTTAATGCTATTTGCGGTGTCATCGTAAAAAGATTCATCTTGGGCGAATGTCGAGTCATTGGCAAGCAAAGGTCTGTAACTGGGATCTCTTTTAATTCTATTTCTGCGGAGCCAGGCCTTGACTTTGGGGTATGCTGTGATAGAAAGGATTGCAAAGGAGGTACCGGCGAAAACATAGGCCGGAATTTGTTGCGTTATTCTGTGAAAGTCAGTAAAAAAATCCCTATATTAAAAAAAAGATGATATTCGATATATGAGAGCTGGGCAGTACTTACTTGTGTCTGACACAAGGATTGAAGTCATCATAGTTCCACCAAGGGCCACTACAATGCGACATTATGAGGTGAAGTATGAGAGAATTTGGGTGCAGAAACCGAGCAAGTAAATTTTATATATTTCGAGTTAAAGTAAGAAGAAAGAATAAAGAATAGAAAAAAGGGCAGGTAAATGTTTTTTTTTTTTTTCAGACGGCAACGGCGCTGAAAGAAATATGAAAATAAAAAAATACAAAAAAACGAGGAAGGTTGAAAGAAAAATAAACTAAATGCAAGCTTAGATGATTGGGTTAGGGGTGATTTTTTCCTAAACAAAAATGGAATATCTTGCAAAAAAAAAATATGAATCAAAATAATAATAAATCAATAATAATTATATTTTTCGCTACTCGATTTAGTTTTTCTATTTATTTATTTTGTTTCTTTTTCTTTTATTTTGCTGAGTGAGCACTCTGGAGCGTTGTTAATAACGGCCTACTGATGCTAGCAGACAATAATTGATACACTTGAATTGTTTTTATTATTCGCTAATTTTTTGAGTCACGATGACGGACCCTTGTTTCAAACTTTTGTCTTCTCGGTTTGCATCATTGCTGGGCAAAAAGAGTGGTTCATCTTATCTTTTCCAGAGCCGTGTATCTGTTTACTGTATTTAGTGGTTAAAGATAGAAAACAAAATCACGGGAGGCGAGTCACTATGTGTCAGAAGCGGCATCAGCAGAAAATTACTTCTGAAAAGGCAATGGCTACCAACTGGCCTTTCTTGCAGACATTTGAACTGGGTCAACTACTACAAGATTTTGTAAGTAAAAGCAAGCTACTCTTTTATCTTCGGTAACTTATCTTGATATGTGTGCGCCTTTGTCCAGGCCGACGACTTTATGGATTACTTGAGGCTGTCTGGGCCAAGCAATTTTTATTCGGGTCAGAGGTGCCAGATACAAGCAAATTGCTGGAGTCAACAGGTAGGCCTATGTTAGCCAGTTTAAAAAAAAAAAAAAAAAGAAAAATTTACAGAAATAAAATAAATTCCCATATATCACCACCCCGGAATTTGTCAGTCTTCCTACTCTCCTTTTTTTTGTATTTTTTATATAGAAATGCCGATATTTCATGGTGCCGTTTATGTTTGGCTGAGTATAGTTTCTCTATCGACTTGGGACTTATTTATCGTCGCCCAAAGAGGAAGTATTCTGTACAATCGGTCTAGGCTGTATTGTGAATTCGGAACCCAAAGCGACCTTTTGTAACTAGAGTTTTAGAGCTAAAATTATAGATGCCGACAACTGACCCTTAATATCAACAGGACCTAGGCCCCGTTCAAGCGAAAAAACGTGGTGATTCATACAATTAGAATCATGAGCATTCACAAATAATTATATTGGTAGATAAGACACTACTTACAAGTCAGTCATGGATTTCCTAGAAAGATAACAGTTAAATGTGTCGGCTTGGTGGTAAAGGATTTGTTTATTTTCGTAGCCTAAAAGAAAAAAAAAAAAAAAAAAAAAAAAAAAAAAAAAAAATAAAACAATTTCTCTACTATCTTTTTTTTTTTTTTCTAAAATATATCATAATAAAATAAATAT
>Ga0160505_101035_pt1 | contig 13839 bp, 23 predicted proteins | sample DIDeMG_FD_108225 | JGI IMG/M metagenome (GOLD analysis project Ga0160505, IMG submission 108225) | Enriched chicken feces microbial communities from UW Madison campus, WI, USA - DID2874_E49_Stillage MG | ecosystem: Host-associated > Birds > Digestive system > Large intestine > Fecal ... | reverse complement strand
TGCTTTTTTTCGCTCCACTTTTTTTCTATTTTCTGGAGAGAAATGTGTCACAGGATCATAGCGAGGTCGACAATTGTCGCCGGATCGCCGGGAAACAGTGATTACCGGGCCGTAGACACGGAATGCAGCGCGAAATCTGCCCCACTCGAATTGATTATCTGTAATCACCTGGCCTTGCAACGAAACGAACCCTGCTTAAGCTCTCTACCTCTCTAGGTTTAAACCACAATCTCACTCGGCCGGGCTTTTGCCAAGGCACCAGAGCGTTGCTCGTCCCCGAGCTCTCGTGTTCCTACACATGCGCGTCGTGTGGCAACCTGTCTGTCAATTGCCACCCAGGGAGAGACGACTCCAGCCCGGTGCCTCTCCCCGCGGGGGACCTGGTCACCGGTCACTGTGCAGGCTGCACGCGGTAAACGACAGTAAGACAGGCTGTGCGCCTCAAAGGGAAAGTTTACAGGATAAACAATGACACCCGGGCCGGAAATACAGTCCACAGCTCCACTTTTGCAATGGGGAAAGGCGCGGAATGGGAGGGTTTTGGCTGGCGGGTGGTATTTAGGTGATGATGATGGTGATGCAAGTTCCGAGAGTTGGGGGCCAGCCAAGCCACGCATGCAGCACATTTCGCCTCGTCGATCTCATCCGGCAATCATCCGAGCCTCCCCCTGCCCTCGCCCTGTAACCAACCTCGTTTGCACGCGAGATTGCCTCAAAAGTTACCGCCCCAGAAGTCGCAACGTTCCAGAGATAGACAGCAAGGGGGCCGCGAAAGTACCCGATGCAAGCAAGGTTTTGGTTTTTCTTTCTTCGTCCTTGCTCTGCACGCTGCTCCTTCTGAACATCATATGGAGACGTTCGGGGAGGATAGGAAGTCTTGCAACGTTTCTGTATCGAGCTCATGTGATTTGCTAGTGATAGCGGGAGAGCTTGCCCGTTGTCATGTCATTAACGCCGGGGGTGGTGTCAGTTGCCGTTAATTGTTTGATTAATTTTCTGTTTTTCGTTATCCGTCTAGTCCCATAGTGAACACTGTCCATCGAACGAGCTTGATTCGAAAAACTTGCAACGTAATGAAACTCTCTACCTTACTTTACCTCCTTTGTCAACACCGTTTCCAACCGTATGCAACCGAGGGCGGTGGCATGCCGCTCCCCGTTGCCACCCGGTCAACCAGTGACCAGCATGGTTGCCGGAGTTGCCCGTAGTCCCTTCACGATCGGACCGATCATAAACCGAGCACCCGAAGTTCAGGCGCCACATGAGCCACACACCGGCCAAAGAGGCATGCCCAGATCCAAGTGGCCATAGGAGCAGGGCCACGTAAAGACCCAAGTTCCAGGCTCAGAGCCAAGCGGCGCGTCTCTGCGTCGTTGGGGAACCAGGGACGCTGACGTTGTGTCATGGATCGAGAAGTGAGGATCTAAGACACCCCGCAGTGGCTGATTTGGCATTCGGAGACCAGTAATAGATGATTCGAGGGCAAAAAAAGTCGGTTACTGTCGTAGAGTGAGACCAAAGCGAGGTGGAGGACCAGTAAAATGCTCGCGAGCAGACGCTCAAGCGGTAACTTGGCGTCTTGGCTGCGTGGCCTGTTCGCATTATCTCCCTCAGTTCCGAGATCAAAGTGGAGGGTGCCAAAAATTCGATAAAACATTGAGGATCAAAGATGGGCCACCCACGGGGGTCAGTGGGACATGATCGAGCAGCAAGCCACATACGTGAGGAGAGGACATGAAGGACACAGGAAGGATACGGGATGCTGAGAAGTGAGGTGGAGGCAGGTGGAGTCTCCGCTGCCACTTTGCCTCCCGGCTGGGCCTCCACCGGGGTCAGAGATGATCCGCCACGTTACATACACTTCCCAACGTTCCGCGTTCCGAGAACATCTGCGCTTTGACCATCAGATCGGTTGGTTTTGATCCTTAGACACAGGCGCCTCACACAGGTGCCACAGGAGGAACTCTGCAAGAATATGCCCGTTGGGAATAGATGACCGAACGAATACGTTATCGGTTCACCGTGTCGGAGACCGAAGGCAGTGGTGCTGTCATCAATGTTAGCGTGTTTGGTATGACGGACGCGTTTGAGGAATGCAAAGGCGCAATGGATTGTTTGACAATGGAAATGTCGATTAAACGAGGAATGCTATAGTATTCCCGGCTCCTCCCTTCCGACGATCCGACGACCAAACTGGTGTTACCGCGACTCGCCGTTGGCACTAGTGGGTCGTGCGGTCAACGTCTCCTTCCTGCATTCTCACTGCCATCAGATATTCGCTCAACCCAACGCAGCCCTCAGTCATCCCTTTCCATATCAATCAGTGTGCTTGGTGCACTCTTGTATATCACCGAGGTTGCATTGCCACCAGCTATAGGTCATGCGCTGCAGCCGAAGCTGGCAGTGTCAAGTGTGCTGCCCAACTACTGGCTCTTGGTTTCTGCGACAGCCCTCTTCTTTGTGTGTGCCCGCAAACCCTGCCGCCGATCCCATTTTTCCCGTTGCAGGCAGTGATCTTTGCCCTCTGAGATCCTCCAGGTATTATTTAGCTCTCTCTGTTGCATCGTCGTCTTTGCAGTTTGTTTCCAACTCCTCGGGACACAGCTGCTGTGTTTGCCAGTGTCCAGATCGGCGTCAGAATACAGGGTTCGGCATACTCGGACCGGCCCAGTACCCCGGCTTGGCGCCGTCATTACCAAGTGACTTGAATGTTCATCCCCGTTCTGATCACCAGTGTCGCTGGCGTCTGTACCGCCATTGTGAAATGGCCTCTATCTCGTTCTCATCGTAGTGTCAATGCCGTCGGTCTCGGAGTCAGATTGATAATATATCTGATTCGGCGTCATCCGACCGGCCCGGTCCTCCGGGGCCGGACCGCCATCATTGTCAAGTGACCTCTTCGTTCTCGAATCTCGTCCCCGTTCTCGAATCTCGTTCTCCGTTCTCACATCTCCTTCTCGAATCTCGGTGTAGTTCTCGAATCGCGCTCTCCGTTGTCAAATCTCCTTCTCGAATCTCGGTCTCGTTCTCGAATCGCGCTCTCAGTATCTCCAATCCCAGTTTACACTGCAGGCGCCGTTCTGCAATCACAACCCGTACTGAACAAAGATATAAGGAGCAGAGCAAAACCAACCTCCGCAAGTCCATAGGCATCATGACAAACACAGACCTACTAACATTCACGCCTCTCCACCGCACATTCGGCGCGCTCCGCACCGGCGGCTCGGGGGACTTGACCCATCCTACCCCCGAGCTCGCGGCAGCAATCAAGTCCGCGATAGCAAAGTACGGCGTGCTCGTGTTCCGCGCCACGGGGCTCGACGACGACTCGCACGTCGCGCTCTCCCGTCTCCTCGGGGAGCTGGACGACGTGACGCCGTACAACAAGCTAGGCCGGATCAATCGGCTCAAGTACGACGAGCTGTTTGATGTGAGCAATATCGAGTCCGATGGGAGCGTCGTTGCTGTGGATAGTATGCGGGCGGTGTTTGGTCGTGGTGAGTTTACATCGAGTGATGCTTCTGACGGCAGGAAACCAGCTGTAAGAGCTACAAATACAGGGGGAGAGCTGAGATTAGTTTCCACGTCGACTCGTCGTTTAACCCCCGCCGCGCGGGCCTGTCACTTCTCTTAGCGCACGAGCTGCCGCCCCGCGGCACAGGGGGTAATACCGAGTTTGCGGATACGCGCACGGCGTATGCCGATCTCGACGAGGAGACGAAGAAGAGCATCGAGGGCGTCGTGGCGATGCACTCGATGCATCATTCGCGGAGGGTGGCCAATCCCGGGTGCAAGCTCTTGGATGAGGAGAAGGTTAGTACCGGCGAGGCAGGGGCCAATGAATGAAAGCAGCACGAGTGAGGCAAAAGTGAGGATGGAGGATCCTCATGGTAGTGCCGGATGACATGAGTCCATCTCGAATCTACCTCAACAAAGATTAACCCACAGTTCCTCCCCACATCCCACCCCTTCGGTAAACACAAGCTCGCGCAGCTGCACGAGCCGTCGGGGCGCATGAACCTGTACATTGCGGCACACGTATACGCGCTTACGGATCGTCCCGTTCCGGAGGGCCAGGTGCTCATCAACAAGCTGCTCGCGCACGCCACGCAGCCAAAGTACGTGATGTCCGTCGAGTGGGAGCAGCCTGGCGATCTTGTCATCTGGGATAACACGTGTGTTATGTGGGTACAGACTGGACAGTGAGAGGGTTGGTTGGTGCTGACTCTGTAGGCACCGCGCGTGTCCTGGCGAATATGAGGGCAAGTTCAGACGCGACATGCGTCGTACCACCGTGCATGATTCCAGTAGCTTGGCGTGGGGTGAGAATGTTGTCGGTGATACTTGGCGCAGTGGCCTTCCTTGATATGTACTGTGCTCGCAGGCTGCAATGGATATGATTGTCCCATCGATAGAAATCAACCATCAGTGAGCATCAGTGTGCGCCCCACACCCAACGTCCGGTGCCTGCAGATCAATTTGTCCAGTATTGCCCGCCCCCGGGCCACCATTCCGCTTATCTTCCAGAGTCCACACCCAGCACTGCATCCAAGTCGATACGACAGTACACGTCTAAGCCATCTAGATGTAAGGGGGACCGAGCTGCCTGCGGAACACGCCAGAGAGCACCTCGACGACTGAGCAGTTAGCGACTGAAGAACTACAACTGCGCTATTACTCACCAAGAAGAAGGACACCACCACCGGGGGCAAGACGGAGGACCTTGGGGGCGAAGCCCTTGTAGAGGGCGCCAAAGCCCTCTTCACGGGCAATGCGGAAGAGAGCGGGGTAGGTCCACTCGCCAGTGGGGCGGGCCTGGAGACGCGACTTGACGACGTCGAAGGGGGTGTTGATGACGGTACCGACAAAGCCACCGATGGTACCGGCGATGAGGTTGTTGGTCATCTCCTGGCTCTTCGAGGTCGCCTTGGGGAGGAGGGCCTTGACCTGGAAGATGGAACCGAAGTAACCACCGTTCCACCACCAGTGGCGCCAGAAGGTCGACTCCATACCCGAGTAGAGACCAAGGACACCGTCCTGGCGAACAACCTTCTTGACGACGTCCAAGGGGCCAGCGTAGGTCGAGGTCTTGTCCTGGAGACGGATCTTGACCAGCTCGAAGGGAGTGACGACAATCGACTCGGTCGCACCGGCGCAGCAACCGGTGAGCATGGCAATGCCCTGGGTGGTCTTCTTCTTGCCGCCGTCAGTGAAGAGCGAGCCCCACCAGCCTGTCTGTCAGCGAGTGAATGAGCGCCCGGGAAGTCGGCGGTGGCTGTCCTGGGCATGGTCTCTCAGTCCTTGCGGGTAACTGGTTCGACAGTCGGTTCCAGTCCGACCACCGGTTCACGCTGTTCGTCCTTCCCACTTAATGCTCTCTCGGCCTGGTCGCGATCCCACCGCCGGTTGTAACTCACTGTTGGCACCGACTGGGCATGTTAGCTTCCATATCCGTGAGGGTAGCAGCTACTCACACTTGATGGCACGCTTGGGGGCCTCCATCATAAGGGGCGAGAGGATACCGCGGTAGAGACGGCCGACACTGGAGAGTCAGCGCTGCGCGAGGGCGGAAAAGTTAGGGCTACCGTCTGGCTCGACGATGCTGATTTGCGAGACAGAGGGCCACTGCTCTTCGTTAACAATTCCGCACTCACCCCTCCTGCTTGATGATGTTCTTGAAGGTGGTGACCATGCCAGGGGGGTTCTTGCTCGTGTCGAGCTGCTGGCGGGTCTTGATGACATCGAGGGGGTAAAGGAGCTGCGGGTCAGCTGTAGTCGCACGTCGGCGGTCGCGCGAGAACGACGCCGGGGCTCGCGACAGTGACCGCGGAGTGGTCGTGCGACTGAACGAGAAACGGAGCAAGACGTAGCAGGAAAATACGACGAAACAGGGCTTCCCGTGCTCCCGCCTGCGCCGATACGCCGATCCTTATCCGCACACGACCATCCGGACCTTGGCCCATCGCTCGACCGGCCTCCGGGCTTCTCCGGTCCGTCCACTCAGACGCGCAAACGTACCAGGAGCTCAGTAACACCTGTCCTTGTCAGCGCAGCTCGCAGCTTGTGTTGCTGTACGTACCGGCAATAGCACCCGACGCGAAGGTGTACGCGAAGGGGAGGGGGGCTGCAGGTCAGCACATGTTTATCGGGGCGGGTGGGGCGTCTCGGAGGAGGGTGCGAGGGTGGGGGTGAGATCGGAAGGAGGAGCGTGATAGGGCAAGATTGCGGGGGAAGATCCCCGGAACAGTGGGTCGATGAGGACGTCGACGAGCACAGCGAGGAGAGCGCTTGCTGTCGTGCGCGTCCACGACGAGTCCGCAGCCGATATCGACTACGCCCCCGCTTGGTGACGACTGGGTCGTGGTCGCGTGCCGCGTCGACCTGCCGACTTTTTCCAGATCCGAAAAGTCGTGTTTGCGCTTTTTTTCTCGCCCAGAATCACACTCCTCCCCGTCGCGGCGATACGTACGGAGCGCCTTCGGCTTCTGAGCAGGGGCGGCCATGGTGGGCGGGGCTGGTGCTGGGATGGAGTGGTGAGTGGTGATTAGAAGAAAACAAGAAGAGAGAGAAGGAAAGAAAAACGACGGGACGCAGCAGTCGACGGAATGTTCAGTGGGCACAATACCGAGGGATTATCCTGGGCTGGGCGGTTGTTGGCTGGAACTGCTGGCTGGAGCTGCTGGCTGGCGGTTGCTGTCTGCAGCCTGCAGCCACCTGTAAATGAACGCTTGACCTTGACTCAGGGTCCGTTTAAGCAATCAGCCTGCCTGACAAGTCTGCCTGGGGTGAGTCCCACAGCCCAGCAGCCCCGACTCGTCGCCAAAGTCCGCCACCGGAGTTCGGACCCCGCCGTCTGGCTCTAAGTATCAACGGGGCCATCTGGGCCCGCATCGGTTCCTCCGACCCAGCCAACCACCGTGCAGTGATCACCTCCGGGGGCTCCGCTCGTCTCCATGTCCTTTGTCATCGCCCACATTGTCATGCGTCCCTCGCTATCGATTGCATCCCCGTCGTGACCCAAACTGCTGGCGATGAGAGACCACCATGATCCATCCCGAACACACAAGCCACCCCCCAAGAAATTTGTGCTTGACCCCGCCGCACGTCCCCTTGCATTCTTACACCAGCCGGCGGTTCAGAAATTTCTGTATTTACTAAAACGGGCCGGATCTCAACGTCCTCGGGTATCCGGAACTCGTTCACAGAGACAACACATGCAGCACATGGGACGGAATGCATGGCATGCGTGGCATCAAAGACATGGACACGTCTCGTCAAACGAAATGTGGTGTGGCGCATGCTTCCGACTGAGACGTTCGCGACGGGAAAGAAAAGATCGCAAGTCGGGTGCATCTTGTATAATGAATGTCATCATGCTCGGAACGCACCGTCGCCATCGGTCCGGCCCGGAGACACATCGGTGCGCTCGGTGCGTTCCCGGGGAAACGACGATACGCGACTGGTGACTTATTCGTTGACGTGCTCACGCACGAGCCCGACCGTGGATTCACTTTGCCAGTCAATGCGGCCCGGTGTCGGGTGGAGATAACCGCCCGGGCTCTTGACCGGTAACTTGCAGGGCATCGGGTGTGGGCTAGTCACCTCCAGTGCAGGTCTCGGGATCTCGGTGCGGTCTGGTACTGTTCCAACATGAGAGCTGCTAACGGAGAAAACGAGGTGGACAACAATGCCTGTTGATGGTCCCATACTGAACGACGATATCAGACGACGCTATCAGACACGTACAGAAGCACTGAGATATCAGGATTGGGACAGGGGCAAATACTGTAACATCATGATACCAGTCTGGACATCATCTCTGCTCGACAGCTAGCTCGTCCAGCGCCGTGAAGAGGCGGATACCCAGCGGCACTACTAGACGACAGGCCGAATGCAAGACGGTCACGGAGACCTTTCTGGTGATTCTATTCGTACACGGCCTTTCTCGCGTAGGTGTTATGTTAGTGTGCTCGCGTTGTGCATGACCCGCGGACGCGTCGCGCTCAAACGCGTACCACCCGAACAACGTTTCTTAATTTCAGTAAGGCCACTACAGATTCGAGGTATTTTTTGGCCAAATCTGTTCTGTCACGAAAAACGGGTCTGAGAAGAAGACAGATTCGACATATTTTTCGAGTCCGATCTGTTTGCCTTGTCGTACCGTTTACGATTCACACAAGGGGCTGGCCATGCAAGTTGTATGGCACAAACGTACCAGTCTCTACATGCTGAGCCAAGCCGACAATCGACACCCCATACATTCACGTCGCACGATACAGTTGGACCAGAGCGTGAGGCGCGCGTCCACAACATGATATTATTACTGCATGCCGAAACCTAAATACAATCTATAGAAGCGTCGTCCACCATCCGCTTGCCTCGTCATTCTCCAACGCGACAAGGGCGTTGGACCACACATCCTCCGAGTTGTTCATGGACCAGACGTCGACGGCGCCGCCTTCCACGGGCACAGGGAGGGACGGCCACAGTTCCTGCGCGGCGGGGAGAGTCGGGTCAGGTGTGGAGTTCGCCGGCGCCTTGCCCGTGTTATCGGACTCGGTGCGCGTCTGCGGCTGCGAATCGATGAAGCGGCGCAGGAGGGGGATACCGCGCTGCACGACGAGTGAGTTTGTGCCGCACTCCCAGAGCGAGTTGATCAGCCCCTCGATTTCCGAGACGAGCTTTGCGCGCATCGCGGGCGAGGGCGAGCCGTGCACCAGCTCGGTGGAGAGAACCACACCAGCGAGCACGGTGTACGAGGCAACCGGCCACGAGCGGAGGAACATGGGGGGCACGCGGCGTTGGCGCTGACGAAGGATCTCGCGGGCTGCCGCAAGGCATCGCTACGGCGTCAGTTTGATTCTGCTGGCACGGAAATAATATGCTCACCTCGCGGACCTCGGTGAAGCGCTCGTCAGTGTATGCCCTGCCCAGGAACGAGCGGTACACGAGGATCGTACCGCTCGGCATGAGGAGGGACCAGATGTACCTCGAATGGGGCCTGTGGTCGTGCGGGCCCTCGAGACTAAACTGTTCCTCGAAGACATCCTTGTCGCTGTTGTGAAGACAGGGGAAATCGGCAAAGTTGGCCTGAAGCGCCTGATCAGCCGCTATAGAGATCATGTACTGGTCATGGAGCGAGTTTGCGTCCGCGAACGCTTCGGCGAACTGGCGGAAAATCCTGTACCGTCGTCCGGCGCAGAGAAGGTGGGTGACAATGGTGAATTCAGTGAATGGACGCGCGATGACCGAGGTGTCCGTAAAGTCCTCAAAGTTGGCATTGAACGGCTCCACGGTCATGCCTTGTGGGAGACGGAGACCTCCAGTGTTGGCGAAATCGGGTCGTCTGTGGTGGTCAGTTGGACTTCCTTCACGGCAACCCACCCTTCACCAAGCCGGAGGAGAAGCCAGACACGCCTTCCGACTTCGCGGTTGATGAGGCCTGGCGGGAGGTTGTTTGTGTCGTCTGGCTCTGGACCAAGGAGGTGGAGCTTGAGCAGCTGGGCGAGACGCAGACCAACGTGGAGGAGCGACTCGGTGTATGCCGAAGCACCGAAGTTGTATGAAACCATGGGGAGAATAACAATGGTCTGCAGTGCTTCAATGGTGGGGTTGCTCGACATGAACTTTGAGCGGTTCAGTGCTTCCAGGCTGACGTCGAACCAGAATGCCGCCAGAGAGCTAGCCTCTTCAACAGACAGGCCGAGTTCGGGTGCCAGAAGGTCGCCGGCAAAGTACATTCCAACCGAGAGGATGGAGAAGTCTGTCATCAGCTGTTGAGCGGGAAACACAACTTACAGTGACTGAGCCAGGCATCGGTCTTGTCGACTTCGCGACCCTCGCTGACGGCGTTGATCCACTCATCGTGTTCGGCGAGCCAGAAGGGGATGTGAACGGTACAATGCAAGAAGGTCATAAACTTGAGCGAGGCGCGGACGATGAGCATACTCTGCGGCGCGCTAGGGAGGAGGGTGAGGAGGTCGGCCTGGGCGAGGTCTGTCGACTTGCGGGACGGGAGGTCTGGAAGCCCTCCGATAGGGGACATGGGCTGTGGGCTTCCGAGCTCGCGGGTGCGGGGATGAGGCGAAGCCGGACGGCCTTGGTTGTGCACCGCAGGATGGGCCATGACATGGACGAAAGGCTCAAGGACGTCGGGGTCGTCCTGCCTCGAACGCTCAACCCTCTCCTTCTCTGCCGGCTGGGCGCTGCGAGCTGCGCCGATGAGGTTCGCAAAGGCATTCGACGGCGAATGTGTGTCCATCGGAGACGAGGTGGAGGCAGGTGTTGAGCCAACAGCCTTGCCACTCGCTGGCGTTCCGCCCGCTGCGGTGCCCATCTCGAGCTCGCGGATCCGGTTCTCCAGCTCGGTCACCTTCCGACGGAGGTTGACATTCTCTCGCTGTAGTTGGCCCTCGCGCAGAAGGCGAATCTGATCGGGAGTAAGCGGTGCGCGTTGCGAGGTGTTCGGTGCGTTGACCAGACGTCCGCGGACGATGGCGGGGAGCCGGGTGCAGGTCTCTGGATGTCCGCGCCGAATACAGTTATCACATGGGATAGTCTTGTTACATTTGATTCTTGCCGTCAGCGTTCCAGTCCAACGGTGATGACAACAACAACAATGACAATAGCGAGGAGAGTGAGATGCAACGGATATACAGGTACATTGGCAGCCCGCTCGGGCGATGCCAAGCCGCGGTGGGCTAGCGACGATCGCGAACCCGACTGTCGGAGCACGATGATCCGGAGGGCCGGAGGGACAACCATCCAAACGTGGCGCGCACACAGGGACCAAGGAGACACTCACTTGCGCTTTGTGCAGAAGGCACAGCTGTTCGACGCGCGCTGGCTGACGCGAGGGGGGGCGTCAATAGCCGTCTGTCGAGCAGACGACGACGATGCCGGAGAGTCAGAGCTCATCCCTGGCAGCCTGGTCCTTTTCGATGTGTGTTCCTGTGATGTCTTTCCCGACTTTTTTTTTCTGTCGCAATGACGGCGGCAAATGACGCCTGTGCCCTCTCCCTCGTATCTACGGCGAGCAAGCCGATATATCGGTATCGGTCGGTACAAGCGATCTGCGATCACTAAAGGAGTGAGATCCGTCTTGATGGGCGGGTGAGATGGGTGAGATGGGTCGCTTCTGTGGGCTGAGAGTGGGTTGGAATGAGCGGGGGGAACAGACGGATGAGAAAGAAGAGATTAGGGAATGGGTGGGACACGGTGGGTGAGTTTTCGGCTCAGTTTGGCGGGAGTGTGGAGTTTGCGGAATGCAGAACACATACACATACATTGTTCGGTACTCCCACTTAACCACAACCACGTGAATGTATCGTGGTAGACGGGTGGTCATCACGTGATGGTGAGCCTCTCTGCCCAGAATCTGCCCGTACTGCCCGTACTGCCCAAGAAGACCAGATGTCCCCACTCTGGCTAGCGTCCATCGTACAATTGTAGCTGGTCATCCATCGCCATGCATTGCTACTTTGAGATGACGGGCGTCCACCATTCAATACTACAAAGACAGAGGTGGCAACTAACTGGGGCTCAGGACGAGGACACCTCTTTCGACGTCACCGGCCTCAACTAACCACTCGTTACGTTGCCTCATCATGGTACGTGATCGGTTCGAAGGCATTTCGGCCTAGCCCACCAGGTCATGCAGGTCACCAGCCTTTCAGCTTTCGGCCTGTCCGACTGCTTGACAATTGACTGCCGCAGCTGGATCATGCAGGAAGCACACAAAGTTGCGTCAAGCGTGACAGGTACGCCATCGACGACAGGGGATGATCGTCCCGTCCAGGACTCGATGACTCCGACAGCCCGAGTGGCCTCAGTGAGTGAACGACAAAAACGTGTGGGGACGGTGGCTATTCTTGACGTTTCTGGTCTTCCTAGAATGGTACTAACAGCTTAGCGAGCTGACGCGCTCTGCTGTGCCCGAAATGTCAACCTCTAGGGGTTGCAGCTTGTCGCCCCCAAGGCACATCACCAATCTCGATCCATCCCGCGGTTGGAGCCGCCCCTCCGTACCCATGCGGGGGGAAGTTCAAGTTGTGAGGCACCTGGCACCTGGTCCAGGCCGACAGAGATCGATTTGGTGTTTCGTTGGAAACAGTGGCAAAAATGACGTCACATATTCTTTGCTCATCTCGACCACTAGCTGTCGTTCCGTTGTTTGTGAGCTTGTGAGCTTGCGACGAGCGACGGTTTGGACGGCATGCGGAGGGCGTGGGGGTGTGGATTGCGAATGCGGACGCAGCAGCAGTTTAATTAGCAGCGCTGGCTTGTTCTCCTGGTCCTCATGGTAGCGACGAGGGCAGCGGCTGATATGATGGCGGGATTCCCCAAGAGGCATGTCGTTGCCACCCCGCAAGGCACAAGCAGTCTACTCTACCAAGGATTTTGTGGAATATATTGACTTGCCTCTTTCATTCGTCGTCCCCCTTTAGTTAATATAAACTGGTGTCTTATCAACGTCTGCGGTACTCTGGACGATTGATTCTTCATTTGCCACTCACTCACTCTTCCCCACCTTTTTCGTCTACTCTGGCCACTCGAACAGCAACACTACAGCTACAGCCAGCACGATGGGCTTCTTCAACAAGACTGCCGAGGAGAAGGAGGAGAAGATCCTCAAGGACGAGCAGAAGGCCGACGACAAGCTCGTCAAGCAGGCCCTCAAGGACGTTGAGCGTGCCAACAAGGCCGAGCTCAAGGCTGCCAAGGAGGAGCACAACACTGTCGAGGTGAGTTTCGAGTGTGGAAACAGCCAACTAACAATGTTCAGGACCATCAGAAGGCTATCAGGAAGGTCGAGAGGCTCGTTGCTGAGCTGAACAAGCTCCAGCATGGTGAGTACAGTTGTTGCGCCATTGATCGTCGACCTTCAACTGTCACAGCATCACTCGGACTCATACTGACATGGATCAGAGCACGAAGCCGCCATCTCAGCCCGCGACACCCTCGAGCGGCAGCTCGAGGGCAAGCGCGAGGAACACGCCCGTCTGCACCAGGAGACCCTCCTGGCCAAGCAAAAGCTCGAGGAGCTTCAGAGCAAGGTACGTGTTGTGACCCCGTACCAATGCGAAAACGTTTGCTCACACACCGCAGGTCGAGTCCAAGTCGGCTGTCCGACAGGAGCGCCTGCAGGCCCTCGGCGCCGCCACTGCCGCCGGCACCACCGCAGCGGCCGTCAACAACGGTGCCGCAGCCACGAACGGCGAGCAGGCCCTGGCCGGCGAGAAGGCCCTTGCGGCTGAGAATGCCAACGGCGTCCCCGCTACCGGTGCGACGGGCACCACACCGCCGAACCTTCCGGCCCGCAACTTGGCCGCCACTGAGACTGAGCCCGGCGTCGGCCACCACCACGGTACCGGCGTCGGTACCGCTGTTGGTACTGGCGTAGGTGCTGGTGTCGGCGCTGGTGTCGGCCATGAGCTCGGTGCTCATGGTGCCCATGGCACTCATGCAGGCACCGGTGTTGGTACTGGTGTCGGTACTGGTGTTGGAACTGGCGCTGGAACTGGCGTCGGCACTGGCGTTGGAACCGGCGCTGGAACTGGCGCTGGAACTGGCGTTGGAACAGGCTACGCCCCCGGCACGACCGGACACGTCCACGACACCACTGGCCTGGGCACCGGTACCGCTGCGGGCCTTGGCGCCGGCGCCGGTGCCGCTGCCGGCCACAACTTTGCCGCCCACGACCGTGGCATGTCGACGGACCACGTCCTCGCTGGCCAGTCGCACGGCCACACCCTCCCGCCCGTGCAGTCCGGCGCGCCCCTTACCGTCCCCGTTGCGCAGGAGATGGCCGCCGCCACCCAGCACAGCAACTACACTACG
>Ga0160505_101034_pt1 | contig 13844 bp, 7 predicted proteins | sample DIDeMG_FD_108225 | JGI IMG/M metagenome (GOLD analysis project Ga0160505, IMG submission 108225) | Enriched chicken feces microbial communities from UW Madison campus, WI, USA - DID2874_E49_Stillage MG | ecosystem: Host-associated > Birds > Digestive system > Large intestine > Fecal ... | reverse complement strand
TATCTCCATCATTGACACCGTGGTAATATATTTTGGTAAGAATTCTTTCTGGAAGTTTCCCAAACTTGCTCTTCCATGGCTTGAAGATAGAAGTGCCTTGTGAGTAGGATAAGACAGCTGAGAACACACAGTTGCAGATGATGTACCATAAGTATGCGTCAAGAAAAAAAAGAATGAAGTTGGTGGAAACAAGAAGAAATGCAGCGAAAAGAGCAAAGTTCTGACATACCAACTTCTTTAACCACACATCTCCAGCACATCGATTGAGGTCCATGGTAATGAGGATTCGTAATGGATCTTTCATGGAGAGAGCCAAAAAGAAGTACGATTCGGACAATTTGGCGAGAAAAACACAGATCCAAAGAAGGCAAGAGAAAAGGTTGCTCTTGCTAGTGGCTGTAGCAAAATTCGAAGTAAAAAGTTGACTTTTCATGTGGTCTGCCTGTCTGCTTCCTAACAAAAGGCTAAAGAGGTGACGTGAGGGTACAATGCTTAGATAGACAGTAGTCATAATAGAAATGATCAACACACTGATTCCGACAATGATTCCAATTCTAGAGTAGACATCCCATCCTTTGAAAATGAAAATGTAAGCTGTAGGAGCGAAATTGACTACTAGCAACACACATAGAATTGTTATCCTTCCTCCAAGTCGCTCCCCATTCATAGCTGAACGAGGAAGAAAATACCACTCTCCCAATAGCCCAAATAAACCCATGAGACAAGCAATCACGCCACCAAAACTAATAACCGCCAATTGGACCTGAGGAGCAGGAGGGGTTTCAAGTGCTGTTTCGTAGTTCTTGGTGTAGAGGGATGGACAATTCAAAGAAATGAAGTACCAGAACACAGACAAATGACTGATCCAAATTCGGTTGAAGTTTACAAACAAATGGACCCACGAACGTTTTTCAAGGTAGGTTTTTTTGAAGCTTTTCTCCCAATTAACAAAATTCAATTTCCCGTAGCGTTCACTTTTTGCATAACTATGGAGAAGCGTACCATCATCAAGGGCTAGTTTCTGCAAGTTTTTTGGGTGCCAGAAGAACAGATTGACATCATCGTAACCAATGATATCGCTGTGGTCACGATTAGGTTTCCTCACAAAGTTTCCACCTATTTTGACAAGCTGCTGGTCTCGGATAAAGTTGTATAGTGGAGTGATAGTGTTTTCAAGGAAAGCGTACTCAGGCAAAGGTACCTTAGGTGTATCACATAAGTAATAATCCAAAGCACACTTGAAGATAAAGCATAGACACTCAGGCATGAAACGGACATTATTTGCCTCTCCCCAGATAAGCAAGTACAATGCCACTTGGTAAATATGGTCCGAGTCTGATAACTGGCTCATTTTGAGTCTCCACTTATAATCCATCGCCCATAAAGACCTTCTGTCATCTTCGTGTGAAACATGAGTAGGAGACTCTCCTTTTAAGTACTTGGCTATTTGGCTCCATTTCTTGTTGGTGTCAGAATCTTCGGTGTAGTCCTTATCGAGGTCATAATACGCCGCAAAGTACCAGTGCTTGTAGTTAGCGGAATCTCCACCAATATAGTCTGCATGTACAGACAATAGCGCCATAGCGCAAGACATTCGGCTCGCTCTGGAGTCTAAGAGAGACATGAAGTATTCGAACATATTGGTTACGTTGTCCATCTGGAAGCCAAAAAGATTGCCGAGATGGACAAAGATGGCATTTATGGCGGTGGAGTCGAAGGGAGCGCCGTTTTCTGTGCACCAAGAGGAGGAGACCTTGGATCTCATGGAAACAGGAGAATGTTGAGCCGACTGGAAGTCGGTGGTGTTGGAGGAGGAAGTCATGAGTTTGTGATTTGGCTGCGAAAGTGCGAGATATGAAGAAGAGAGTAACCTAAGGAAAAAGGAAGAGAAAAAAGAAAAGGCGATACGGAGGGAACACTAGAGGGTCAGGAAGTAGGAAATAATACACAAGTAAGAGTAAAATAAACTGTGAATTTAAAAAAAAAGATTGAATCAATGATAAGAGGAAGCCTCACATTAGTGATTGTGTGTTGGGAATTCATAATCATGAGTAAAGATTGAGGGTTTTCAAACAGAAGTCCGATAGTACATACTTGGAAAGGTAACAAAGTAAGCAAAGCTCGGTATCTACCAAAAAAAAAAAATAAAGGACCACCTAATGTTTTTCGATATGAACTTAAACAGGAGGACCCATTGAGGAATTCAACAGCCAAAAGTAATTACCGGGACCACTTCCATTTTGGTGTTGAGATTCGTCTCCCTATATCTTCCATTCTGAATTCGGAAATTACCTATTTTCAGTTGCCGGCAGAACATGGTTCCGTATAATACATCCGGAACTACTAAACCAAGTTGATAAACGTTTTCGTGACCCAAACTTTAACATAGATTCTTTGGTCCACTAGGACATTCCAGAAGCCCGGTGCTCGTAACGGAGAAGTGAGAGAAGTCATGGATCCGGATAAACTATCCGGCAAGTAAAATAAGCAGAAAGGCCCTCAAAGCATTGATTGGTGGAACACAGAAATCCGGAAAATAAAGGGGGCAGTACAAGCTGCATTCTGATGAGCCGGAAATCCAGGAAGAAAAAAATATAGAAACTATCGCTTTTCATGGCACTTTGATATTATGTGGTATCTGCATTCTAGCCCTGGTCCTGCGCCCTGGGCCCCAAATGGTTCATGCATGGCTAGCCATCGCCAGCCGCACCATATATAAACCACTCAAGTCTTAGTAATTGACCCTTAATGGATTATTTGTAATTTGTACTTTATGACGCTAAACCGAGACGAATACTCGGATCTATTAGTTGGTGCCGTCAAGGTCAGGGAGAAGTTGACGGCCGATACAAGACGCCCCAATACCCCAGTACGCGTGCTAGTTCTTCAGGCCAATCTCCTAGATCGCCTCACTCACCGATTGGAGCGACTACTGGAGGATGTGGCCATCGAACGATATAACAGAGGTCTGCGGGCCAGACCTGATGAAGGGGAAAGTTTCCGCTTTGGGTTTTCCAATGCGAGATCTAATTGTAACGATGCTATTGCTGACGAATACGCAGATTTCGCTAATGTTTCTGAGAGGTAGTCGTATGTGGAACGAAACTTTACGGATGGCAGTAGTTCGGAGCCGATGTGAGTATTCAATTCATAAGGATCTGGATTCTTATTGCATTACTGGACATGTTTGGGCTGGTACAGGCGTTCTTTGCCAGAATGGGCGTGTGTGGGGAAACTCAGAGGGCTTGTCAATGGTTGCCACAAAGAGGCTGGTGCGTCAATGTGACGTTGACGATGGTTCTCGATTCTGATGGGGAATGAATAGGGGGGCCATGTGGTGCTGTGTCTTTCTATTTTTGTTTCGCTGCTTCCTCTGATTACGTTATCTTATTTATAATTCTATGATATCAATGAATAGACTTTATTCTCTACCAAAGAAGAATCATTTACAAAGAAAAAAGCATATTAAGTAAATACTTCCGAAGAAGAAGCATTCTTCATCTAAAAGAGCGAGAGTAATTATTTTCTGTCTTAAAAGTTTGTATTGAGTGTTTATCCGACCATAACGATCGGCCAATCGCTAACATATCATTGTGCATTTTGCTAAAATTGGATAACAGACCCTTCTTGACAGCTAATTCTGTATTCGAGAATATGGACAATGAAAAGGAGTGATAATTGTCACAAATTTGGCCTGTGTTAAGCGTTTCTGGACATTCTACGCCGAATTCGACCGGATTGACACCACCATATGCAACAAAATTCTACTCCTATCTGCGTATGATATACCGATTTGGTCGGCTCTAAAATGCCGTGTTAATTGGATGCGGCATCATCCCCTCAATTTTCTGTTTCCTGAAATGGGAATTTTTATCCGGTCCGATTAATTCCAAGGATTAAATCAATAAACTTTGATGCACAAAAGACAATGAAATCTACATCAAACCGAAACAACCCAAGTTCTGAAGTTTAGGTGCTATCCAATCTACAAAAACTCCAGAAAAACACCTCTTCTATTTCACATTCACAATATTTATATTTAAGATTCTTTCATCAGTATCAAATGGCTCTGTGGCCGAGCGGTCTAAGGCGGCAGACTCAAGTTCTGTTATCGTAAGATGCGCGTGTTCGAATCACGCCGGAGTCATTATTTTTTATTGGAACTTCTCTCATCCTGCATGTAGAGCAACCATCATTAAAAAAACACACACAAAAATGAACCTGATGCATCAGAATATCACACAAAACTGCATTAGTTTGATCTAGCGAATCTTGCCCCACATATATACGAAATCTGGGGTCTGACACTTGGACATTCACGCAAATCATCTATTTCCAATACAATCACGAGTCCGAGACTTGTGACATTCTCAGGTTGAACCATCAACCATTGAAACACATTCTAGAACATTTTACATAAGGTTGCAAATCGCTAACAATGTCTTCCGATTACCTGCTTCGACATGAGCAGTTTGACGAGCCCCAATATATTTCCAACTTTCACACGGGTTACCCAATGGACTCACAGGCCAGCGGAGTAATCTCAGAGACAAGATATTCTGAGGAACTTGGACAAAATGAGAACTTTGATCTTCAGAATGTACCCAAGGAATCTCATGGAATCTCTCAGAACCTTCACCTTAATCTGGGTTTAGGTCTGGTGATGAGGCCTCAGCACCATCTGAATCTTAATCCGAATCTTGGTGCGATGGAAACGAACAATATTGATCAAAACCAACTTAGTCTGAACCATATCAATCAGAACCATATCAATCATAACCATCTCAATCAGAACCATCTCAACCTGAATCACCTCAATGAAAGTCATCTAAATCAAGGTCATCTCAATCAGTTGAATTCATCCCAAATGGATCTGGAACCTCGCCATTTGCATCTGAATGGAGAAAACAATTCATCAAATCATGTCATGGACAACCTCCATGCGCAACCCAATACGGCAGGATACCGCCAGTACCTATCTACCCCCCACCTGGTGCATCCAAGACCAGGTGAAATGCCTCCGATGTCCACTCTGACTCTGACCTCACTGGCTGGTAGAGTCTCCTCGGCTCCTCCCATGTCATCAAATATTGGTGCACATTTGGCTGCGAATTTGACTTCGCATATCGAGGCACCCGTAGTATCAGCAGTAGCAACCAATTACATCCAGCCACTTGCTGACGAGTCGCTAATGGCAAACCTCGTGCCTATAGCGCCGAGTCTATCACAGTTGAGTAGTAACCTTCCTCGAGATATAAACAATTTCGGAGAGACTGGCTCAGCACCTCCAGAATACAAGCATGATGAACTGTCAAGAAAAGTGGCTCCTCGCTCCAAAGATTTGTACCGTGTGGGGCCGCCATTCGGAGTTACCAACTTCCATCGCCCCGTGTATTGCATGGCAACAAACGAGCAACTTTTGCCTCAGATGGAGTGTCGACTTGATCGTGGGTTTGAGCTTGGAGAAGCTGGCAACTGGATTGGATATAAGCGAAATTACTTCACCATGGTGCTGGCGTTCACATTCCAGAACTGGACTTTAGATAAGTTCGTGGAGAACAGGTTCCAGGTGATGGATAAGAACGATCCGAAGAACCGTCTAGATGTGTCTTATTTTGTTCTCAGTGTACTGGCTAGATGCTCAGACCCAGAGGTTCAAATTGGCTTGGTTCAGCATACCCCGAAAAGAGACAAGGGTCCTCAGTATACGCCTCCGGTGTATCCTGCTGTGCCAGGAATCTTGCCTGACCATGAGACGGTGACAGCATCCAGCAATAAACGTAACACCAAGAAGATCCGCACGTTGGGTCGGATTTTCAGCTTTGATCGATCAGCGTACTATAGAGACAACGATATGGATCCGGAGAAGGACCAGTCGATTCTCAGTGGGTATCCTAACGACATGATTTCACGAGTGGCACGGTTTGAACGAATCCAATTTTCTGCGTCCATTAGAGTGAAACAGAAATCAAATAATGTGCATAAGTTCTTCACGTTGCACGTGGAGCTTTCAGCTGTGGTGAATGATAAGGACAGGAAGCTTCTTGTACCTGTTGCATCATGTTGTAGTGCTCCTTTGCTTGTTCGGGGCCGGTCTCCGTCGAACTATCCTCGAGAGAAGACATCTGGATTCCGTCAGAGGAATGAGTCTGGGTAGGTGTATTAGGTTCAGAATCAAATTAATTCTATGTCTATTATTCAAAACTCTTTTTACTTTATCTCTTTCCAATCTTTTTCTTATTGCTCTTTTCCTCTTAGCATTCTTAAGTTTGATCTTCTTTCTCTGTCTCTTTGTAACTTCTATTTTTTTATATTATGTTGATCTTTACCTTCTCTATTCTGTGTCCATTCGCTGTACCTCGAATTCCCATTCTTCCTCTTATCTGATCATTTTGCTGGTATTTACTTATTGAACTTTCGGCTAAACCCTCCAGTATATTCCTTGGCTTACTTTCTATTTATCCATTTTTGCTTACTTCCCTTCCAGTCCCATTTCCTCCTTCATGGATCCTCGCAGCCCCACTTCATTCGCGCACTGCCAATGGTAGTGGGGCTATTTGTTCTAGGTATCCTGCGACATACTCCCAGCAGAATCCTCCCTTTTTATAGTTTTTGCATCAATGCTTCCCCACCAGTCTGTCCCATTTATAAATGCACTTGTCCCTCTGCGCATCCATCTACATTGGCAGCCTTTTTCCCTCCACTTTTCAGCCTTTTGTTCTCTCACGTTTTTCTTACCATGCATCACCCGCATCATACTCGCCCCTCCAAAACGCTTACCCACCGACCCCATACTATTCTGCACATGGCACCCGCACCCAGTAACCTGGTTTTCTTACTCTCATCCACTTTCTTTTACTTCAAAAACCTTTTGCATGCCTCTGAAGCCGGCTCCAAGTTCGCCGGAGGCGCAGTACTCTCTCGAGGACCCCTCCGATTTGCAGGTATCGAGCGCCATTAAGGTGATCGACAAGCGCTCGGCAGAATATGTCATTAGATCAGGCATTGCGGGCGGTATCTCAGGAAGCGCCGCCAAAACACTCATAGCACCGTTGGACAGAATAAAGATCTTGTTCCAGACGTCTAACCCCGAATTTCTCCGCTACCGAGGGTCCTTTTTTGGCCTTTTCAAGGCGGGAAAGAAGATCGTCGTCAACGATGGCCTCATGGGCCTTTTCCAGGGCCACTCGGTGACACTCTTGAGAATTTTCCCCTACGCTGCCATAAAGTTTGTAGCCTACGAACAGATCCGCAGCATCGTTATTCCTAACGATTCATACGAAACCGCTCCTCGCCGCTTTATTGCCGGCTCGCTCTCTGGCTTGGCCAGTGTCTTCTTCACTTACCCACTAGACTTGGTGAGGGTGCGTTTGGCGTTCGAAACCAAGACATTAACCCACCACCCACCTCACCATGAGCATGAATATTTTGTCACTCACCACAAGGGTCGTCTCTGGCTGATCATTCGCCAAGTGTACTTGGAACTTCCTCCACACCGTGATTCCGACCCCAAGTGGCTCACTTACATGAGACATAGAGTACCCCTGTGGCTCCTACCGCTCTCAAATTTCTACAGAGGCTTCGGTCCTACTATTCTCGGCATGATTCCTTATGCGGGTGTGTCTTTCTACACGCATGACACCATCCATGACTTATTCCGCAGCAAGTTGTTGAGCCCATACTTGGTCGCCCAGCCGCCTTCGTATCGAGGAGATACCAAAGTGGTTGTGCAGAAAAAGAACAGTGATACCAATGTGAGCTCAAGAGATACGCGACCTCCTTTGAGAGCGTCAGCACAACTAGTTGCTGGAGGACTCGCAGGCATGTGTTCCCAGACAGCAGCATATCCATTCGAGGTGATTCGCCGACGCATGCAAGTCGGAGGAGCTGTGGACTCGGGTAAATTCTTGTCATTTAAGACCACGGCGAAGTTGATCTTTGCCGAAAGTGGCCTCAAAGGCTTTTTTGTTGGATTGACCATCGGCTACATCAAGGTGGTCCCAATGGTGGCCTGTTCATTCTACGTATACGAGCGGAGTAAAACGTTTCTCGGCATCTAGAGCTATGCTCTAGTTATTTATTTACAAAAAAAAAGCATTATGTACATCATGGAGAAGTTAGAAGAACCAGAACCACTTGTTCTTTCTGGTTGGTCTAGTGCCGAACTTGGCACTGGACGCAGAAGCAATGTTGTCCTTGGCAATGGCGGCCGTGGTGGCCAACTTGTCACTTCCAATTTTGAAACCCCAGCCTCGCAAAGTCTTGACGATGGTTGGGGTCAAGGCCGCAGTCAAGGGCACTCTGACAAAAATAAAAACCGACTTATGGATTCCGTAGGCAATGGCAAATTCTGTCCAGGAGAACCATGAGAAGAGTCCAGTCGTAGTCTCCTGGGGCTCCGCTGCGTCCTCTATCTTGTTAATTTCCTGGATTCTCTTCAACTCTTCGTCGGATTTTCCGTATCCAAAGTACTGCTTCACCTTATTCTCGTAGTACTCTATCTTTTCACGGCCAGCAGTGTGAACCAACGCATAGCACAAAGGCAAGTCAAGAGCACTCAACAACAAGTACACCCCTAGAGCTGAGTATCCGTACTCTTTCATCAATGCCTTGAGGCCCTTAGGTGTTTGTTTAGTGGAGGTTGACTGGAAGCGAACGGAACGGGCAACATTGATGCTGCGAGGTTTTAGAAGCGACACGGGTCTGACCATGTTGGCCGGACGCATAGCAAGTCTGAACATATTTAGTTTTGAAGATGAGAATGGAAAGAAATCTGGAGTTATGAAATGGCAAACTTTCGTACCGGAACGGTCGCTGGAGGCACTAAAGGGTAGACTAAATCGGAATTGATGGAAATGGGCGATTTCAGCAGGATAATAATGAGGAAATTGATGAGAGAGAGCAATATAGTCTATGGATTTTTTGTTTTTACTTGTAGGTTGGGAATTTGGTGGATAATGGGGTGGTGAAGTTACTATAGAGTGGAATTCTCATATGATTTTGTATGATGGAGTCTGAAAGTGAAATAGATGGAAATAAAATCATATGGGAACGAGACAGAGTGTATTAGATAAGTGATTTCTATTTGGAAGATGTATTATAAGACAATTCATTTGAGATTTACATTTCATGTCAAAAGAAGTGTCGTCATTATGTCTTTTCGGGCCACAAAGGGAAATCTCATAGAAGATGAATTCAATGAGGCAAATTAGGATAGCTAAATGTCAAGGGTTATTTATTGGGCTCTTGTCATTAATCACAGCGACTCTTTTCGTTTTTTATGTGATTTTCGTTTTTTCCGGTCCGTTTTTCAATATTAATCAATTATGTATTTAGTCCTGTAATTTGTAAAGGAAAATATGAACTGGGAGTTATAGAAGAATCAGAGTACATCAAAAGAAAAAAATAAAACCCCCAAAGAAATTCATAAAAGTCGAATTTAATAAAGAGGGCCCAAATTTCACACTTGATTGGAAATTTCCATCGAAATGACCTTCTGTGAATCCATTACCAATACCTCTTGAGTTTTCAAGTTTTCCTACTAATTCCTCGGCTAGTCCACTGCATTGATGTGGTGTCTCTCTATTCTATTTACACTATCTAAACGTCGAGTAATACTTCTCCTGGGCAAATCTCATGGCAACCCTCTTCAACACCTCCTCACTGTAAACATCCTTCAAGTCCTCTCCACCATTCAACACTCTCTCCTCATGCTTCTTCTGCTCATCCTTTGTCATGAGAACAATGTTCTGGAAACTGAGCTCCTGGTGAGGATCCCATCTTGAGAGGGTCAATCTGGTCGAGTAGTTGGAAACCACAGACTTGCCTCTAAACACCTCCTCGACAATGTATGGAACATCCTTCAAGCTGACAGGCGTCCTCTGTTCAAGATGTCCAATGCGTGCTTCTTGTCCAGCCAAGCTCTGTAAGATTCCATCGTAAACCTTGATTCTGTTCTTTCCCTCGACATATTCAGTTGGGTATCCAGCAACGGTGGTGATGATGTGAGTAGCCAATGCAAGTCCAAACATACCTGGCATTGTTCCCAACACTGGCAAGATCCGTACACGGAAACTCTTGAGTGCAGCCAACTGCTCCACATCTCCCTTGTCGATTTCCTCCTGATCTAGAGGTAAAAGCTTAGCCTTTCTTGGGTCTGGCTTCTCTGCACTGAAAACCACAGGAATGTTGTCGATAATTCCCTTCTTAGTCAAGCGGATTCTCACCGAACGTGCTAATGGATCTTCCTCGGTCTTGGAAAGATCAGCAATGTTGATTCTGGTTGGGTCTGACTTGCATGCGGCTCCTCCAGACAGAATCACCTTCACTTTGCGCTGGTGGCAGAACGCCAAAAGATCCACCTTGGTGTCGATGTTATCAATACAGTCAACAACAAGCGTGGGGTTAAAGTCGTCGCCGAAAATTAACTCGTCTCCACAGTCGAGATTCCACAACTTATTCTTGACGTCGATTTCCACCCACGGAGCAATTTGGAGTAAGTGGTTGCGCAAACATTCCACCTTGGAAGTTCCCACATCCATCAAGTTGGCCACGGCGTGTCTGTTGAGCGACGAAAGAGACACTTGGTCAAAGTCGATGATTCTGATCTTTCCGACTCCAGATCTCACCAACATGGTAATGACCCACGAACCCACACCTCCAGCACCTACAACAACAACATGCTGGCCCCTAACCTTCTCCATTCCTTCCTCAGTGAGGAAAGCGTAGTTTCTTGTAAGTTGTTCACGAATGAGCTCTTCCGAGTAGTCAGATTTGGTCTCGGTAACCTTTTTCGCCTTTGGGGCCAGCGTTTCCACTTGGGAAAAGCGGTGATAGACTTCAACAGCAGCAGCAGTAACCACAGCGGTAGCTGCAATGGTGGCAGCGAGCCTGGTTGGTGTTGACATTAGTAACGCTTAGATGAATATTCTTCTCATCGCGAATCTATGTAGTGTATGCGAGATGAGTTACATGAGACAGAAGGTGTAAAATAAGGTGAATGGATTTTACGCTGAAAAAAGTCTAGTTTGGAATGGAATTGGTTAGGTATCAATTATAGTCTTATTTTTATTTAACTAGTACAAAAAAAAAAATAAAAAGCAAACAAACTGAGGATTAATACTCTACTCACTCTTTTCTATGGATAAAGTATATTTGACCAACTTGCAATAAAGACTCGGTTTTCAATACAACTCTGTAGGCTATCTATACCTTCACCACTTTTTCAGTTCTACACTATAGTCTCTTTCGTCGTCTTAAGCATTTGATTCTTACAACAACAATGATCTCAACTACCAGTAAATGCGTCATCAAGTCGAACTATGGCCAAATCTACCAAACTCTCTATTTACAATGCCTTGAGACAGTACATCCGCACGGGGTACAACTCCTTGGGCATTCCCTTCTGGACCTCGCTGGCAATCAACTTATAGCCAGCCAACTGAAACAATTCACGGAACTTGGCATCGGTTCTAGTAACACTCAGGTCCGTAGAATCAAACACATCTTCCACAGGTGCAATGTTCTCCTTCACTACCAAGGTTCCGTTGGGCATCAAAGCTTCCTTACAACGAACCCACAACTTGACCAACTCGTCATCTGGAAGTTGGCCAACACACCACTGACACCAAACGAGCCAATACTTGCCGAGTTTGCTGGGGTCACACAGCCACTCTTGCATTCCAATCGGGTAAATATCGCCCAACTTACCCTTCTGGGCCACATCTACAAGCTCATTCTCCATCTGAGCCACAAATGGCTGCACTGGCTCAAGCAAATCACATTTGTCACTGACTTTCCATAACAAGTCTCGGGTAATGCGGCCAATACCGGCTCCCATGTCTATGGTGAGCTTCTCCATATCTGGAGGACACTCCATACGAGTTTTGAGCTTTCTCAAGAAGGTTCCAGACCCAATGATGTCCGCCTTTGGAACTGGAGTCTGTTCTCCAAAACCTCCGAGAACTCCGTTGACAGAGGCTGGCACTGACAGCCAATAGGAGATGGCGTCGTTGTAGTTGATGAGACCGTTAGGGTCCTGGCCCTCGAAGTCCATGTCATCGACATCGTCGAATGTTTTAGCAGGCATGGTTGTAGATGGGAAGAAGATGTGCAGGTGAGATCTGATGAGATGGGTAGTAGGTTGATGCGGCTGATATGGTGATTCGGAATCAGAAAAGGCTGTTAATATGCTTATTCGATAGAGAATAATTTTTGTTTTGTTTACAGTTAAAATTCTTATTTGGAAGGAATCGCAAGTCAATAGGTGTGGGTTGCACCAAGGTTTTGTATTTGGTGGCTCAATTAATGGAGATTGAGCATTTGATTTCTCATTAAATCGTCAGATCAAAAGGAGTCGAAAGCTGTGAAATGTCCAGGGAATTACCACTTAAACAAGAAGCCTCATTTTCGAGATAGTGAAAAAAAATAGAATTGGAAAGCCTTGTACGAGTTCATTCAAATAGCATCTCTGTTGACCGGCATTCGGCAAGCACAAGGATTGTATGAAAGTAGCATCATCCATTCAGAAGCTCCAATCAAGATTAATTACATAATAATGAGGACAGGAAAGTTCTGAAACCACAATGACTTTACTTGTCGAAGTGCTCTTCAACTAAGTAGTTCTCGAATATCAGAGTGATTTCGTTCACGAATCAAAAACAACAACAACAAAAAAACATGAAAACATAACAGCACAATAAGAGACTAAACTGTTAATATCTGGGACTAAGCTGTTAATATTTGGACATTTGCCGTGAAACTTTAGTTTGATTTTGAGTCCTTATATATTCCCGAATGGCATACAACGGCCCATTCCAATAACCCATGGTTAGCCAACATAATCAAGATAAAATCTTTCTAATCAAGTTACTTTTTTTCACCATAAATGGAAAAAGTTCACTAATGAATTGGATAACATTGATATATTACAACCTTCTCTCGCATCCAGAGGTGAATTAGATCACTTGCAACGCCTAATATCATTAAGGTATAGAAAAATATACTTTCAACAAACTTCCTCAAACTTTACACGATTTCCACCAATTCTAAGCAACCAGAAACCAAATATCCTCAACAGAGTACACCCTATAAATTCAGGACATTTTATCGCAGAATTGAAATTCCCATCATCTAAGTGTTCTGCGACGCGATCTCCACACATAACCTTCATCTAACCATATTCAATCTCAAATCATCTTCTCCCATACACAACCCAATCATGGGATATTACGATATTGACGAAGTGCTAGCGGCAGGCGAACGTGTTCCTTGCAAATTTAACCTCACGGTGCCAGGATTGGGTTTTCTTGAGGGAAATCCCGGAAAGCCTATTGAAGAAGGTGCCAAAGTGGATATTCCCATGTGGCTAGCAGAGACGTTGGCCCGTGTGGAGATAGGAAATACCGGCAAGCGGTTCGTTCTGTTTCTAGAACCCGACTTCACGTCGCCCAAGGTGATAAACGCTATCAAGGCAGACCCCCTCTCGGTGGATTTACATAGTATTGTCAGTAACTTCTATAAGCTCAGCGAAAAGTGGGCCTCCATGTTCGCTGACGTGGAGTTGGCAGAGATGTTGATGACGATGTTAAAGGAGAGGGCTTTGGAGATCGATAACTATGCCAGCAACACCAGCAAACACGTGAACTCGAATTTTTTGTATTCCTTAGATGAGTTCGAGAAAAATCTATACAAGGTCACTTATGAGAGCAAGAAACAGATGCGTGAATGGAGCAACAGTGTGTAGAGATACGGGACACACAAGCATCAGTCTATAGGGATACTAATAATCGTATATTACAAGGTGGAACACTGTAGTTCTAAAAGAGGTCGTCATCATCATCATC
>Ga0160505_101033_pt1 | contig 13846 bp, 14 predicted proteins | sample DIDeMG_FD_108225 | JGI IMG/M metagenome (GOLD analysis project Ga0160505, IMG submission 108225) | Enriched chicken feces microbial communities from UW Madison campus, WI, USA - DID2874_E49_Stillage MG | ecosystem: Host-associated > Birds > Digestive system > Large intestine > Fecal ... | reverse complement strand
TAGAAAATTGAGTGGAGCACACCGAGTTTTCTAATGGAATGCCAAGGAGATGGTATTACAAAAAAAGTCGTGGGGCAGAGGCGGCAGAGGCGGCAGATGCGGCAGTGGGTGTGCAGAGGGAGTGGAGAGTGGAGTGAGCGTAATCTGTTGCTCTTGGTGTCTGTGGCTGTTGCTTGTCGGTCGTCAATCTCTTGGAAGGCACGAGCAACAGGCGAGATGGAAACAGCCGAGGTGGAGGTAGGAGTGCTTGGTCGGTGGCAAGGACCTCTCTCTCGTCAATGTACACTCTTATACGCTTCTCGCCACCACGAACGACGAGCTCATGGATGCAAAGATGCTCGTCACCACACGCCCTCATGAGCTCATGCCCGACGCCGAGCATGCATACACAGCACAGCCCACAGATCGCACCAGTCAGTCCACAATACCCACCCCCGCACGTACTGTACAGTGTGCCCGCCGGCTAAACTGCCAGAGTAGCCGGAGGACCCGAGCTCGGCCGGCGCGGCCGATTCGTCGAAGGTGTGCGGGAATAAGGCGGCCGGCAGACGGTATGGGGGCCCTGAAGCTGCCCAGCCACCAATGTGCAAAGTTAGTAGCCCCGTGTTGCCCCGCGATCTCCGTCTCCGTTCCGCTGTGGAGGCGCTGATGAGCCAGTGAGGTGAGTGCGAGATTGTGGGTCCAGACGTCATTGGCAGGGCGTGATGTGAGCTTCGAGGCGAGCGCGTTGTGATCGTCTGCTGCTCATGGCGATCAGTGGCCTGATGTCGTGTGTGCCAGCCTGGGGCCCGGGGGTAGGCGCCTGCCTACACGGCTGCCCGTCGATCCGTGCTGGCTGCGCCTGTCTCTTCTCGCATCTCGTTGCACTCGAGCCCAATCAGTTCATATGAATGGTGGAGGACCTCCACCGAGCTCAACCCTCCACTCCAACAGGCGTCGACAACGGAGAGTTAGCTGCGGACAGGGGACACGAACACCACCTCGACCCAACTCATTTAGGCGAGGCGGATATCCGCAGATACACCTACATTGTTTGGTTCCATGATTAGGAGCTTGACAGACGCGTTTGCCGGGTCGCAGCTACAGCAGCTGTATTTGGAAAGGCGTTGATTGAATTGGTCGACAGTATAATCTGCGGCATGGCATATCCGGCCCAGAAGCGATAACCGCGCCGGGTATAGTGTAGCCTGCTCCCAGAAGCTGATGCGAAGAAGCGGCGTATCGATACCGCGTACGCTGGCTTGGGCGCCAAGGTAGGCAATGTCTCGCGATAACTCGCGTGTTACTGTATTGCGCGTAGATCCGGCATACCGTGGAGCTGCAGAAGTCAGAATGACAAGGGAGCCGGCAACTACCTGCAAAAGCGGACGCGACAGCCACGTGAGGCGTTGTACTCGTAAGCTCGTAAAGTATAACTCTCAGCTCGCGGCTCGACTCGTGGCTCTCGACATTCCTGGAATCCTGGGATCTCAGGAAGGCTTCGTAAGGCGACATATCTCTGGGCTGCACTACACCGCCTCATCCTAGAATGTGACGGATGCGGGAGCATTCAACCTCCCGCAGGTGAGTAAAGCCACACTGCTGTAACCATCCCTAAGCACACTTGCGGACACTCGGTCTTGACGTCTCTTGCGGACCGCGCAGCAAGAGCGCAGCACACAGAAGGTTCCACGACCGCCACTTACCTCGCTGGCTGGATAATCCCTACGTCCTACACATTACCGTTCCCAGTTCGGAACCCGGGGAATACCACCATAGCAGGCGTTCCGGCCGGGCCGCGCAGAGTGCTGGACGGGTGAGGAAGGCTTTCGCGGTCCTGTTCCTGTCGGGATCCTTGCAGAGGGATTACCAGGGCTTTCAGTTGGTCCTGAGCTCCGGTTCGCCTTTGCGAGCTCGTCAAGCTAGCGACGAGTCTGAAGGTTCGTGCCACACATTGGGTCGAACGACACTCTGAGATTAACGACAGGGCAGCCGAGGAGCTCCCGCGCCTCGTAGCCTGCGCCTCACTCTCCTCCCAGTTGGCTGCCTACCACAGAGCCTCAAGGCAACCTCGTACCAAGAACTATGCATAAAAACTACAAACTACATATAGATACCTAGCTCGCCTCAATGAAGCGCGTCTCGCCAGCCTCGAGGGGCATCTTCTTCGCGCGGCCAACACTGACCCCGAGCTCGCCAACGACCGTGCTGAGGATCGCGAGCTCTTCCTCTGGCCCGAGACCGATGGCCGCGTCCGCGCCGAGATGCAGGCCCATGACACTTGCCGAGAAATGGCGCACCTGGTCACGGAACGCGACTAACCCAATCCGTACGCGCTCGAGCGAGTTGCGCGTCTCGGTGATACCTAGTATCGTGCCCTGCGTAATCTCCAGATCGCGCGATATGCGTGTGAGCTTGGACGGGTCGCCGCCAGCAAAGAACTTCTTGCCGGCTTCCAGAGCGCGTTGCCACGTCGGGTACTTTTCGTGCTCGGCGCGCAGGTCGGAGGCGATGAAGCTCAAGTGCTCGTGTAGCGTCCAGCCCTGCTGCGCGCCACGCTCGGCAACGGGAATGGCGGCGCCGACGCGCGTGTGCAGCCTGTCGAGATCCGCGTCGAGGCGGGACACGAGCGAGTCGAGCCGCGATGACAGGGTGCGTGGCGATGGGCGTGAGTGGTCTGGAAGGTCGAGGAGCTTGACGATATGGGAAAACTAGGATCAGCATAGGGATGAAATAGTAACGTACCTCCCAGAAGAGCCATGAGAAGATGGACACGCTCATGGCGTTGATTTTGACCACCTCGTCGGCGACAGACGACGCGGTATCTGCGAGCTGGATGAGTTCCTGGCCGATAAAGTACCTGTCGTCCAGCGTCGAGCCGGTCTGCACCGCAATACCGAGCTCGTGGATTCTAACATTAGCCCAGTCCAAGCAGCGACACTAACCGTACGTGAGCGAGACCCTCCATCATGCGCCCATCACCAAGCGACAGCAAACTGTCAAAGATATCCTTCGCGACACGGACTTCGGACGAGAGCGAGCGGGACACGGCAGCGACATCGACCGAGCCCTTGGACGACGAAAAGACGCGCCAGAACGGCTGCGCCGTGCTATTCGCCTCGCTGAACAGCGAGAGTGGGCACATGATGTTTAGGAGGAAACATGTCGGCGTCGCGATTGAGCGAACGGGCAAAAGAACGCCCTCGGTGACGAGAGGGAACGCGTCGGCCAGCGAGCGTAGTTTTGATGCCGAGATGTAGATCACGACTGCGAGTAGTGCGAAGAGCAGAGCCGTGTTGAGGATATGCGCAATGACGGGGGATATGACGCCCTTGAGCGGCCAGGCGAGAATGCGGAACGGAATAAGGAGGTAGTCTAGCGTGTTGAGAAGTGACGGGCGGGGACTGGACCGCGGCACTGAACGCTCCCGCTCCCGCTCTCGATCACGTCTGGTGATACGCGGTGATACGCTCCCTGCCACCCTTGGGGAGCGTACGGCCTTCACGCCCTTGCGCTTCCGCGGCGTCGCTGGGAGGCGGTAGGACCCAACCGAGGTCGAGGGCGACGGTGATGTCGATATGGGCGTTACTTCCTCCACCGCAGCCCGGGATGAGGCGGACGAGCTGTCGTCTCCGTCCGGCGAGGGCTTCAGCCAATGTGAGGCAGATCCCGAAGCAGCGGACACGAACGGGTCGTCGCGCGAAGCGGGTCGCGGGGAGACGTACGCCGCCGAAGGGGAGGACGGAGCAGAAGGGGGAACGCGGATGGTAGGCGGAGCTCTAGCCTTGGGCGGGAGAGGCGGCGGCGGGACAGGGGGATACTCGTCAGCTGCTGGCGCAGGCCGAGTCTCAATCTTGATCTTGCGCTGTGTCCCGTATCGCTGCGGCGACGGGCTCGCGAGACTGGCGCCATAGTTTCGTGACGATAAGGCGTACGGCGAGAACGCGCCAGGTATAGGTCCAACAGATGACGGGGCGCTCGGCGCCGGACTCGGACTCGGACTAGGACTACGCGACCGCGAATGCGATGCAGCAGCGACAGCCGCCGCTGCCGCCCCCGCGACCACGCTCGTTATCGCTGATGGCGGGAGGTGGTACTGCGGGGGCAGGTTGTTGCCCTGCATTGTTGCAAGGCGCGAGGCGGATGACGAGGACCGGTGACGGTTCAACAAAGTTGGATGGGATGCAAGATGTGGAATGTGGAAAGGAGGCAGTAAGTAGTCTGGGCTGGGTTTTTGTTTGTACGTCACTCGAAATGAGTTGCTGTTTGCCACCCAACATTTTGGCTGTCCCATCCTGCAGACTCGATCCCTTGTCCCGCCATTTGGCTCCTCAGGGTAGAGGAGAACAAGATAAAAATTAGGCGCGTAACCGTCCATTTGGAGAACTCTTGCCATGCCCTAGGCGTGCGGGGCACCAGCTGTCAACCGTCCTCACCTCGAGTGATGCAGGTTGGTGCGGTCAGTGACCTCGACGCTGTGTTGTCCATTCATGGTCATGTTCCGTTAGCTGGAACCTCTTCTCACAATCTTGATGTCTGCATTAACTGCCACTTTACATGTCTGGACGACATGAGATGCAGCATGCTCAGCAGGATCTCAAGTCCACTTTCGTGTGTAGACAGGCTGATGTGACCAACTCTGCGGCAGGAGCAAGAGCACCGGCATATATACACTAGATGACTATAGGCGTGTGATCGGAAGCTATCTCAATGAAATAACTGAGATTCCTCTAGGCCTCTAGCGCTGTATTGCCGGCGGCCGGCACCGCAGACTACGTGGCATCTTCAGGCGTGCATATCAATCTAGCCTTAACCGCCACGGCGTGGATCTCAGGCCACAGCTGTGCAGAACTGCAAGTTTCGAGTGCAGCAATTTAAATTACCATGCACTTTGTGCCTCTGTTGGAGCCGCCTCCATGCTTCTTGAAACATGACATAAGATGCTTGTCCGAAGTGGCCCCGTTTCTGAACTAAAGACGCCTCGACGCCACTTGCGTTATCAGCGTCAGGCAGGGTGAGCATCGTCATTTGATCCTTTGTTGATTTGACCATGTGGTGGCGGTGGGCTTCCAAAGGAAGTCCCATGCCGTCCTATTTATTATTTTGGCGCCAGGAACCAGACACCGCTATGCCGATGCTTACGCGGTGTTCACAAACGTGTTAAGAAGCGAACGGGAGGTCGGAGATGACGACCAGGAAAGCTGAAAGCTCGGGCAGGACAGTGGTGTAGTGCCCACGTGATATGACGTCCTCTAATCCTCAAAGGTACCATCGCGGGGCATGCGGGGCACAAGGCAATGTCCAGCCCAGTCGAGGCTGTGCCCCTTACGCGATCAACGAGCTTTCCGAGGGCTGTTCTTTGGCGTCTTATCGCCACTGCGCTGATACATTGTCAATGTCGGGGTCCGAGGCAGACACTTCTTATATCCCGAGTCGAGCAGTCTTGACCCCCCTATCACATGCTCCAACATGCCATACACTTCCGCAACAGCAGTACTCAACACGGCCGTCCTCCGTCGCCTCCGAGCCGCCCGCGCAGTTGAGGACGCCGTCGGCCTCCTACTTGCCTCTGCAACGTTCAGCGTGACGATGGCGGGGATGCTCTTGGCAGTCTCTGAGGGTGAGCAAGACTTTTCGGGGGTACAGCTAACGTGCAGACGTCTACTACTGGAAGCAGATTGTGCCCATGATACTCGTGTCCGTCTTGGCCGGCATCATGATCATCTACTTTATGGCCAGGTATGTCGATACGATTGTTACTGTAACTCACGACAAGTTTGTGGGTATCGCTCGCCAAGGCCCAGTCGCGGTTCACATCCTACTTCAGCGACCTGTTCTGGCTCGCGCCGACGTACCTTGCCTGGATCGCGTTTGCAGCGTATTCTTCGTGGTCGATCAAGGCATATCCTGACTGCGGGCAGACGAGGTACAAGCGCTATGCAGCGGCTACGTGCCCGTGAGTTAAGCATGGGCGAGAGCGTATGCTAATGTTCAGCCTGACGATTGCGTCCATGGCGTTTGCGTGGATCTGCGCCGTCTTTGTGAGTATACAAAACCTGACCCCGACTGACGCCGCAGACATTTATTCTCCTTCTCGTCCGCTTGCACCGGTACAAGCGCGTGTATGCGCCAATCAAGGCGAGCCTCACCGAGCTTGCGCAGATGTACCCTGCTCCCATGGTCGAGCGGAGCTCCAAGGCGTAGGACGGAGCCGCGAGGAAGGATTGGTAGAGAATTTACAGCGCCAATTAGCGCGCCAACCGCATTAATCAGAGTATATCGGCGTAGATATACATTGGCGTAATACAGTAAGCAGTACAGATTAGTATGGTCCGTAATAGTATAGTTTAGATGCCCAGATGTAGCTGTAAAGAGCACTGTCGAGCCTCGTTGAGGGCTGGATGCGGTCGCAAGTGCCTCGCTCCTGGGGGTTGCGCTATCGGTATGGGATGCATCACGTGACAGAACCTCGACCATCTCAGTCGGCCCCTCTCCAAGTCTCCTCAAGACGCGTCTAACTCGTCTGCACTTTGCCAACCTCACCACAACGGCCATAAGCACACCATATACCATGGCAGACACACCCTCACGCGACCCGCTCGAGATCCTCGGGAACGACGTGTTCTACATGGTGCTCACGCACCTGGACACCGCGGACCTCGTTGCGGTCGAGGGGGTCAACAAGCTCTGGCGCGACTTTACGAAAGCGCAGACACATCTCTGGAAGAAACATTGCGCGCAGAATCGCGTCGACTTTGTCGAGTTTGAGGAGGATGGGCTGGGGAAGCGGCGCGATGATGATCAGATGGCGGAGTTGATCCGACTCGCGAGTGAGTAGTCTTTTAATTTGTTCGTGAGACGCGTCCTCGTGAGCGCGGAACACGCAACTTTTTTTACAATGTGGAGCTCATTATCGTTTCTCCGCTGTTTTCTCTCTCCACATGGGTTACACCTTCTCCACGGCTTTCCTCCAGCGCTTTGAGTTAACAACTGCAGCCAAGTCCAACGTCCAACTGCGCCAGGCGTGGTCAAAGTGCCAGCCCAACGACTGGGTCTTGCACGCCAACGAGGGTCCGGGTCGTATCTCCCAGATCGTCCACGGTCCTTTGGCGGAGCACATCACCGCCCTCGTGGAGATGGAGAGGGAGAACGACAAGTGGGAGCTCCATGTCTTCAACAAGTTCACTGGCAAACTCGAATTCCGGAACCTGTTTGTGCGGCCCGGCAAGCTGGTTGCTGGAGGCAAGTGGGTCGCAGTGTCACATAACGGCGATCGTGAGTGGGCGAGCTAGGCTGGAACATTGACTAACTGTAGCCCATGGCGGTGGTCCGCTGTTGTTCCGGCCACGTCTCCACGGCGTCACGGTCTATAACGTGCCCAGCGATCAAGTCATCGCCGAGGACATCGAAGAAGGCGAAATGCCGCAGTTAGTGGAGCAAGGGGAGCTCTTCGCCGTGATGGAGTGTGACTGCATGGCTATCTACCATGATCATTATACGGGCGACAGTTTCCTTTTCGGCGTCGCGTCAGACGAGATCGTGGAGGTCTGTCTCGATGACGCTGACTGGGAACCAAGTTATATCCCCATTGATCTCCCAGAACCTCACACGCGACCCTGGGTACGTTCCCATCTGCAACTCTTTCTGACGCGCCTTAGAGCTTTGAGGTCGACGACGACTTTTTCTACATTCAGGTTATTGAGCGCGTGCACGTCTTCTCCCGCACTACCCACCAGCGCATTGTATCGCTCGGTCGGACCCGCCAGGACGCGAACGTGCCCATGGCTGCTCTGGCGTTCAAAGTCCCCACTCAGGCCATGGTCGATATCAACAAGGCAATGTACGACTCGGAGGAGCCGACAAAGGCCATGACCGTCCAGTTGCGGCAAGTCACGGAGCATGGCATGACCGAAAGCATCTGGGCACATGAGGAAGAGGGATTCTGGGACCACGCGAACGATCCCTTTGACTCTGACCACCACTCGGACGGCTCTGACTCTGACTCGGACTCCTTTGTCGACGCCGGCTCTAACCCGTTTCACGCTCCTGTACCCACCTTCCAACCGGATGATGCAGGAGGTGCAGCTCAGATTGGGCCGGACCCGGACGAACTACCGCCTCCCCCCGCTGCAGATGGCGAGGACCAGGAACGGCCCGTCGTGCCTTCAGGCCCGGCACCGTTCAACTTTTTCGACATGGAGGATCTGACTGGGGCAGAGCACAATGAAACGGAGTGGACCTTGGGCGAGCAGTACCAGAACGCCATAGGTGATAACCGGCTACTCAGAAACAACAACCTCATCCTCGCTGTTGGATTGACAGGGCTACTCGTAGTGCGAAACTACAAAGGCCTCTTCCTGAACCTCGCCAAGTCGTCTCTGTCTCTACATGAGCGGAGGAGGGTGGTCGCTGCGCACGCCATCATCATCGGCCTGCCGTGGGACTGCAAGGCGCTGCGTGCCGAGGGCTGCATCCACAGCATCGCGACCAGTGGTGATATGGTGGTCATGCACGAAAATACCGTAAGCGCTCTTCAACACCCAATTCTGACTCTGCAGGCCGGTATCATCATTCTCGACACGTCACAGCTTCCCGAGCTTCCTCTCACAAGGGAGGACGAGGTTTTTACACCGCCAGTGGCGCATATTCTTCGGATTCCATGGACCCCGTTCTACAGGCTCATCAGGTCGATCGCCGTGACGCCTGACATTCTCGTCGACTCTCGAGCCATCTACTGCGTGAACCCGCGGGACGCAGGGCGTCAGCGGGAAGACCCACTCCACGAAGAATGGACACAGATGATGGGCGGCAATGGTGTGTGTTTGTGATGGTGCATTGCTGACCATTTTCAGACGCTAGTATCAAGGTCTGGTCTTTCCGTCCACCTCCCGCGAGAGCGGAGAATCCCAAGGAAGTGCAAACCGCAGCAGCTCAGGCGTCGAGTGAGACGCAGTCGTGCTGAGCACCATTCATCTCGGTCTGCCCTCCTTGCAGGTTGGCTGCAGTGCTGGCTAGTTCTCCTGTACCGGTCCTGCAAAGTCGAGTATACATAATCAACATGTAACATCCGGTCAATCGTAATGTCAAGAGCCACCGCGTTGTCATAAAAATAGCTCGTCCACTCTTCATTAGACTGTGCATGACGCCACAGAACATGAAACGTCATTGTAGACGTCAAAACAAGTTCCTAAGCAATGAATATCTCTCAGGAATGTGTGGCCCTAATGACTCACCGTGGGCGCGCTCGTTCCTATTCTCGTCTCGAAGTGCCACCGAGCCGCTCCAATCTTCAAGCTTCACGCGGTAGGACGCGATTCGGTCCTTCCACGGTCTTACCACACAGTTTTTGCGGCACAGAATGCATGGCCGAAGTCCCAGCATGGTTCCACAATGGGCCACAAGCCAACAGCATTGTTTGTACGATGCTATCGCGTGGGGGTGAAGGCCTCATGCACCATGCCGTGTGGTCGGGTGGTCGTGTGGCCGTGTGGAAAACAGTGCCACGTTACAGTGGCAAACCTAAATGGCGTGCGGCTGGACGGATGGACGGGACACATGGATGTGATCGCCATCTCGAACCCATCGCGTACCTCGTCACCCCACGCCGAAAGAATAAAACAAACAATGCAGAGCCGTTCTGCATCTGTCGAGCACTGTGTGTTGAAATGCGACCGAGACGAATGGGCTTCTTAATCCCCCATTCGTGAGTGGAGCACCGCGAATTCTCGACCCATCCATCTCCTCATCTCCATCTCCATCTTTATCGCCTCTGTTGATATTGTCGATTATCGGCCTCGCACCCTCTTATTCGAGGGTCCTCGATCTCTAATCACACCAAGTTCCCACTCGTCATTCACGCCGCCCCTCCACTTTACGTTGGAACGTTGGAAACGCCACCGACCATTCCATCGGCCAGAGACCAATAGACCAAGCCGCTACCCACGCCCAGCGGTCAGCACGCCCGCCGTCCGTGTGCACGGACACCACTGCAGAACATCGAAACATCGTACCACTCCCTCCGTCCCTTGTTGTCTAAGACAGAGCCAAGGCGTTAAGGCGCGTGCCTGAGCCACGTGCATCCACCCAGCACCCAGTGATTTTTTCCTCGTCTCCACCACTTCTTTCAGTTTTCTCAAGATGAGAAATAACAGTCTGCATGATCGGGTGCCGTTCGCTGCTGTCCCCACTATCATTGTCAACTCGCCCGAGCGACCAAGTAGGACGTTGGCGCTGCTAAAGGACATGCGGAACGAACAAACATCAACCAACGGCGGCGGCTCACTTGACCTCGACCTTTGTGTTGCACGCACGGCAGCGGTCGTGACGCCACCGGCTCTCGAGACACGCATGGAGCCCGACGACCCTGAAGTTAGGGTGCAGGACGAGAGCCTCCACCCCGCCGACAGCAGTCAACCTTGTTCATTTAATAAACCATCTGCTGTTGAAACTCTTCCGACATTATCACGCCACCGCGCACACGCTCGCTCTCACACTTTGCCCATCTCCCACTCTGCTAGCTCGTCGACTACGGGCTCAGCTTCAGCTTCAGCGTCGTCGCGCTCGCCTACCCCCACGCTCACTTCCCACACCTCGTCCCACTCCTTCTCGCTCCTCACACCGAGCTCCATCTCGCCGGCGTCCGTGTCGCTCTCGCACGTCTCGCCGTCCACTGCGTTCGTGTCGAGCATCGCACCCCGCCACGCAGCTAGGCGGTCAGGTCCTCGTACCCATACCACGAAGCCGGCACCGACGGCCGAGACGGTAGATAAAGACATTGCCGCCGCCATCGACCTCAACAACATTGACAACATGTCGAGTATATCCACTACGCGCCTGCAGGAGCTGCGGGCGCGCGAGATCCCGAGCGTGGTCATCAACCCTTTGGCAGACACGGGGCCCGAGGAGGTCATGGTGCCCTTGCTTGCGCCAACGCCACTGCGCGCAGGCACGAGCTTGCCGCCTCCGCCGCTCTCGCGCTCGTCGTCCGCTGCGTCGACGGCGAGCGCGAACGGCGGGAGCAGGGGCATCCTGCGCCGCATCTTCATCGACCGCGCAGGCACGCCATCGCAGCACCTCTCGCGGCCGACGTTCCCGCCCATGAGCCTCACGAGCTACTCGCCCGTCCCGCACACGCCGATGACGCTCTGGGAGCACGTGCGGCTTGCGTTCAACCAGCTCGTGTCGTTTGGCCTGAGCACTTTCTTCCTGCTCGGAGTCGTCATGTGGGCCATGGCTGCCGAGGCGCTCTATGCGATTCCGAATTTTTTCAAGCGCGTAAAGGCGCCAAAGTACGAGTGGGACGACGACAGGTACTGGCGCCGCGAGGGCAAGAAGATCTCAAAGGAGCCGCGCGACTATGCGCGCCAGATCGGGCTGGATATCGAGAACCAGACGGTCGAGACGGAGGACGGGTACTATTTGCGGTATGTGGCTATTCTAGGTCGGCTGGCTGACTTGGGCACAGGATGCACAAGGTCGTGGATCCCAATGCGCAGCCGCGTGCCGATGGTCGCGGTGAGTTTGGAAGATGCTGCTTCTAGAACTGGTCAACTGACGTCCAGGCGGGTTCCCCGTGCTCATTCTCCACGGCCTGTTCCAGTCGTCCGGCTCGTTTATTACGTCCGAGGACCGCTCGCTCGCGTTCTGGCTCGCGCGTAAGGGATACCAGGTCTACCTCGGCAACACGCGTGGTATCTTTGACATGGGCCACCGCAGCTATTCCCGCGCCGACCCGCGCTTCTGGGGTGAGTAGCGTCACGCAAACAGCAGCACGTACTGACTCGCAAGACTGGACGATCCGCGATCTCGCAATGTTCGATCTCCCCGCGATGGTGGACCACGTGTGCCAGGACACGGGCTACGACAAGATTGCGTTCATGGGCCACTCGCAGGGCAACGGCCTGACGTTCATCTCGCTCTCGCTCGGCATGGTGCCCAACCTCGGCAAGAAGCTGTCCGTGTTCATCGCGCTCGCGCCCGCAGTGTACGCCGGGCCCCTGACGACCGGCTTCCCATTCACGGCACTCTCGCGCCTCGAGTGGCATACCTGGAAACGCTTCTTTGGCGTCCTCGACTTTATCCCGCTGATGCGCTACGCGTACGACTACTGCCCCGCGCGCCTGTTTGCGTTTGCGGGCTACATTATGTTTGCGTTCCTGTTCAGCTGGACAGACGCAAACTGGCTCAAGCGGCGCAAGACCAAGATGTTCCGGTTTACACCTACGCCTGTCTCGTCTGCGTCCATTTTCTGGTGGTGCGGAAAGGGCGGGTTCGCAGACCGCAAGTGCACGCTCGACGACTCGCTCGAGCGGTGGTACGACGACCGCTTCCCCCCTCTGTCGATCTACCATGGCGGCCGCGACTTTTTGGTCCTCACCGAGCCCCTGCTCGAGCGCCTCGAGAAGAAGGAAAAGGACGTAAAGGTCATCAAGGTCACCAAGCTGGACAAGTCCGAGCACTGCGATTTCTACTGGGCCGCCGAGGCTGTTGAATGGGCTTACGAGTCGTTTGTCGGTGAGTAGTGACAGTGAGAATTAGGAGCTATGGCTGATTGTGCGCAGACGATATCGAGTCGACGCGCCCGCGATACCCCGAGGAAGAGGAATAGATTGCTCTTGTTGCCGTCCCGTCTTGTCTGCTTACACTATAGAGATACTTAAGATGCACGTTGTTTTGTCCCGGATAGCCGTGTGTTTGCGCAAGCGGTGTTCAATGTGTAACTGGGACAGGGCGGTGTGCCGTCGTCTGCCAACGTTGGCACGCCACACACAAACAATACAATGAAGGAAACCTGCGCGCCTGGTCACACACAAACAGCCACAGAACAGAGAATAGAAAACGTTATAACATACACCCACATGCGCCACTTGCGTATCTGTCGTCCAGCCAGTGAGCACACCAAGTGTGCTGTGTGTCGTCTCGAGGCTGCCGCGCTACGGATTATCAGGTCCAGTCTCCAAACTCCAAGCTCCAAGCTCATGCGCGTCCACTATGTTCACCGCGCGTGTCCGTGTCTGGGCGCGCCTACTCGCCGTCGAGCATGATGGCGATAAACTCCTCCTGGCTGATCTCGCCGTCGCCGTCCATGTCGAACTCATCGATCATTGCCTGGCTGTGTGGGGTCAGTGCCTGTCTTGCGCAAATGCAAAATAAAAAGGAAAACAGAGAGGGAGGGAAGACACTCCTCTGCTCGTGGCTCATGTCTCATTAGGATAGATCGAGCGATACAGAGGAGGAATGTATCGCTGAGAAACATGACTCACAGCTCCTCGTCACCAAGGTGCTCGCCGAGCTCCTTGGCCACCCTCCGGAGGTTCTTTAGACTGATCTTGCCCGTGTGGTCGTCGTCAAAGAGCGCAAACGCCCGGCGGAGCTCCTCCATCGGGTCGCGCGAGAGGATCTTCTCCGTCACTGGAGCGTTAGCGTCAGTTGTGCGAGTCAGAGTTAATGGCTTGAACGGCAGGATTTGCCAATGAGCCAACACCCCACTCACTAATCTTCTCAAAGTCCGCAAGGCTCATGAGCCCGTCCCCCCGATCATGATCACGCAGCAACTTGAGCACCTCGGGCTTGCGGAGCACGAATCCGAGCGCGCGGAGCGCGATACGCAGCTCGTGATAGTCGATAAACCCGTCCTTGTCGGTATCAAACAGCTCAAACGCCTCGCGCACCTCGCCGCGCTGCTCGTCAGTCAGGGCCGGCCGCGCGGGGGCCGTCGGCGCGCGGCGCGCGGCGCGGGGGAAGGCGGACATCTTGGCCGGGGTCGGGGTGCTTGCTTTCGGCGGTATTTTGGGAGCCGTGTAGAGGGGTTGAGGGGCGTGTAGCGAGGACGCTTGGGAGAGAGGTCGGGGGTAAGGTGTTGGTGATG
>Ga0160505_101032_pt1 | contig 13852 bp, 4 predicted proteins | sample DIDeMG_FD_108225 | JGI IMG/M metagenome (GOLD analysis project Ga0160505, IMG submission 108225) | Enriched chicken feces microbial communities from UW Madison campus, WI, USA - DID2874_E49_Stillage MG | ecosystem: Host-associated > Birds > Digestive system > Large intestine > Fecal ... | reverse complement strand
AATAATAATAATAATAATAATAATAATAATAATAATAATAATAATAATAATAATAATAATAATAATAATAATAATAATAATATCTAAAAGTTACAAAATAAAATAACAAAGATATGAAAATAAGACATTTAATTTTGAAACATTCAGCTCCACAAGACTGGTCAATACGTTTTTTCAAGAGATATTTGTAGTTTTGATATTTTATGATGTCGAGGGAAGCCCTCTAGGATCATCTCTGCAGTTTGTCTATCTAAATGAGAGAGCAGGTCGGTAAAACCTTAACAAGATGAGATGTGTTGTTACGCTAATCATCAGTTGAGTAGATGTAGTAGCGACTCAAGAAACTTTACTATTATTTTAACGCCTTTCTTTTCATTGAAAAGAGTAATAAGGCCAAGTTAGGATCAAGTTCCGGAGACATTTCTCTCCGATAGTTACGCCTAGATTTGCAGAGGATGCAGCCCTTCAGAAGGGGATCAAAAGTTTCAGGCCGACCATATTATCAACTGTGGTTCCTTTCTGAGATGCTCTCTCCTAAATTAGGGTTCCAGGGCGTCGTTCCCGGTTTTTAATGGTTCCAATTTACTAAGTAAGTACTGTATCGCTTTTGACATGACATTCTGGAGAGAACTGTTATTGTCAAAGTTTCCATATAGTCTAGATCTAACAAATTCTCTGTGAAATCTGCGCTTGGTGTTGGTGGGTCCCATATCCAAACTGCTCTCACTTCAATTCTTATACTTAGCTTGAAGGCGATGCTAATTTCTGTTGTTCTCTGAGTTTTCCTAGCTTTGAGATCTTTTTTTACGACACAATTAATACTTATAAGAAAAGTCAAACTATAAATAAGATTATAGAAAAAACCAGAAATTTCATGTCTATTCATTAACTCCGCTTTTGCCGTGCTATCACTAGCCATATTAGCAGCCTTACTAGTGCAAGGGCAACTTCAAGTGGAAATATTAACCAATCAGAAGAATATTAACACAGATACGTCAATTAATTAGACCAAAGGTCTTGCCCAATTAACACCAAACATTTCCCCAATAATAAGCAATCGAAATGACTAGTGCTACAGTCTTGGCATGGACCGCTTTATGATGATGAACTGCCAAATATAAAGTACATTAGCAGTACTTTTTTATAAATCCTAAATCTCAAAACATTTGATTGACCAAAGAGCTTGTCTACTAGTCGCTAACTACTAGCTCTGAGTAGTATCCTTGTTCTTATTTTGATGGTCGGACATAATATGTAAGAATCATGCTGTAATCCAAATTTGGTATGACAATGTCTAAGTACTACTAAATTGTAGCAGAAAGGTAGAAAAAACCATAGTTTTTGTTTAATTTTTAGACATGCCATTCATGCACATTTGATTTCTACAAGCAGCAGTATAGGTTTATCAGATAGAAAGGTAGCCCGAAGAGCTCGTTTTGTTGAATGGAGAATGCGCAAAACTTTTACATCTTATCAATATCGTGCAAATATTAACTGGGGGGTTGCTTGTTTTGTAATGTGTCAGAGTTTCAGTAACGTTGGCCTAGACCCTAGCCTTGAGCCGTTCACTAAACGAACTTGGAACTTGGCAAAACCATAAAAATTCCAGGCACACAGAAGCAACGCACGGCATCAAATTTTACAGCTGTTAAACAGGAGATGGATGAAATTGGGCAAAGATTGCTAGAAATTTGAGATAATGGTGCAACTTTGCAATCACCTGTGTGCTTTTTTTTTGAAACCAGAAAGATGCAGGCTTACGTGGTCATTTTCAAGCACCAGGATCTCTACCGATTGGCTACTAACTGTGCAAGTGACTTGAGGCCGTGAAGTACCACTACCCATTCTCTACAATCTACCAAATGCACTTTACCATTGGCATAAATAATTAATACTTCTAAAATAATAAGTAGAGATTTTGGTTTTCTAAACTCTTTTAGAAGAATAGATCTTTTTCCTCAACCTGAAAGTATTGATAGGGACACCAGAAACTATGGCAGTACGACCGCCCTTGGAAAATTGTAGCTTTTGAACTGGAAAAGAACTGAGAAAAAATTCTCCTTAATAATAATAATGAAACTACTTTGAATTAATATGTAATCATCAAGATCCAAGTTATTATAATCCCCATTTAATTACTGTAAAAACTAGGAGGAACAACCAATGTAAAAAAACTAATGTCAATAACACATCTTAACACTCAAAACCAGTGCGATCGCGCTAAGGCGACTCATGTATGACCAAAAAGGAGCCAATATAGATAGGCACATGCCATGAAATCTACAAAATGCCATCTCCCAAGACAATTTTAATTTTAATTTGTATCAATATTTTATATTTTTGCATAGGAAAATAGTCATTTTTTTGCTTTCATAGGGTGGTAATAGCCTCAATCCTACATAATGTATTTGTGCTGATAAGTTAAGAATTTTTTACATTGAAAGTGCCAAGAAACTTTTGTGAACGATATTTTGCTTACTTTTCCTTCTTTCCAGTAATTGGCTTTTTTTTTTTTTGAACATCTCTAAATTACAGAGAAGTCCAAACTCAGCTTTTGTAAACCATCAAACCCAGAGATCCCTTAAATCTCACTCGAAGCACTCAGGATGTAGTATTGAAACCCGCTCATGTAAACGTTTCATAGCAAATTGTTATCATTTATACTATGTTTATTAAGTATAAAATAACCTCTTTTTTAAAGCCCGAGGTAAGGTGAAGAAATGAAACTCAGGTAAAAATCTGTGCACATTACTCAATAGATTATGCGTAAAGAGCGCACGGCTCCCGGCCTCTTTTTTTTCTCCCCACGCCAAAATAAAAAATTGATGCCTTGCAAGGCTGTAACCCTTTTCGATTCTTTAGATCCCGGGTAATGAACATATCCACTTTTTTTCTTGAACCACGAAGTGATACTGCCGTTTATTGATGTTATCAAAGGATACTTTTATCTGGCGTTAATTTTTTAACTGATCTTATTGTTGATTGCACAATCTCTTATTTTATTTTGATATCTAAAACAGTTCGCAAGATAGGAAAAGAAAATCCAGGACATCAAGAAATGTATATAAATAAAAGGTGACCCCAGGTGCTATCAATTTTAATCATTCAATAAACAATCAATTCTTTTATTCTTCCTCTTCATCATCACCTTGCCTTTCTTCTTCATTTACTACTTGTTTCAAAATGAATGAGAAAAATATTACCGTTGATGTGTCAGGTGCAGACCTTTCTTCGAAAGATTCACTCAACCTTGATGCTGATCAAATCCATAAGATTAAGGTCAGTTTTGGAGCTGATCCCGATGGTGAGACCCAGGATCCCATTTCTGAATTTCTCTACGAAAAATTCCGTCATATTACCATAGAAGAGGCTATCGATGTTCTTAAAACGTCCATTGTTTACCACGATGACGATGTTAACTTTCCCAATGAAGTTATGGCTAAGATTAAACAAATTGTGGAGGGCCCTGAAGCCTATGGTGCCGACATCGAAGTGTTCGAGCGCGATGCTAAGGTTGAGGCCACTCTAATCAAGTTCCATTCTCCCTATCCTGAAGTTCGTGCCGTTACCTCTCCGTTTGACGATACTGAAGAGTCAGCTGAGACGTTTAGAGCCTACTTTTGGGGTATTTTGTGGACAATCATCGGTACTGGTATGAATCAATTCTTTTCTCCTCGTCAGCCTTCCATCAGTCTGTCGGCTGGTATCCTCCAGATTTTTCTCATGCCTTGCGGTAAGCTTACTGAGTACCTTCCCGATTGGGGGTTCACCTTTAGAGGTAAACGTCATTCAATCAATCCTGGACCCTGGACTTACAAGGAACAAATGTTTGCAACTATTATCTTCTCAGTTTCTATTGGTGGTGCTTACGCAAGTTTGTATAACATCTTAGTTGACAGACTGCCAATGTACTATGATGCTGCCTGGGCTACTGTTGGCTACCAATTTCTTCTTGTGTTTTCTACTCAGTTCGTTGGTTTTGGCTTTGCTGGTGTCATGCGTCGTCTTATTGTCTATCCCGTTCGTGCTGTCTGGCCTACTTTGCTACCAACCCTAGCGTTAAACAAGGCACTTGCTGCAACTGAGACAAAAAAGACTATCAATGGTTGGACCATATCAAGATACAGATTTTTCCTAATTACCTTTGCTGCCGCCTTCCTTTACTTTTGGATTCCCAACTACCTTTTTGGCGCCACCAGTTATTTCAACTGGATGACGTGGATCAAGCCTGATAACTTTGATTTGGCCGTGATTACAGGTTCCATTGGTGGCCTTGGTGTTAACCCTATTCCTACTTTTGACTGGACTGTCGTCAATTACAATTCTCCTTTGACCATTCCATTCTTCTCCCAGATGAACCAGTACATTGGCTCTTTGATTGCTGGTATTGTTCTTATCCCTGCCGTGTTTTACACTAACTACAAGTGGTCCGGCTACTTACCTGTCAATTCTAACCAGATTTTCACAAACACTGGAGTTCGTTACAACGTCACCAGGGTCCTTACAAAAGGTTTGCTAGATTATGATAAGTACATGAGCTATGGACCTCCTTTCTACACTGCTGCAAACCTTGTTGTGTACGGTGCTTTTTTTGCCCTCTACCCCTTTGCCATTATTTACACGTTTGTTGTTGACTGGACCGCCATTAAGAATAGTGCATTGGATCTTTGGCAGACTATTAAAAACCCACGCAGATCTAACTTTGAAAACCATGACGATCCTCATAGTAAGATGATGTCACGCTACAGGGAGGTTCCCGATTGGTGGTTCGTTGCTGTTTTGATCATTGCCCTTGTGCTTGGTATCATTATGGTTCAAGTTTATAAGGAGACTAACACTCCTGTTTGGGGTATCTTCTTTGCCATCGGTATCAACTTCATTTTCTTGATTCCTATTACTCTTATTTATGCTGTTACCGGTTTCTCCTTTGGTTTGAACGTACTGGTTGAGCTGATCATTGGTTATATCATGCCCGGAAATGGTACTGCTCTTAACATTCTCAAGTGTTACGGTTACAACATCGACGGTCAGGCTCAAAGTTATATCAGTGATCAGAAGATGGCCCACTACGCTAAGATTCCTCCTATTGCTATATTTAAGGGCCAGATGATCTCCACTGTTTTCCAGTGTCTTGTTTCTGTTGGTATTGTCAACTGGCAGCTTTCTAACATTGATGGTCTCTGCACTAAAGACCAAGCTCAGAAATTCTCCTGCCCCGGTGCCAACACTTTCTTTTCTGCCTCTGTATTCTGGGGTGTTATCGGTCCTAAGAAGGTCTTCAATGGTCTTTACCCTATCCTGCAGTGGTGCTTCCTTATTGGCGCTCTTGCTCCCATTCCATGCTTGTTGGCAAAGCGTTACTTCCCCAAGACTACTCGTTACTTTCAGCCTACTTTGATTATCGGTGGTATGCTTCAGTTTGCTCCTTACAATCTCAGTTACCTGACTGCTGGTATGTACGCCTCTTTTGCGTTCATGCATTACCTCCGCAAGCGCTATCTCACCTGGTGGGAGAAGTACAACTACGTTCTGTCTTCTTCCCTTACTGCTGGATGCGCTTTTTCTGCTGTGATTATTTTCTTTACTGTGCAGTACCACCCTAAGGATATTGACTGGTGGGGAAACAATGTTCCTTACAATGGTCTTGATGCCAGTCTGCCTGGTAGATTGGAAATTCCTGAGGACCCTGGTTACATTGGTCCTTCTCCCGAAAACTACCCATAAACAACCTCGTTGATATTTTCTCTTTCCCCTTTCCTTTTCTTATTCCTTCTTTTTTTTGTTGATTTTTTTGCATAGTAATTTAAATTTCAGATATGCATAGCAAGTTTATAGTCATTTTCAAGTAATAAATATGTTAGTGGTTGTTAAAAAAAAGTCCTGTCTGTTATGAATTCCACAGCCTCAACAATGAAATTAAGCTATTGTACTCATTAGATATATATAAAATACTGGGTTCGATTCGCTTCATGATTGTCTTTTATAATTAATTTTTTTTCTTCAATTTTTTTTTGTTTTCCCCACCTTCTACTTCTCGGTGAACCATGTGCGCACGCCGTGCAAGCATTTGCCAGAAGCTCTGCTTTCGGCAAACAGACCTGGTCGGCACAAAATTTGCATTTGTTTTTTTTTTTGCTCATTTATCGCCGATGAGAATAACCCACGACAGCAACCACAAATAAATAAATAAATACAATAAACCTCCTTATGCTCATTCCCACTTTTAAACTTATTTGCCTCAGGAGGCTAGCCCATAGATACTAACAGCAGACAGTGATTAGACAACATTAGCAACAAACTCAAAGGCAAAAACAGCTTGAGTCATGCCATACTTAGACATATACAGACCCCTAAATGGTCATCGGCGACCAACAGCGTTATCCGGCAGAAATATTTTGCCTCACAACAACACCTTAGAAAGAATTGACCGGTTCAGCGAAGTGCTGGAAACTCCTGCCGGTAAGGAGAAAATCTTCAAACTGGTGCAGTATTTCATGAGGCTGGTGCTGATTTTCAAATCGGTTCGGCCGAAACCAAGCCCTGTTGACATGTGGCTCTCCAAGTTTGTGGTCCAGATTTCCATGTTCCGCAATATAAACGAGCTTGGAGACTGGCTCAAGCCTGGCTTGGAATTAATCGACAAGACAGAAGACAGCAAGACTAGATTTGATATTAAATACATCAAGCTATGGTCACAGTTTTGGAACTCCATTTTTGACGATGTCTACTGTGTGTTAAAAATGCAGGCCTCTCCGGGCAAAAAATGGGCTGACGATCAAGCAAACAGATTCTGGCTTTTAAATATCTGGTTGAGTTTATACATAGAGCACGTTAACCTAGTTCAGCAGCAGAAGGAATACGACGATTTGGTAAAAGCCAGTACTGAAAAGCCTTGTGACGATGAAAGAGCCAATAGGCTTGCGAAAAAAAGAGTTTTCTCACTACTCAACGTTCTAAAGCTGCTGTGTGATATGGTTTTTGTTTGTGAGTATCCTAATCAAGTTTGTGTTTCTTTCCAAATATTAACTGACTGATCCTTCTATCCAGCTGTTGAGGTTTTTCATCTGCATGTTCATAAACTTTTCCAGGTTGTACCAGGCCTGGCCGCTGCGTCTCTGGGGTATGTGAAATAAGGCACATTTACTACTAATCAGCTATACTAACAAAAGATATATTTAGAACATATAAATTACTTGCTAAGCAATAACACCTCCTTCTTTGAGAGCTTTAATTTCATCCTCATTGTATCCTAGGTTCTTGACAACCTCGTCTGTATGCTGGCCCAGCAGTGGTGGTGCAGATCTAATAGTAGGTTGAGTTTCTGAATACTTGACTGGTGTGTTGACCATCTTGATATCTCCACAGGCCGGATGGTCAACGGTCACCACCATATCACGGGCAAGCACATGCGGATGGTTCAGGGTGGTTTGGATGTCATTAACTGACGCGTAAGGGAACTTTTTGCCATCAAATATCTCCAGCCACTCCTTTGTAGTCTTAGATTTTGTAATCTCGGTCATTGCAGGCACTAAAACGTCTCTATTCTTAACTCTTAGCGCGTTGGTAAGAAACCTTGGGTCTTCCTTCCACTCAGGCTTCCCAAGTGCATCGCATACCAATCTGTAGAGGTTGTCGTTTCCGCCACCAATCATGATACTACCACCACCCTTAGTTTCAAAAGCCTGGTACGGGCAGATACTCGGGTGGGCAGTACCTTGACGACCAGCGTCTGGTTTACCAGAAATGAGCGCCGAGGAGGCAATGTTAGCTAAAGTAACAACCTGACAGTCAGAAAGACAAATATCTAAGTGCTGACCTCTGCCAGTCTTTGATCTCTGAATAAGCGATGCCATGATAGAGTTGACGGCATACAGTCCAGTTGTAAGATCGGTCACAGCGACACCAACCTTGACTGGTTGGCCCGTAGGTTCTCCAGTAATGTGCATCAAGCCCATTTCGGCCTCAACCATAACGTCGTAGCCCGGACGGTTGGAGTAAGGGCCGGTCTGACCATATCCAGTGATGGAAGCGTAAATGAGATTTTCTTGGTTGATCTGTTCGTAAGAGAGACCATATTTCGCTAGCGTTCCCGGAACGTAGTTTTCAACCACAACATCTGCACTTTTAATAAGGTCCTTGACAATTTTCTGACCCTCGGGTGACTTGAAGTTAATGCCAAGCGATTTCTTGTTACGATTGACTGATAAGAAATATGCGCTTTCGCCTGGTCCCTCCTGGTTGGTACCATCCTTGTATGGCGCATATGGGGGTCCCCAAGCTCGTGTATCGTCACCCTTCTCGGGATGCTCAAGCTTAATGACTTCAGCACCAAGGTCAGCCAAGATCTGTGTGCAATATGGGCCAGCGAGAACTCTGGTCAAGTCAACAACCTTGACACCCTCAAGAGGGAGGTTGAGCTTTGGAGTGTGGGTTGACAAGCATCTTCTCGGTGTAGTAGCCCTGGATTGCGTTGCGATGGCAGTAATAGGAAATCTAAAAGCAGCCTTGCTTGAGGTTATGAGACGTAACATTTGAAAAGGAATCGACAATGGGTGAGAATGGGAGTAAAAAAATAAAAACTTTTCCAAATCACTTGGTCAAATAGTTGGGTGGTCCGCTATATATTTATATTTATATAGATGTAGATTGTCTCGGAGTTCTCGTCAAATACTGAATGTAACCCAGCAGACCATAGGCCAGCATCAACTTTCCCCAGGAAATTTGACAGAGCGAATTTAAATTTTCCCGACATGTTTTTCACTACTCATTTTTATGTATGGGAATGGCACAGTATGGGGTAACGGCGGCTATTGCACATTCGGGTGCATTGTCCCTTGCCAAACTCAAAGACATGTAAAAGTCAAATCAATCAACGGTTGTAGTTTACATACTAAGAAGTAATAGCAATAACAATAATAATAAATGATTGACCCTACAATGAGCGCTGGAAGCGAACTGAAAAGAAAAAAAAAAGACTAAATAACAACGTCAATTATTAAGGAAAAATTACTATACTGAAAGAGAGAAAGAAAAATAGCTGAAAATTGAAAAGCTTTAAGGGAAGTTCTCGGGAGAAGGACCGAAGTAGCCAGGGTCCTCAGGAATGTCCAATCTACCACCCATGCTGGCATCAAGACCATTGTAAGGAACATTGTTTCCCCACCAGTTAATGTCCTTAGGATGGTACTGAACAGCAAAGAAAATGATGATGGCCGAGAAGGCGACACCAGCAGTAAGCGAAGCAGAGAGGACGTAGGTGTATTTCTCCCACCACGCAAGATATCTTCTACGGATGTGGTACATGAAACCCCAAGAGATATACATACCAACGGTATAGTATGTAAGATTGTAGGGTGCGTACGAAAGGAGACCACCGATAATCAAAGTAGGCTGGAAATAACGAGTAGTCTTGGGGAAGTAACGCTTTGCCAACAAGCATGGAATGGGAGCAAGAGCACCAATAAGGAAACACCACTGCAGGATAGGGTACAAACCGCCGAAGACCTTCTTAGGACCGATAACACCCCAAAGGACGGAAGCGGAAAAGAAAGTAGTGACACCGGGACAAGAGAATTTCTGAGCTTGATCTTTAGTGCAGAGACCATCAATGTTAGAAATCTGCCAGTTTACAACACCAATAGTAACCAAGCACTGGAAAATAGTAGAGATCATCTGGCCTCTGAACAGAGCAAGAGGAGGGATTTTAGAATAGTGACCCATCTTTTGATCAGTGATATAGTTTTGAGCCTGACCATCAATGTTATAGCCGTAACACTTGAGAATATTAAGAGCAGTACCATTACCTGGAATTGCGTAACCAACAATCAGCTCAACCAACACGTTCAAGCCAAAGGAAAAACCGGTAACAGAGTAAATAAGAGTAATAGGAATCAGGAAGATAAAGTTAATACCAATGGTAAAGAAGAGACCCCAAACAGGAGTCTCGGTACCAGGGTATACTTTGACCAGGATAATACCAAGAACCAGAGCAATAACAAGAACAACAAGAAAGTACCAATCAGGGGTCTCCTTATACTTAGACATCATCTTGGAGTGGACATCATCGTGAGCATCAAAATTTGAGCGCTTAGGGTTGCGGATAGATTTCCACAAGTCCTTCACACTTGCAGAAATAGCCTTCCAGTCAGTGACAAAAGTGTAAATAATAGCAAAGGGGTAGATAGCAAAAAATGAACCATAAACGACCAAGTTGGCGGCAGTGTAGAAGGGAGGACCATAGACAGCATATTTCTTAGGATCCAAAAGACCACCAGTCAAGACCTTACTAACGTTGTATCGCTCGCCAGTGTTGTGAAAAATTGCATTGGAATTGATGGGAAGATATCCAGTCCATTTGTAGTTGGTGTAGAAAACAGCAGGAATCAAAATAAGACCAGAAATAACAACACCAATAAACTGGTTGACTTGGGAGTAGAAGGGAAGGTTCAGAGGGGTGGAATAGTTGATAACGGTCCAATCAAACGTTGGCAGAGGGTTGAGACCAAGACCGCCGATCGAGCCAGTAATAACAGCAAGATTGAAGTTGTCAGGTTTAATCCAAGTTATCCAGTTAAAATAACTTAAGCCTGCAAAAAGGTAATTTGGGATCCAGAAGTACAAGAAAGATGCACAGAACACAATCACGAAGAATCGGTATCTAGATATGGTCCAGCCGTTGAGGTTTTTCTTAGTCTCAGGCGAAGCAAGCGCACGATTCATAGCAATAGTAGGCAACATAGTAGGCCACATTGCACGAACAGGATAGACAATAAGTCTTCTCATGACACCAGCAAAACCAAAACCAACAAACTGAGTAGACAGGACTAGAAGGAACTGGTACCCAACATCAGCCCAGGCACTGCCATAGTACATCTCAAGCTTATCAACAAAAATGTTGTAGGAACCAGCGTAGGCACCACCAATAGACACAGAGAAAATAATCGAAGCAAACATTTGCTCCTTAAAAGACCAAGGACCGGGATTCAGAGAGTGACGGGTTCCACGAAATGTGAATCCCCAATCAGGAAGATATTCGGAGACACGGCCACAAGGGAGCAAAATAATTTGTAAAACACCAGTAGACAAAGCGATAGAAGGCTGGCGCGGAGAAAAGAACTGATTCATACCAGTACCAATAATAGTCCAAAGAAAACCCCAGAAATAGGCACGGATGGTCTCAACTGGAATTTCGGGGTCGTCAAAAGGATCGGTGACGGCACGCACCTCGGGGTAAGGTGAGTGATAGTGGATAAGCGTAGCCTCAACCTTAGCTTCGCGCTCATAAACTTCAATGTCAGCGGCGTAGGCTTCGGGGCCCTGAACAATAAGTTCAATTTTTTCATAAATATCGGTAGGGAAATTGACATCGTCGTTGTGGTATTCGATGGCCTTAGCGAGAATATCCAAGGCCTCCTCAATGGACATGCTCAGAAACTCTTTAAAAAGAAACTCGGAGATAGGATCTTCAACCTCTCCATCAGGATCGGCACCAAACCGGGTTTTAATGTCTTGGATAGTAACTGCATCAAGATTGGTGAATGACTCTTTAGATGAAGTGTCGACTTCAGCGTTGTTCACAGTAATCACCTTCTTCTCACTCATTCTGGAATGTGAATGCAAGAAAGTGGTAATTTGAAAGGTTGTAAAGTAATGCGATAGATGAAAGTGAATTGATTTGTAGAAAAAAAAAAAAAATCAAAATAGTGAATTCAAGTATTTTATATACAAATTTTGGAAATGACTCTGAGTTCTAATCGCAACAGACTCCTATTTGTTTGAGCTATCTGAAGGCAATAAATGACAACTAGCTACCCCAGTTTAGTTCTTTATCTGCGATTTGAGCCATCCGATTTTTTTAGCGGGAAAGTTGTCATGAAATTGCACAATACTAAAATAACGAACGGCATGCCCGTATTATTTTTTTTAGAGATAAAGAGGGAATTACAACTTTTTTGGACTCCAATTAAGTATATACTGCTTACACTCTACGCATAGAGTGCAAAAAAGAAGACATTGATTATGGCTTAATGTGGTATACTGTACTTGTCGATATGCCGAAATAGATTTCGCAAGGCATCAAAAATTTCCTTTTCCACAGATAAAAAAAATAAGTCTATTCATGAAACGGTAGGAATCATCACTGTCTGTTATGACTATTTAACCATAAAATCCAATTTAAGTCTTTGAATAGATATGAATTTGCAAGATTAAGGACAATGCTGTGAAAGCCGGAGGAACGTTGCCAAAAAAAAACCAAGCTTTTTGAACACTGACTTGGCTGTCTTAGCTTTTACCAAGCCATTAGCAAAAAAATTTTACTGCATACATGATATGGGTTTTTAGGGGTGCTATGTGGATTTTTTTTTCTTGGTATAGATAATAGAAAAAAATCAGGTTGGCGCAAAATGGAAAGGCATCAAATTATTCTGCATAATATTAGATACGTTAGCCACAAACCTTGTTTTGAAATTAAGCTTTTTTGGGTAAAGATTCTGTCATATCATGCCCTTGGAATCTGAAAGGGTAGAATGACGTTACGGGAAACCTGTGAACCAATAGAAATCAGAGTGCCGTGAAACTTGCGTCAACCACTTTTTTTTTTTTTTTAGTTTATTAGCGTTATCGGCACATGCCAAGTCTACAATCAATAGGTAGAGGGTTACCGTTGTTGTTTTTAACTAATCTAATAACGCTAAGGCTATCTACTAGACACGGAATAGTATCCAGAAGACACTTTAATCTTGGATTAAATTATGGGTCTTCCAACAGTAACAGTAAGATATTGTGAAGTAAGAAAGAAACAATAGATCAGCTGGTGGCCGAGTAACAGACATGTGTTGAAAAGAAACAATGGAACCACACAAAAAAAAAAAAGAGCTCAGGTGGAGCTACGCAGATGACTCTGAGACTATTATTCCACCATCTAGTAAAATGAAAAATAAAATAAATAAATTGGCTCATACAAATCTTGACTTAGGGCGTCGCCGGGATTTGAAGTAGAACGGTTAATAAAGTTGTTTTATTCAAGAGCTAATAGGTATGTGATACCTTAATTTGAAGTGGCCCCTTTCTTCTGCTCAATAATCTATTAGCCTTCCAGCAAGAGCCGTTTGAACTTTTGGATCAATACATTATTTAAGAAAATAGAACTTGGCAGACTTGTCAATGTGCCCTGTTATCACACAATTACGTTTTTTTCATGAGCACAAACACTCTATACTTTGAAACCATATGTGAACTTGTCATGTAAATATTGCAAAAGCCACAATGTTTTCATTCTCTTGAAAGATTTCATGCATTTTCCATCTGAACTTATGCCTTAGCTTTGTATTATAGATATTAGAATAAATAAGTAAAGCAAACAGTTTTAGTCAAAGAATACGTTTTAGTATATTCCATGACAGCTTTATCGCAATTGAGTCGCTCAACAATGTTTGAACTCATTATCATGATAAGAATTTGGTTATTTTAGTATAGATAATGCCGTAGGGCCTAGTAAATGGACAAAAAGCTCGGCTGATAGGCAGCAGTGCCATCCGCTGACATCTGGAGAGTGTGTTAAAGGCTTACTATCGAGAATTTTCAATGTAGGCTGCAAGACGACAAATAAATTTGGCCCTAAGTTCACTGATAAAACGAGGTCACAAAAATAATGTCTATGCCGCACGACCCCCTGCAAAATAAAACAATAAACTCAGTGTTTTTTCAAATTAGAGAGCACGCTCAATTTCATTGAAAACGCTATCAGGATCTGGCCGAATGTTACTATCCAAAAAATTTACAACATACATAGTGTGAAAAAAAAAAAAAAAAAAAAAAAAAAAAAAAAAAAAAATTTTTTTTTTTTTTATTT
>Ga0160505_101031_pt1 | contig 13857 bp, 7 predicted proteins | sample DIDeMG_FD_108225 | JGI IMG/M metagenome (GOLD analysis project Ga0160505, IMG submission 108225) | Enriched chicken feces microbial communities from UW Madison campus, WI, USA - DID2874_E49_Stillage MG | ecosystem: Host-associated > Birds > Digestive system > Large intestine > Fecal ... | reverse complement strand
CAGCCGGGTGTCTCTTCGGAGGTTCTAATGCTGCAGCCAAAATTTCTAATCCAATTAGAAAGTATTCTGATATGAGTGGAGGCTTTCTAATACAACCGCCGAGGCGGGCCGTCTGTTGTGGCGAAGCCGCTTCCGACCATCACGTGACCGGCGAGATGGCCGAGCGGTCTAAGGCGCTGTGTTAAGGTGTTTAAGCATTTTCCGCAGTCTTCGGACGTGGGTTCGAATCCCACTCTCGTCAATAAGAGGATTGAGTTCCTCCAAAGCCACCTTTTTGGATCCCGTCTCATATCTATAAGTGGGGAAACGTCCTTGAAGTCGCCCGGGTCTCATTGGATTAATCTGGGTTTCGCAGTATCCGCCACCTCCGAGATCCGCTGATGCTTGCCCGCGTGCCACATTGGGTGGAGCACACTGACACCCAATGGCTTGACATGCCGCCCCTGCCGAGAACACGAGTCCTGTCGCCGTCTCTACCAGTATGCTCGTCGAGGTCTGTGCGGACAGTGATGCGATTCATGCCTTGCCATCCTTGGATACTCCTGTGCCATGTCCATCACACAGACCGTGATAGTGCCAGGCAGCAGCGATAAGCCACAAACCGAAAGCACAGTCCAGCGTCACAGGCTCAGACGGAGGCAGGCCATAATATCACCGTATCGCCGCCCGGAGCACCACGCGACCGCGAGACGAGACCACAAGACGTGAGATCATGAGACATGACACAAGCAGCTTCGCACGCTGAGGGTTAAGCGCGCGGAATGTCCATGTGCCATTGTCCCATTATTCCCACAGCACGTTCTCCAGATCTCCAGGAATAGCAGTGCAGGGCCGGGACGGGCCGAGAACGGTGGACCTCTGAGCCCCAGCGACGGACATGAGCAATGAGGATCGAGTTTCCCACACGACAAAGAAAATACAGAGGGTCAATGCCGAGAGATTGCCAGAGCGCGAGAGCGATGCCGGTTATCAGCTCATAATCTGCCACCAAGCAACCGCAGCCACGCCCTAGGCGCCCATGGTCGGCCCGGGCTCCAGGAAAATGGGGGCAAAATGGGGGACTCGAAAATTTGATTCCGTCCACCCGACCAGGGCTCTGCCTGCTGCCTGACTGCTCTGGCGCTTGCGGGCATGCATCTCCCCTCAGGGACGGTCAGGGCATTAGGGACGGAGCGGTCAGGGAACAAAGGTGTTAGTAGCAAGTCAATTTTTTCCGTTGGCCCGTTTGTTTGTTTGTGGTTACTTGTAATCGCTGGATGGATCGATGGGATCGCAGTTGGTGAGGAGAGAATCGTGTGCATACATGCATGCAATGTAAAGTGAGTGCGAAAAGGAGATATGCAAGTTGTTGACAGTGCAGAGAGAGTGCACATCTGTGCTGTGCGCAGCGTTAATGGGAGATACAAACGCACGGCAGATCTCAGCGTTATTGGCAGTGTTTGGTTTCTCTGTGCGGTGGGCAGCAGCCAGGCATCGTCTCGAGTGGACCCTAGGAACGACGCCATCGCAGCAACAGAGTTCAAAGGAGGACAGCCCTGGTCTGGTCAGCAGCACAGAGCAGAGAGAGAAGAGAACAACTGCAGAGCCTGCAGCGAGATCGGGTGCCGGTATGGTCGAGATGAAAAGAGGGGACAAGAAATTGCTGTTAGGAAAAGGAGCACAAGTTTGATGAATGAGTGCTCTGCCTTTATGGCAGTGTTAATGCGCGTAAACACTGTTGGGGGCAGAGGACACATCTGGGGAGAGAACCGGCAGGCGCTGCAAGCTGTCTTTAGTGCTCGGCTTCCGGCTGGCGTGTCTCACTAGCCGCTGTAACTGCACCGTACGCTGGCTTTTTTTACTTGCCTGGGTCATGTACGGTGGATTCTGTGCGCCTGGGGGGGAGAGGTTTGGTTTCGTGTCACGGTCTGCCGCAATCTTCCGTCCTGTCCGACGTTGCTCTCTGCCCCCTTTGTTACATTGGTCACCTCCATCTCGTCTTGTCATCGCTCTCTTCATCTTCATCTCTCCACCATCACCCGTTGCAGTCACTCGGCGTCCACTTGATTGTGCTCACTGCTGCAGTCTGAACATCCAATACATCCTCTTCCCTACTTTCGTATTCTATTTTGTGCCCCTTTATCTTTTCTTGTCCACACTCCTTTTTTCACACCTGTCCGTCTATCCCCACCGCGAGACGCACACTTTGAACACCAGCCAAACCCAAGCCGAGCCGCAAACCCTCTTCCACCCCGGTTTTCCCTTCGACACGCCTTACTACCTACGCCTCTGATTCTTCTGTTGCACGCCCGCAGTCGATAAATACAAAACCTTGGCATCCACCACCCCGGATTTTTTTGCGACTCCTATCATAGCACCTCGTCCTTGCTGTTCTATTCACAATGTCCTGTAAGTGTCGGCTCGGCATGGGCTCTGTTTAAGGCTCCCTCCCTTGTTCCCTGTCGGCGATACCTCCGCCATCCCTGGTCAAGAGACCCCCAGTCCGAAGAGAAGAGAATGTGAATGAGCAGGGCGAGAACACGAGGCAGTGGCTGGAAAGGACACGAGGCAAGGCCGGACTAGCTCGGACTCGGGACCTAGAATTGCAGGCGGTGGGCGGGCCATCGCGGTGCGCCTGCGGAGTCGATGCTCGAGTGGTGTCTGTCTGTCTCGGTCAATGGGTGAATACCCTGACAATGTAAATTGACCTGAATGGCCTACCTTACACACTTGTCCTTGGTGCTCGTGCTCGTCCAAGTACCTTCAATCCTTGATCCTTGATCCTCGTCGGCCTTGGAAAAGAGTTTTGTTTTACACTCTGCGAGCCCGTCGTGTTACCCATCAGACTCGCATCTCCATCCGTGTTTCCTATCTTCTCTCCATCTCGACCTCTGTATTCATCGCTGTTCCTACTGCTACCGTCACTCCTTTTCGCTCCCTAGCAACCCCCACCACAGAACCGTCGCTGACATGTCGTCCGCCTCCGTCGCCCCACCCACTGCCAACGCTCCGTCTACCCCCTCTACAGTGCCTACTGGTAACACTGCCCCCGTCGTCGAGGACCCGGCGTCCTCCCCGACCCCAGTGACCCCCACGACCTCCGCCGAGACCCAGCCCGAGCGCTCGACCTCGACTGCCCAGGAACCCTCCACGACCCAGGAGGCCTCCAAGTCTTCGGACAAGCCCACCACCTCTTCCACTTCCGAGGCCCCGATTGAGTCCTCTACGTCTGAGGCGCCGTCCACTTCGTCGACTTCGTCGACCTCCTCTGCGGAGCAGTCGACTTCGTCGTCGACCTCGGCCCAGCAGACCACCTCCAACCCTGGCGAGACCACCTCGGCTCCCTCCACCGAGGAGACCTCGACTAAGACCTCGGCCTCGACCACTGCTACTGACGGCACGGCGCAGACTACCTCGTCGCCCTCCGAGTACGTTACCTACTCGACCTCGCAGTCCCAGGTTGTTGTTGGCGGCAAGACCTCCATTGTCTACATTACCGCCTCCGTCACAGCTACTCGCTCGGGAACCGCTGTTGCCAACGCCAACAGCGCGCAGAAGAAGTCCAACACTGGCGCTATCGTTGGTGGTGTCGTTGGTGGTGTCTGCGGTGCCGCCATCCTTGCGGCCATCCTCGGCTACTTCCTCTGGCGCCACAAGAAGTCCAAGGCTGTCGCGTTTGACGACAAGATGTTCGACCCCGACCTCCAGACTCGTCACTCTGCTGCCGACAACCTCGACTTCATCGCCCCGACTGCCCCGGCTGTCGGCGACGATCTCGGCCACGTCGACCCCTACCCCTACGACAACCACACTGGTGGCTACGACAAGGCATACGAGCAGGGTGGCTACGACCACGGCTACGACAACTACGCCGGCGCTGGCGCCGGTGCCGCCCACCACTCCATGTCCATGCCTGATGCTCGCGACTACCAGCCGTACGCCGCCTACGGCGACAACTACGGATCGTACGCTGGTGTCGGTGCCGCTGGTGCCGTTGCCGCCTACCAGGGCCACGACTACTCTGACGACCCCTACGCTGCCCACCCCAACCCCGCCGTCTCTGCCAAGGCCCAGGAGGCCAACCTCGAGCGCGAGCGTGCCCTCTCCCCCGACGCCCTCTCGCAGTCTGGCGCGTCGGCGACGTACAACGACGCCCACTCGAGCCAGGGCCACCTCAACGACGGCACCTACCACGACGTCCACGCCGACAACCTCAACGAGATCCCGCCAAAGTGAGTCCTCTCAGCCTCTTTTAGCACGCGTTACTGACAGTCGCAGCTACCACTCGATCCCGAGGCCGTCTGACCATTAAACGCTGCGCTGTGACCCCCAGCATGGTAACATAACCAGGGCGCTCGAAGAACCGCAGTCGATCGCACGTTTCGGCTGCGCCTTGACGTGCCCGGATCAGCACGGATCATCGCGTTCAGGAGGAGCCCAACCTTTGGCATTTTCTTGTTCCCTCTTCTCTCTTCAAGGCAGTACCCAGCGTAGCTACCCCCTCTTCCAACGGACGATATACCACACGGCACCACCCCCCGACCTCGTAACTGATGACTTGGAACTTGAAGGAGCGCATTCTTGGAGCCCAACATACTCGTTTGCGAGGATAGAGCCATTAATCATGGCCGTCTTGGCGGCTTGTAACAGTATGCATTTTTCTCCTCATCCAGGTGTTGTTTGGTGCCCTGCCGAGCAGTGAGGCGCTGTCTGTGCACCAGTTACAGAACCGGATGATGCCATTATGCGACTTGAGCCTGTTGAATGGCAGCAACAAACACGAGCACCCTTGATGGTCATTGTGCAGGGTAGAGTAACGAGGCAAGCAGGGAGGGAGACGCACAGTGGCCTGCGTGGCGCTCATTCAGGACCCTGTAATCGCAGCCAAGCATCGTGGATGATCCTGGACGCGACAAGCCATCCTGCCGAGTTTCCAGGCGTGGGGGTGGCCTCGTGGCAGCGCAATGAGGATATTTATACCCAGCGCAGTCGACAACCGCACGGTAAAGGCTCGACCAAATACAGACTACTATTAATAATAATGACCACTGAGCACGACGCGCTGAGCTTTCAACAGACAAAAGTCCATGCCCTGTTCCACTCCCACACGTGACATGACAGCCACAGGTAGGCCTGCGTGACGAACATCAGAGGCTTGGCGGGCGTCATTGGGCGATCGGGGGCGTCGAGAGGGCCGGTTGCTTCTGTCGGTCATGCTCCTGTTCGGAACGAGGTCGGTGTTGCCCTCGTCCTCGTCGTCACTGTTTGGCTCTGGGCGGCACAGCAGTCTCATCATTCCAGCGTTGGCGTTGGCGTGGACGTGACGACGTGACGTGACGCGCTCGCCACGTCCCACGCGCCTCGCCTCGTGTTTGTCTTTCTGCCGTGTGCCAGATCACAATTCGGGCCCGACGGCGGTCTTGCAGTGCAAATATGGCGCACGCCACTGGTAAACAAACATCAAACATCAAACGCCAAACGCCAGACGCCAGACGCAAACATGACACTCCCGCGTGACGCGTCACGCTGGCTCTGGTCCAGAGATCATGTTCCGACGTGCTGGATGTAAAGATGTATCTGGATGCGCTCCCCGTCGGGACGTCCTGACCCAAAGTTACGCTGTACTTGTACGTCGAAGTTGGGCAGATGAATGGCGCGGCGGGGTCGAGCGATCGGTGTAGACATGTGCTGTGGCTGCAGCTGTGGCTAGAGCAGGGCAGAGCAGGGCACTCACTCCCCCTCAACGTCGGCATTGGTGGCGTGAACGGCGCCGGTGCTGTGATTGCCTAGTGTCCAGGACCGCAACGGCATCATGGCAGGGGGCAGGCACACCGAGCATGTCAGCGGCGTGGGTTTCATCCGTGCCGCACCACACATCTACACCTCGCAGCAGCCCCCCTTACATGTGCCATGTACTGCCCGCTTGGCACGCACTGGGACACGACGCGCGACGCGTATCGAGCGAGAGCGGCGCAGGATCCCAAGACACGAGAGCATGGTACAGATCTGGCCCGCCACGACGCCGATCACAGATCATGATCACACAGATCGCAGATCTTGGGGGTCGCGATCGTCGTTCCTCCCCAGTTGCTGCGCTCCAAAGTGGCACTTTGCACTTCCTGCATCCTCCATCACAACTTGAATCTTCCACCCTGGCCGCGAGCAAGAAGAGATGCCCGCAGGCAAAAGAGAAGGCCACGACGGGGATCGAACCCGCGATCTCCTGATTACTTGGATCGTAGTCAGACGCCGTACCATTTGGCCACGCGACCTTGTCGAAACTCTTGGTTATGGGACAGTGGCAAGGGTTCGGAAGGCAGTTGTGCGTCTTCCTGCCCATTTTATGGGCTACAATCGTACGTGGTGGATAGAGGGATGTAAACCTTTTGATTCTGACATTGAACTGTGATGCTCTGCTGCCCGAGGCGTTCCCCGTGTCCCATACGCTCCACAGAGAAGGATGGTCGTTTCTCTTTGCGCCAACGTCCTTCGCGATCCTGATCCTTCGGGGGAGTCTCCATTCTGCAGTGCCACGGAAGCAACAGCCTCCCGGTGGACTTGGTTGTTAAATGTCAGGACATGAGACATGCATGAGTGACATATCTTGGCCAGAATGACGATGTCATGTCAACTTTGCATGACGGTATGTCCTGGAGGCGCCGCGAAATCGCCACAGACCTCCACCCGATTTGCTCCCGCTCGGCCGAGGAGCATGCTCCGGCAGACATTTATGACATGGCATTCCGACGCGCACGCATGACGCCGACTGCAACACTTGAGTGGTCAGTTAAATACACAACGTCACAGCTGCTCGTTCTCGCCACTACCATATACCGAGAACACGCCAAGTAAACCACCATGGCGTCCCCGCTCAAGACGTATTTCGACCGCTCGTTCGGCCTCCTGCGCCGGGGCACATCGAAAGGTAACCCCGCAAACTTGGCTGTAACTCGCACTAACAGCAGTGATCCGGATGGACGCAATGCCAAGCAGCGCCCCGCTCCCGATCTTCAACTTTGACAGCGCCAGCCCGCCAGTGGACGCCGCGAGCTCGTTCGCGACGGGGTCCGACATTGATATCGGCGGACTGAGCACGTGTGCGCTGACCGAAGTCCCCGCTATCAATGGCCAGCCGTCGCATATCTCGTTCCATGGCAACCTCTCCCTCCGCGTGCCCCCGCAGTATGCCGGGCGCATTAGGACAGGATACGCCGCGTTCCGGAACAAGACGCGCCCGACCCTCTTTGGCGAAGAAACGTGGGACCTCGAGCTCTACACGCATCTCAAAGTCGAGGTGGCGTACCGCGGCCTCGAGGCCTGGCGCTCCCGATGGGTTGTTAATCTACAGACGGATGGGCCGGTGCGGTGAGTACGCTAGAGCTTGGGTGGAGAGGCAGCGGGGCTGGGTAGCCTGGTGGCTATAGTCCGTGACGAGTCTGCCTCGCATGGTGACTCGAAGCCAGCCCGAGTTTGTTTCCTTCTGCGTATCGGCATTTGCCTCGCTCCTCCCTCCACTTCTACGTGTCCCGTAGCAGCGACTAACACCCAGCTCCGACCTCTTCCAACACCGCCTCGACCTGCCCCCCTCGCCAGACTCGTCCCCCGCCTCCCCGACTCTGGACCCACTACACGCCACGGGTCTCCAATTCGTGACGCTCCACCTCCCTCTGTCTTCTTTCGTCCTCACAAACTCGGGCCAGACATCCGCAAAGCAGGTCGAGATGATGCGGCACAAGATCCGCACGATCGGATTCGCCCTCCTCGGCGGCGGGAGGGACGACGCGGCAGCCGCACAGACACCCGAGGCCATCGCGGCCGCTGAGCGCGGCCGGCGGATTGCTGCAGGCGGATTCGGTGCCCCCGGAATCGACGAGGAGCCCGATGCAGAGCTCGAGGAGCTGCTCGCTAGTGATCGTCCCGCTGGCGTCAAGCGCACGCCAGGAGGATATCACCGTATTGGCGCCGCGGCCGCTGCGCCCGTCGTTCCCCCCGCTGAGATGGAGGTCGATGAGGGATACTATGAGCTTAATGTCCGGAGCGTGCAGGCTGTCAAGTACGATTCGGAGGAGGTCGACTAGATGATTCGTGATTCGGCTGTAGGATGGAGGATGGAATGCATCGATGAAGCAAGCGCATGCAGGGCGAAGGGTTTATTGGTCCTGTTCGGAGATGGTGTGGGCGCCGTGGAACGTTGCGATAGGGGTCAGAGCGGTCGTTGTTGGTGACGGAGGGAATGAGACGGGGAGCAACGTGATGGTTGAGACTCAAAGGAAAGGACAAGGTAACCGTGGTGCAGAGGCTGTGCTTCAAGACTCCGCGAGCTAACTATTCACGCTGCTTTAAGCGCTTGCCGAGCACAAGCAGTCGGGCCAAGCACACAGGAGTGACGAGTCACTAACCACTTGGCGTCTGCTCTCCTCACTGTCCCAGTCTCACTCTCCCAGTCACTGGCGACCAGCCCTCTTCCCAGCTGCCGGCGCAATTCAACTCTGATGTCATCATCTGCGATCTACGGAGCACTATATGCACAATGGATTAACCTCTTACACCAAGAATCTGAATGAGAAAAAAAACTGATATAGTGATCGCGTCCGGCCGCGCGCTGCTGCTTCTACGTCTCCCTGCTATTGGTTAATGTTGTTGTTGTTGTTGTTGTAATGTTGTTGTTCGTTCGTTGTTGTTGTTGTTGTTGTTGTTATGCTGTACATGACCGGTAGGATGAGTGATGGCGAGTAGGACAGTGGATGGAGAGGTAGATGGGGAATGATGTGGGAATAAGTAAATGGTGGTCGTGGCGTGGAGTGTCCGAACGTTCGTGTGTGGTGTGAGTGATTTCGGTGATGACCCAAGAGGTATCGAAGAGAAACACGGGTATTAGACGGATCTGGCGTTCACGATTTGGGTAAAGGTGGCGTCGCCGGTGGGCACGCTTGGACCGCTTGCGAGGAATGTGCTTAGATGCGCTCAAGGAAACCGACCTCAAACGAGCCCATGTTGCGCCTCGAGGCGGGGTACAGGGCGGCAGTGGCGCGCAGCGTCTCGATGAGAGTCACACACACGTCGCGCGAGTAGCGGAGATGCTCGACCTGGCCGCGGGGACCGAAGCCAGGCAGGTTCTCGTACTCGGTAGGAGAACCGTTGGGGTCGAGGACCTTGAACATAATCTTGGCGGCACGGAGAGTGCGGCTGATCGGCAGAACGTCGGCTGCGTTAGGGTGGCGTCCATGGTTGCCGCCATAGGCGTGGAGGTGGCGGGCAAAGGTGCCCTTGAGTGGGGAAAGGGGGGCAGTGGTCATGCTGCCGTCGTTGGAGCGGCGGTACGCCACACGTATCGAGGGGTTGAAAACCCAGATGGCGAGGCGCCGGTCGCCTGTTCGCTCGTCGCAGATGATGAAGCGGTGCGAGGCGTGCGCCTGCGACAGCTCGAGCATGTCCGAGACAACAAAGGTCGAAACAGGGAAGCGAACAGGTGAGATCTCGCCTGCACCCTTACCCCGCAGCAGCGCAATGGCCCACTTGGAGAAACGGACAGTTCCGGCACCAGGCCGGCCGTCCTCGGGCCGAAGCTTGCCAAGGACCTCTCCACAGGGGCAGGTGATGATGCGCCACTGATCGGGCTGTGTGTCAGCTTACAGAAGTGGAAAGGAGGCAAAAGGAAATGTTGCTGAGGAGGTAGCCCTCGCCCTGGAGTGCTCAGAGGGCAAGGAATTGTATCCTAGCACCACGGGACATGTGGTATGCTCGCTTTTGGACTCTTGTATCGACCATGAAACGTCCGACCCCGGGTCCAGGGCACAACAAGGAGCAAAACTTGCAAGGAGTTTCGCACCGGGAGCGCCAAGGGAGGTGCGAACCGCCAGTGGGGACTATGGCGACGGCCTTCTTGGTAGTCCGAGTGATTGGGGATGGAGAAAACTTACCTCGTTGGACTTTTCAAGGATGAGATGCGAGTCGCAGATGTGGCTGCCGGAAACGAGGAGATAGCTGCCTCCGACAAGCACAGTGTCGGGCGATGGCCAGAAGCCGTCGGAAGTGTGCTTGGCCAGCTGCGACGTGAAGCTCGGGTCGGCGTGGCACATCCAGACCTCGATCATTTCCGCCCAGTACTCGGAGGGGAGGTCCTTGAACTCGACGTCCAGGGGGAGGTGGGCAACGACACGGTCGCACGAGGTGCAGCAAAGACTGCGCGGCGCGAGCGAACGGAGGTTGGGTGCGGAAAGTGCGTGGGCAATGGTGGTGTGAAGGAGGGGGCCGGTGGCCTGCGTTGCAGTTGGGACAGCCGACAGCTTGGCCTCGAGGTAGTCATCAATGGGCTGGAGGTGGACGGTCTGCCCCATCTGCGCCGGCGAGGGAAGGGCGATCGCAAGACGAAGAGTGGGGTCACTCTTGGATGTGAGAAGCGCATCGTTGGGTGTAGTAACCTCGAGCTGGAGATCGGCAGTGTTCAGGAACGTCGTGTCGACACCAGAGATGAGTACCTGGATCGACCGAATGTTCTCCTGGTACTCGGTCACGGACGTGACTGCACTTCCATCGAGAACACCGCTCGTGCGCAGGGGCGGCGGCTTGTGCTTGGCCTTGCGGTTGATGGTGTTGCTCTTGAACGAAGCGGCAAACTTTTTGAGGCCGCCGCCGGAAGACGAAACGGTAGGCGACGGGGGCACGGGGGCATTGTTACCACCCTTGTTGGTACCGACGCTCATGATCGAGCTGAACGAGTTGCGCCGCGCCGAGCGCGGGACCTCGGGAAAGCCGAGTGACGAGCCAGTGGTGAGAGCAGAGTACGGGGTGCGAGGTGTGCCCCCGCCATTCTCCTGGTCCTGCAGGCGAATGACCCACTCGCCGTCAGCCACACTCTCGACGATGCGAGGGGTGACGGGCGGTGTCTGCTCCGACTTGTTGTTGAGACCTCCCCAGTCGGCCTTGGGAGTGAGGTCATAACGTCGCTGAACGCGAGGAAGCTCGACCTCCTGGTTGCTCATGCGACCTGAAGAAGCAGCGAACGACAGGAGGTCAAAGAGGTCTTCCTGACGGTCGACATTGGGTGTGCCCAGGGACCGGGAAGAAGGCGACCGCGCGCCGGAGAAGATAGACGGAGGCTTGCTAGCCGACTTGAGGGACGGAGGCTTGGAACCCTTGGTCTTGATCGACGGCGGCTTGGAGGACCCCTTGGACAGCCGCGAGCCAGTCGACGATGCCTTGGACCAAGTCGAAACCTTGGACTCTGTGCTGAGGCGGTTGAGGTAGTGGTCGTCAAACGCGGAGCGAATGGGGGTTCCACGGGCGACAGACACACGGCTCGACGTGTTGGAAATGTCAGAAAACGTCGGGCTCATGGGCGTTCCTCCAGAGTGGATCGAAAAGGTCTCGCCCTCACGCAGCGGCATGCGTGCGAGGGAGCTCGAGCGCGAGCTTATTGGGATGGCGCGAGGTGGGCTGCGGGCGCGACGGGGGCGAACGGTGGCGTCGTGGTCAAAGTCACTCGTGGCTGGCGAGAGTGACCGGCGAGGTGCCCCCATCGTGTCCCTCGATGTTTTGCGTGATCGGGGCTCATGGTCAGGAGGCATGGGAAGCTCCTTGAACATAAACTCGAGGCTCACAGGGCTAAGCGATCGGGACTTGAAACCAGTGTCCTGCTGCTCGAACTCGGCGCCCGACCGCCGGGGGCTTATCGGATGTGACTGCGGTGTAAGGGGACCGTCGTCGTACAGGAACATTCTCCGGTTTGACTTCTTCTTCTCGTAGAGGACTTGACCGGTTGAGGACGGGCCCGCCAAGCTGTTGTCCTGCTGTTGGACAACAACACTGTTGTGGCTCACCTTGTTTTCCTGGTGAGACGTAGTCTTCTGCTGGCACTTTGTCAGCGTCGGATGCGGTGCGATGGCTGGCTGGAATGAGGCGTCGCGGGACGCGACGCCTGTACTCACCAGTCGGGAAGGCGAGTTGAGCTCGGACTCGTGATCGGAGACGCCACTTTCACCTGTGGCAGAGGTGGCATCCTCATACAACCCATTCAGGAACTTGGCGCGCTCGCGAAGGTCGCGCGCACGTGCCAGGTTTCCCTCAGCGTTGAGGGCGTGGTGCTCCTCGAGTGTGCGGGCCGTGTCTTCGAGGGTGTTGACCAGGAGCTTTTGCCGTCGGCTGGCGCGGCGGTGGGAGAAGTCGATGCGCTGGTCGGCCATCCTGTCGGTTCGCGAGTCGGTGCGCTCAATCTTCTCGAGGATGGAGTCGAGGTCGGTGAGGCGGTCGCCACCTTGCGGTCGCTCGGGGGCGACGGGGGCGGCGAACGAGGGGAGGTTGGATGATACGCTCGAGAACCGCTTGCTCGAGGACGGTCGCAACTCGACGCGCTGGTCCTGCATCTGCGAAAAAGACTGGAGGCGCTCGATAGCATGGGTGACAGTGTCGAGGTCGTTGAGGATCGTGCCCATCTTGTTCAGGGCGAGAGGCTGGCGAGCAGCAGCGCGTCGCTGGGCTTCTTCGAGTGCCGCTTCCTCCTCCATGCGGGCCTTGAGGTCGCCTGCGCCTGTGATGGGCTTTTCGACCATTGTTTGTGATGGAGAAGAATCGACAAGTTGAGAATCATTTTGGTGTGCATTGTAAGGCGGGAGGGACTTGAGGGAATCGCTACCTTCGGACGAGTTGCGTTCAGAGCGGCGGTACTTTGGTGGCAGGGCTTGGGCCGCCAGGGACGACGTCGGTTGATCCCGCTCGCGCACAAGTTGGCTGACGGCTTGACTCAAAGACTCGACTCTTGCCCAGGCAAGCTCCTCACGCACCGCCGACACGGCCGGATGCATGTCGCACGACGTTGACGGCGTGTCAGGCAAGACTAACGGATTCGGTAACCGTTTTGACGCTGCCGCCTGGACCTGCACAAGAACCCGGAGCAGCGAGTGGAACGGTGATGCGGGGCCCGCGTCTTCGGGGGGAGTGTGTGGTGAGGAAATGGAGCAGGATGGGTGAAATGTCTCGAGCTCATATGTCGCTTCGAGCAGGTCGCTCACGGCGACAGTCAGGTGCTGGTCGTCTGGTGCGATCGGCGCGTGATCCTTCGGGAGAAGCGCCGTGAGCACGTCTGCGCATGCGCGTTGAATGCCGACGACATCGACATCGGTCATGTCGTCGTACTGTGCATGGATGTGAGTAAAATGTTACAGTTGTGTGTGTTGTGTGGATGGAGGGAGGGATGGACAGTTCGGAAAAAAACAAAAAGTTGGGCAAAATGAAACTTACGTCGTAGTGGACTGTCGCCGTGTCAGAGCAGGCATCTTCGTCCGCCGGTGCCGATGCCGATGCCGATGCATCCGCTGCTGCCGCCGATTGCTGATGCCGTAAAAGTTCGTCTAGCGGAAAAGGTTCGGGGGGTGGTGGCAGTGATTCGAGTGATGAAACGATGCTCACAGCATCCGCCTCGATCTCTGTAAACGACTTTGGTGACGACAGTGAAAGGGGCGGGAGTGGCCTACTGGCCTCACGTTCCATGGTAGGCTGGGTGGGGTGTGCTGGTGGCGAGGGAGGGGGTAGTGGTGGTGGTGAAGAGGAGATGTGTGGTGTTGATTCAAGCAACTGTGGTGGTCTAGAGTGGGGAGCGAGTTGCGTTCAAACCAACAAAGTTGTATATACAAAGCAGAGCACTCGACGACGATGAGGAGATGATATTCATCAATGCACACGACCAAAGCATTCCATCGCGACCCTCTGGCGCTCTCTTGTCCGCTTTTCTGCTGTCCGAGCCTGGCATGGCTCTGGCTCGTCATGCTGTCATGCTGTCATGCTGGGCACGCTGGGCACGCACAATAATCACAATCCTCAGTACCTCTTGACCTGTCGTTTTTTTTTTTTTTTCTGTTGCTTCTTTTTTAATTTTTTTTTTTT
>Ga0160505_101030_pt1 | contig 13860 bp, 5 predicted proteins | sample DIDeMG_FD_108225 | JGI IMG/M metagenome (GOLD analysis project Ga0160505, IMG submission 108225) | Enriched chicken feces microbial communities from UW Madison campus, WI, USA - DID2874_E49_Stillage MG | ecosystem: Host-associated > Birds > Digestive system > Large intestine > Fecal ... | reverse complement strand
TCAGCTGGAAACAGTTAAGCACGTCCTCAAGGAGTGCTCTCTGTATCCTGCAGAGCGAGACTTGTTAAGGAAAGTTTCCCCGGAGCTTGATCCTAAGATCCTTCTTGACACCAAGAAGGGCCTCGGTGCGGTAGTCAAGTTCTTGGATTTATTATTACAACTTTTTTGATGGTTTGATTAAAACGGTTTGTTAAGGTTTTACTGAGTGTCAATCTTTGGTATCAATATACTGGATGTTATGTACCACAGGTTTCCCTTGGCATATGATTTTATTCATGGAGAATTCGGCGCCATCGAATGTCTGAACTTATCGTGCCTCTTGACACCACTACCTTGCCGGTCTCATAAAACCAAATGTTTTGAGATTCATTTCTTCTTTGTATGTAATTTTGTTTCATAATTCATTTGTGACTATTTGATGTAAGGAAGATAAACTGATTATCTATATAGATTTTATGAATAATAAGAGAAACAAGTTTATTGTATTTTCTGAATACATAGAAGGTATATACAAATGGCATTTTGATATTGTGATTTGGCTTTCAAACTTCTAAAGCAAAAGATATTTTATCACTTCTTTACAAATTTTATTGCAGTTAGCTTGAATTTTAACAAACTTTTGCAGCGTGAAAGTCTTCAGAGTGACCACCATCTTGATTATAAATAGTAGACATAATTGAGCCGTTTGAGTTTGTGCTGAATTTTTTTTTTGAAAAATTCTTTAAAATTCAAAAGTATTTAGCAAATCAGTACCAGACTGGTTGTATCATTTGTTCATCCTCATTTTCTAAGTAGCTTTTAAAAATTGGCACCACCTACTACTGGGCCACCAGCGGTAATTGTATGTCAGTGTCCCTAACAAAGGTTGTATTAAATTAACTTTGGGGTTCTTACTAGAATTGCTTCATGTACGTCATGTTGTATATATTTATTTTGAAACATTGTTGAAAACAAGTCTTTATTATTCTAAATCTTGATTTTTTATCTTAATTTGCGCATCACAACTCAAAAGCACCCTTGTACATAAACTCATTGAATTAGATGGTTGGTGACTTATGTGAGTACTATCTTCATATGGCTAGAACAGATAAACTTCAGCTCTCTATATGACGGACTCGCATCGGATTTAGACTACTGTAGTTACCACAAGTTTTTTTATAACATTATTCATTGCCAAATTGAGATATATCATCCGAATATCTCTGCTTTTTCAATAACATATAAAGTCTTGCTTGTGTGAACTAAGTAATGATTACTGGGCCTTCTCTGTACTAAATTTATTAGAGGATGCCGTTTTCCAAAAATTAGCAATCCATGTTGCTTTAGTATGTTTGATGCCGTTTTCGAAAAAATAACAATTCATATTTTTTTATCCCAAAAATGGTTGAATTTAATAGTCTCAATTAGTAACTTTTCCTCTTTTTTTAAGAGGGCCTGCATAACCTAGATCTAGATGTTTTGGAAGCCATGTTAAGATAGCCATTTGTTGTTTATTACGATGCATAAAATCTACGATTGACGGGGCAAGAAAGGAGGTGAGTATAGCGAGCACAGTAATGTACCATATTTGGGCTCGAGTCCTGCGCATTTCATAACAACCTGGGTTTTCTGGCTGTCAAAAATCAGAACGCATTCCTAATCTGGTGTCCAAATACGACAGTACATACAAGTAGTTGATGAGGAATTTCAAATCGCCAGTTACTGTTGGCTAAATGATTGAAAATATTTTTGGGAGGAAAGACTAATTCATTCAGAGATAAAAAAATTTTTCACCAAAGGTTGTCCGTATTAGGCTGTGTTCAGGTTTACCAACCTGCTATCCCTGCAACTCTTTTGGTTTTCAGGAGCTAAATTTTGCGTAATACGCTTTTTGACTGTATTGAGCAGGGTTTTTTAGGCGCGCTTGTTACCTTGATTCTGTTAAAACTAACGCAAGGGGTTTACCGTTTTTGTCACTGCAACACATGTCTACCGTGCAGTATCAATGTGGTACACACGTGTTGTACACTATAGCGTTATTTATGTGATGGGCTCAGGCAACAACTGCCCTTGATTGAAAAAGGGATGCCTTGAAGGCGACAAGCCTGACAAAACTGGAATGGGTCTAATCAAAAAGCAAGGAATAGATACGGGAATCACGGATGGTTAAATAGGGATTCAGACTCAAAACAACATGAACGCCAAGATGTTTTTTTTCTTCAAGCAAGCGGAGTTTTTAACTGCTGCCCTGAGTGGGTTATGTCAAAAATCGTGTACTAGCGGTGGCTACTGTTGCCAAATACTGCATTACTTCTTGAGCCTGAAAGCTGGAGGAAAAATCTATGGAACACTTCACAATATCTGTTACTTTTTTGCAATATTGAATCAAAAATCCTATTATATAATCAAGCATACCATTTTGGTGAAAACCAAGTAATCCATGAGAGGATGCGATGTAACGAGTTGAAAAGAAAATGAATCAAACCTCTACTATATAGCTTCTGTATCTTTATTGAAATCATACCGTAAAAGTCAACCATTTTTTAAGGGAAATTTCTTGAATAAGTTTTCTAAATGATAAATATATTCTGGAGTAACCTGCTTCTGGTATCTTTAGAAAGAGACATGGGTGTCAATGTTGGTACTGCTGTATGGCTAAATAATTTATGCCATTATTCTATTTACATGCTTTAACATTCATTGTTTATGCGCAGTCTTATACAAAAGCTTTTACTATGCTCGGAATAATCCAGCTTACAGATATTGTGAACCTTTTTTTTTTTGATTTACTTTTGGCTCGCTCCAAAATATAATATAAATCATGTCTACAACGGATGTATAAGTGAACCTTCTTTCTTGTGCATTTCATAACTTTGTTCGTTATTGGTGCAGGCAATATGTTATATAAGAATTCTAAAAGCTTTTATACGTTTGAAGAATGTGCTGGAAAGCATAGGTTTTAAGCACATATAGCTATTGAAGCATATTCATCTAAACGACAGCACAATTAAATTTACATGCTTTATAGTACATTACTAATTGAAAACTTGTAATCAATAAAACTTGCACATGAATACTTGTTTATTTATTTAGTAGAGCTGACAATATTCATGGTCAATTCAAGAGCAACCATAGGACTTGTAAGTTGCATTATCTGATAGTCAATTTTCAGTTTTTAAAGATTGTGAATATAACTCTGTAATATTTAATTAATATTCTTAAGAAACAAAAGAAACTCTCCGTTTTGCGCATCATAAACTTTGAACTAATACATTTGCCTCCAAAGCATTTACTGTAAACAGTGCAGTTCTAATCAATTCTAGCACGAAAATTTTATATTTTTGCAATACATATTTGAGAGTTTGGTAAACTACATTGGTTGCATCTTCACATTACTTTAAATTTATTCTAGCGTAGATATATATAAAAGCTTAGCTAGTGCTGACTTTACGGCCTCAGGATTTAGCCATAATCAACCCTTTTCGCTATTTTTAGATTCATCTATAGTTGTAATAATTATCAGTTCACTCAGAATGACTCGGGCCTTCGTTAGAAAATAAAATGATGCTAATAATATAGTTTCATAAGTTTCTAAATTCTCATTTATTTAAATGTTACATAAAGCATTATTTTTTCTATAAATATCGAAAGTGTTTTAAATCTGTGATCAAAATAATAATTACTTTAGTTTATGTTTGGTGGATTAAGACCTATTTTTATTAGACTTACCTTTTGAGTTGAATTAGCGATATCTCCTTTTGTTCACAAATATTGGATAGTGTTTAGTACCCATATTTTTGCCCATCACCGTAACCTTCATGATTTTTTGAGCTCTATAAACCACTATAAAATTCTTGGGTATATTAGTTTGTTCGTATAATGACTAGAAATAAACTCATGTATATTCTGTTCAGGTTTTCAACTTTATCAAAGAGGTATCGAAGATCTGTTTTCAATTCTAACTAATTTGTGGTTCAAGTTACATATAGAGCATAGCAACGCTTGGTAAGTTGCTCGATAACTCCCAGAAGATTTGTAATCTACAGAAGATCACGCCTTTTGCATGGAGGTCCACATACTTTGCTATCTACAAGGGATTTTTTTTTATCTAATGAGCTGAGTTAGAATTAGAGTTTTTCTACCATCTCAGTGAAAAACTGTAGTAGTCCACCGTTGTCTCAGTTTTTTTTTATTTCATAAAGACAACTCACTATAAGTAATTGATTTAAACCAGTTGATGTTACCCATGGTGATATACTACTCTTAAAAAATTGTGTGATAGCCCTAGTTAACTTTTCAGAGTTACAGGCAGTGACAAATATTTTCAACTAAAAGATTAGACTTTTTATCAATCACTATGAGTAATTTTGGGAGATAGGGTAGCACAGAGATAAAAGTTTATTGATCCATCAGTTCAAAATCATTGTCAAACTTAAATCTATTTTTTCTGTTTTTCGCGCGAGATCTACGCTGATAAACAATTTATTTTCTGCATGCCTCTTTCTATTCATCGATAATAAATTATGGAGACATTATCAGGGATGAAGAGAATGTTTTTAGATAATACAGCAACCAATGTTCAATCGCCCGGTGAGTAGCAGGTTGGGAGCTTATTGAAGAGAGAATTGTATCCTGTTTTTTTTTTTTTGTTTAGTGCATTATTTTGAGAATTTTTTGGTCACTTTATATTTCAGTGTTAAAGCCTGTTTTCAGGATTCTTTGGCTGCAACACCAATTTAATGTTGTTCAATCAAAGCCAACATTAGGTGCGCTGGGTATATGCATTCCAGTTGGAATTGTTCAAGAGACCCCGACTTTACATTTATCAGTCAGAAAAAATAGGCCGCCAAATATTGCCCTTAGTATACGTATATGGCTTTGTATAGACTCCCATTCAAGCTAGTTTAAATAATTGTACCCGTAAACCGTTGGCATGGCTTTTCAACGTACTTGTGTTTTAAATTATGTCTTTTTAGAAGGAATTAAAAGCGGCTGAAGCTGGCATACACAAAACGATAACTTTGTTTACTAGTTTCCATCAAGTGGCTACCCATATTAAATTCTAAAGTTTGATATATGTAATGTCCATGTGTTTATTACCCTTGTTCCTTATCCCGACTGTGTTACCGTCAGCCGCTATTCTTAATCTTCGAACAAATGGTAGCTCCAAGGTCCGGAAATAGTTAGCTATAAGTTGAATTATTGCTTCTATATTTTATGAAAAAGTAAGCTTTGACCATTACCAACATTATTTATAAAACATCAGGTTTTTAGGAGCTAATTCATATTTCTCAAGACCAATTCACATAAGCTTTCACGGCTTTGGTGGAGTGTTATTGTATCCAGGTCTGTGTTTCTGTGCTGGGTCATCTTGAATTCCTATTTCTATATGGGTTTTATTGTAAGAACTTCAATTTTAAACCCAGCTCTTCTAGTCCACTATATATATTTATTTTCTTTCAGTATGCAACTGAATAGCCGAGCACCAGCCATAGGATTCAAGTATTTGGTGATTTACTACTTATACGCGAGCTAGTTTGGAAAGGTTGGGAGGTTTAGCCTTTCAATCAAAAGGGGAAATAAGCACAACACAAAAAACAACGATAAAAATAAAAAAGATGGCGAGTCTGCTCACCAGCCCATGGCATTATGCCCCACGAAAAAAATAAAAAAGAAGGCTCGGTGCTTGAGATCCTTTAAAAAAAAAAGTTGAGTTAAGGGGCCAGATAGATCTACAATGCCAATATTATATTTTCATAAAAATACGTTTATTGTTAATTCTCCACCTAGTCTCTTGTGGCAGCCTTGACAAGACATGCCACATCTAGTTGGCTACCATCTTTAGCATCAAAACAAACTATTCAATTATTATTGTTTTTGTTTTCCAAGAATGTCAGAGTGATTAGGACACAGTTAAAGTATAATAATCATGTTAAAAATGTTGGAAAAAGATGGATTGGCGCCCTAAAAACGTCTCTTGGGGGGCATAATAATCAAGCCAGGGTGGTTGCCCAAACTTCGCTGCGCTAATGCCCTATAAGAGCCGATTGCTTGCAGTTACCAGCTGATTGCTAATCCTGTGTGTCATTTTAGGTTTGCGCTGGGCTCGACTTCCGAGCAACCAGCCATACCTCTTCATCCGTACACTACTAGTGTCAAGTCATTTTACAAGTTTACACTCAAGGTAGCACCAACGAATAAAAAATTCCATATTCTTCAGCTTTTAAAAAATTTAAAAATGATAAAATTTATAAAAAAAGGAGCCCAAATATATTAAAAATATATATATAAAAAAGGAGAAAAAACTAAAATGTTAAAAAATAGCCGTAATGTTCATGAGTTTTTTTTTCAAAAAATTAATAAATAAAAGTAAAATGTCAAGTTAAAAATAAAATGCAACCTTAGATCAAGTAAGCAACGAGGGCAGCAAAGCCAACAACGCCGGCCTTGTTCATGGCAGCACCGTTAACCTGAGGAACGCTGGTAACGGGAGCGGAAGGCTTAATCTGAGAGATAGTAGAGACGGTGGTGACACCAGGAGCAGGGGCAGTAGGGGTAACAACCTCGCAAGTGTGGCAAGGCTCAGTGAAAGTAATGGTAGAACCCTCAGAAACAGTGGTCTTGGTAACTTGAGGAGGTTCAGGCTTGGGAGTGGTGGGCTTAGGAACCTCAGTAGTAGGCTTAGGAACCTCAGTGGTGGGCTTAGGAACCTCAGTAGTAGGCTTAGGAACCTCAGTGGTGGGCTTAGGAACCTCAGTGGTGGGGACAACAGGAGGAGTGCTCACAATGGTGGTGCAAGGCTCGGTGACAGTAATGGTGGAACCCTCAGAAATGGTGGTCTTAGTGGTGTAAGAGGTAAGGGTAGTGGGTGTGGGCTTAGGAACCTCAGTGGTGGGGACGACAGGAGGAGTGCTCACAATGGTGGTGCAAGGCTCGGTGACAGTAATGGTGGAACCCTCAGAAATAGTGGTCTTAGTGGTGTAAGAGGTGAGGGTAGTGGGTGTGGGCTTAGGAACCTCAGTGGTGGGCTTAGGAATCTCAGTGGTGGGGACAACAGGAGGAATAGTCACGTAAGTGCTGCAAGGCTCGGTGACAGTAACGGTAACACCTTCAGAAACAGTGGTCTTGGTAGTGTAAGAGGTAATGGTAGTGGGGGTAGGAACGGTCACATAAGTGCTGCAAGGCTCAGTGACAGTAACGGTCTGGCCATTAGTAACAGTAGTCTTGGTGGTGTAAGAAGTGACAGTGACAGGAGTAGGAATGGGTTGGGTGGGCTTAACAGGGAAACCAGGAGTAGTGAAGATAGTAGTAATGGGGGTGACAGTGGGGGGAATGATGGTAGAGCAGGGCTCAGTCACAGTGACGGTCTTACCAAGAGTGATGGTCTCATAGGTGGTGTAAGAGTAAGTAACCTTGTCACCAGGGTAAACAACAGGGCAGTCAGTGACAATGACAGTGACAACAGGGTTGGAGCAGTGAGGAGCCTTAGTGCAGATAGTGAGAGTAGTGGTGATAGTCTCGAGCGTGGTAACATCCTTGGTAACGACAGTGGTAGAAGGAGCAAGAGTAGGAGTGATAGTGGAGTTGTAGCCACTGAAAGAAGACGCAGCAGCAATGCCAGCCATAGAAGCAACGGCAAGGGATTTAATAGTCAAAACCATTATAATTAATTATTATTGAAGAAACGAGAGAAGTTGTAGTCAAACGAATGATAATGAAGACTTGTAAGGAGGAAGGAAATATCTGGAGCAAGTGGAAAAAGCGAGGCCTATTTATATTCAGAATGGCGAGAGGCAATCCATCCTGTCCACAGAGCCTTCCACTTCTATTTTTGTAAGTAGGTCGCACCATGTATTCACAGAATACAGTATCTTTAGAGGCTGCCCAAGTGAAGGAAAACACCAACTTGCGAAGGGTGAAGAAAAAAACTTTTGAAAAAGAAAAAATAATAATTTTCTTTTTTCAATTAGTTTTTTTTGACTTTTGCGTTCATAATTAAGGTTCAGCGCTTCCTGTGTAAGCCTGCTCTTTGTAGAAAAAAAGAAATGTTTTTAGTTATTTTTATTTCAAAGGTTTTCACAAGAAAGTTCGATAATCCTACTTGCTACTCTCCCAGTACTTTCTGATGTTTTTTTACTTTAATCCTGTTTTCAATCATGATGAGTATTTTTTTTTCCTTACTGCCTAAATTAGAAAGAGAGCAAAATATTCTTAGAGCTGGACTCTAAACTTTCAGAAGCAACTGTATCAGCTGTAGCCGTCTTAACCATTTTTATCCTTTTGTCCTGACTTACTATTGAAAGGATTCTAAAGAATGGAGAAAAACACTGGAGAGGGTTAATTACTATTATTTTTTTTGTTACCTGATTACCTGTGAGTTACTTGAATATTAAAGATAAACGGTTCTAGTTTTTGTGTGCCGCGTGGGCTGGGCAACTCACAAAGAAAAATAAATAAAAATAAGCTGGGAGGTTGGTGAAGGTCAATCACAAAAACTTGGCTAGTGCACGCTTGACCAGTCGCCTACCAGCAGCAACAACGAAAACAAAAAAATCATCAGTCTCTCGAACTGTTCTTAACAGGAACGTCGATGTCCTGGTCTTGACATGCCTAAGCGAACTGGTTATGTCTGGATATAGATTTATTAGTGTCTGGGCCTAGTGTTGAAATGTTTTAAAATAACAAGAACGTCATTTCATCTTTTGGCACTTGAGTTAACACCTGGGCCTCTCTCAGGCTCGTTCCTTTGTTTTCATCTGCCCACTCTTCGCCTCAGCTTATCGTGAAGGGTTCAGATTATGGGCATGTAATCACCTTCAAGGTCTTTATATTGAGAAGTTTTATTTTTTCACTAATCAATCGGACACTCAATTTTCGTTTTTACAAAGATAGCAATATCCAATGTCTTTCTCGGTTTTGGCTATCTTGCAATTTCACAAGTAGCTCTGTGTTGCAGACACATAAAGAATTTATCTGTTATATCTCTCTTTAGCCATAGTTTTAGGAACGCCTTTAGCTATAGGGTGTTTTCATAGAACCTAACCGTCTGCTTACTGGTAGTGGTCTCATTTGAATTAGTCAAGATTCTCTGGGCTTTTTCAGAGCAGAACCTACGTAACTGTCCCACTGCCCACATTTTGCAAAAGCTTGAGGGTTTTCAAGTTTTGGTAAATAGTCTCATAATGCTGTTACTATAGTAGCTAACGTACAAGGATATGTACAGTCTGTTTTTTTTCACAATTGAAAATTTTTAGAAAACTCAAGGTCAATGAAACCATAAAAAGAAACGTGATAAATGAAAATTGGACATGTGTAGTTTGTACATAAGTGAAAAATATATTATAAGCTTATCGGGTAAAGGCTTTCCAGCGTTAATCCTACATCAAACATCTTTGATCTGAGAGAGTGTACATGTCTTGTGGTTGTTGGCTGTGGCACTGTGGCACAGACAAAATCAGCCAAGTACCCCTAACTACAGATCTCAACACCAAGAGTTGAAGCCCAACAGGCCCACTGAGAAAAGTTTTTTTTTTTTGATTTAGCTAATTATAGGGACAGCCTTGATCACCAGCGGCATCATGTGACATAATATGAAAGGCAACACCCCAAGCTTTACAAATTTACTCTGCAGTCCACAGATACAGTAACTGTCTACTCTGTATATTTTATACGGATTCATGAATCATGTCATCTGCTTCTAAGTTCATCAACCTAGCTGGAAGCTGCAGAAAAAATGCCTATGTACTGTATTCTGAAAGAGAAATTTAATACTGTATAGCAAACCCATATTCATACCTTGAGATTTCTAGACAACGAGCGAGGAACAACGTTCTTAGCTTTTGGTCGACAAGGGGAGATCTGTAATCAGTTATCGAAACCAGACTCAACTAGCGGAGCCAGTTATAATAAACCTTTTTAAGATTAAAAGCAATTGAATAAACCAAGAAATTAAATGACTACTGTTATAAGTTGATTAAAAATGACTGATCACCTATTGCATAGCTTAGTGTCAAACTTTCTAATCAATCAGAATTCTTGTCTAAATTCTAGCATTATCATGTTGTCGAGATGTCTTTGGCTACATATAATTGGCTCGGAAGATCCAACAGAACTTGAACTCGGTGCATATCTGTAGTTAATTTGATATGGCTAACTGGCTAATCAAGTTATCAACAAGATAGGTTAGGCTCTAAATTAGTATTAACAACTAGGCCAAGTTAACGCCTCACCCCGAAGGTCAGTCATACAAAGCGACACAAGAGGTGGGAGTTCCAAGCTAAAATGTTGAGGCTAGCTACTCTTAAAGGGTGCTAGCCATGGTGTCTTAAATCCATTCACCTCGAATGGTAAATCAACTTTGATTAATGAAATTACAATGACATTAGAGTCAGGTCTAAAACATTGAGAGATTATCCATAATCTGCGTGGAAACAAAGTTTACAAACTAGAAATCTACCCTCCAAGTATTTGCAACCGGATAAAAAATAAATGAAAAACTATTACGATGTATAAACAGTGAACAGATTTGCTGACATTTCTTGAAACTGGAAGTTGGGCAGCATACAAACTTCTAAGGTGATGAACTTTAATTGTTAATGTTTTTTCTCAAAAAAACAAAGAATACAATGGCCTGTATATACGAGGTGCTCACTAGAATATTCAAAACCAAGTATATATGTATATATGTATTCACCTATGTGTACACAGCTACTTCTTGTAATATGTACCCATCAAGTTAAGTTTGAGGATTCCTTTTTTTTATCATATAAATGCCATTAAATTACTATAGAAGTAATGTGCCTGAGTATAGTAATCTTCTTAATGGCCAGCTATTATCAGCCTCAGGGTACTGCGGCGTCAAACCAGCCTGAAGACTGGCCAACATATTAAGTCCTCTACCCTCAAAGATAAAAGTAACCTTTTATTTTGCTTTATATTTTTGCTCTTTAATAGATGCTCATGTTATTACTAGCTGTAAAGATAGCTTTGCTTTTACAAAACTTAGACCTACCCGCCATTTTTCCTATGCTTGAGTCCAGGTAGTCCCCGTTGCTATGGATACCTCTGAACTCAAAGCTTTTTGTTTTATTTGGAATAAAAACTCTAATTTCAAAATTGTCATCTCTGATGTCATGAATGCAGGCGCTATTTGCCTTTTCAGGCTGGCAACAGCAAACAGACCGCCGTAGACTCGCCATCTGGACAGTGACCATGCAAGCTTGTCGCTGTAAATTATTTGAATTTCCTTTATTATCAAAATTTGAGCGGTTGTAACAAAAAATGGTTCACTGCCGTTCGTATGCTAGTGATAGGCTTTAGGCTTGAGATTAGTTTTTGGGACTTCCTCCTCCATACAAAGTTTAGTGGTCAAAATAACTCCGAACTACATCGGGAGGATTTATATCCGAAAGAAATATGTTGGAGGCCTAATTTGTCTTTGCCAACTAAATAAAACGATGCCCGCTTCCAAAAGCTGGTCCTCAACATGGTATCATTATATAATAAACACTCTAAAAGAAGGCAAAGTAGCCACTACGTTTGTGTTTAAAAAACGAGAAACCTATCTGTGCGACTAGTCCCTCTTGCTAATATAGCTATAGTTCTTCCTAGTGATAGCATCGTAGCTATCCTCAATTATCGTGAGACAATAGTATCTATGGTAGCTCCTAAGGTGGTTCTGAAATGCTAACTTTTTTGGTTCTGGTGTAAGTGAACATTCATTATCAGCCTTGGTGCTCTTACTCAACTATGATTTCTTGAGACTAGGCTGTCATAGTTGCAATATCTTGTTTATTTAGGTGTCTATGTAATTAAAAACTGAGAAGACACCAGGCTTACCTGGGTCTGGGGCAATTTGGAGCGTGCCTGTACCCGGAGGTGTGGAAATTCGGGGACGCCGGAATTCTCCTGTGAGCCGCAAGACCTCCAAGTAGGTCCGGTAAGCTGGGTTCAAGCAGACCAGGAAAATCTGAAAACCCATTTGATGTGGTCGATTAGTTACCTACAGTGTGGAGGCAGTAAAACCTAACCTGGGCTGCCTATGACTTGTGCAAGCTTCCCTGAGTTGGGGCGAGCAGTCATAGTTGACAAAATTGTACACTATTAACAGAGGTTTTTTAAATCATCCATGAAGTGCAGAGTAACTATTTTTTAGCAAGTTCCAACTTCAAAGCACCAGAGTGAAACTGTTCAAAACTAACTACTTATGGAGAAACTTGCTCAAAGGAAGCAACAGTCTAATTATTGAGTACTAACTAAGAAAAACTGGCTGCCCAATATTTATTTACAATATCTCAAGTATTTAAACTCACTTGCGTCGGAAACATCCAAAGCTTATCTCAAGAAAATACATTGGGAGAGTACACAAGTTAATTATTGATCTCTTTCCTGTAGTCAAAGAAAACTAATCGAGTAGAGTTCACTTTTCATGTTCATATGATCTGTTTTTGACTGGACACTGAGGGCTCCCAAGGACCCAAAAACCCAGTCTACGGGTCCTATTACGAAAAGCACTCTTAGTTTATTTCATGTATTTTCATAGGTAGACTTGAGATATGTTACAAATTTTGTGTAAGTCTAGGAAAATATCAACCACACCGTGGATGTAAACACCCAGCTTCGTTTAAACAAGTGTTGCAAAAGCTAGATGTACCATACCATCCTACATGATGATTTTCAAAGATCAGTTTTAGAACTTGAGTTTTTAATTCATCTAAAAAAAAAATGAGTAAATACAATATCATGTTTGTCAAATGCGTTAGTTTAAGCATCACTAGTGATAGACTCATAGAATTGATTGATATCGAAAATGGTACATATAGAGGTAACAATCTTTGCCTGGTATACAAGTACTTTGGATTTTATGTTGCTCATAGTTTTCCCTTTTTTACATCACAAATTGAAGCTTCTAAGTCAATATAGTAAATATTAGAGTGTAACATGATTCGTCCAGGATTCAGGCATTCAAAGTTTTCGAGGTGGCCATCCTCTGACATGAGATTTCAGCACTATGAAGATGGTTGCGACTCGTGAAATAAAAAGGCTGTTTCAAAATACGATAATTTGGCTCCAAGTCGAGTCTCTGGGAGTTTAGGGTTTCGAATAATAGTCAAAGTAATATGGAAATACTCACTCGTCACCATGGTAACTTGGGGCAAGACGATCGCCTTCACCAAATTTCTCTTCTCCTTTCGTAATTGCAGGCCCCTGTGATAGGTGTCACCATAAGTAGTAGGTAAATAAAAGTGAGGATCCTCAGTGGTTTTTTAATTTAATTTCTGATGTATAATGTACGATGAATAATACACACAGTCAAATTGTCATGCATTGTGATCCTCAGAAGGTTCTGGTTTAATGTACATGAAGAAGTAAACAACAAGAAATAGGGAGTATCAGAGTGGCGTCGAAAAAAATTTCAAGTACAACCTAATAGGACTTTTATGGGTTCTCACGATGACTCGACATTTCAGTTCAGGTCTAAAAACCTACTCTGCTGCTCTACTCAACTAGACCAAGAAGGTGTGTACTTTTATTTTTTACTTTATTTTTTCGATCATGTATATTTAAACTTCTATTTTTGTCTTTTGGGAGTGTTCTAACTTTAGAACCAATTTCAAGGTGAGCGAGGCACCCAGACGCCTGAGGAACATACAAAAAATGGCCTTCAACCCTCAATGTTGGACATACTTGACTAGTGAAATAGATTCTAAATAATTAATCCTAAAGTCTTACCATAATTTGTATGTAACCATTTGATGTAAGGACAATAAACTGATTATCTATCTATCTAAAGTCTTACTAGCTGTGATATACTACATTAGAAAATTGCAGTAGAAACCAAAAAAAAAAAAAAAAAAAAAAAAAAAGGTTTTTTTTTTTTTT